>FWPV01007473.1_pt1 | contig 19771 bp, 18 predicted proteins | sample 2228371 | NCBI WGS metagenome assembly FWPV01 (sample SAMEA103939776, study PRJEB20133) | metagenome
ACTGTGGAACCAACATCGCCTCCACAGTAGATTGTCAAGAACTTGCCTCCTTTGCTACCACTCTTCCGAGAGTAAAAGTAGCCCGGGATTACCGTTACCTCTGCTCTGACCCAGGACAGGATTTAATCAAAAAGGATATCCATGAACTCTCTCTCGAACGGGTGGTGATTGCAGCCTGTTCCCCTCGAATGCATGAGACCACCTTCCGAACCCTTCTCACTTCAGAAGGACTCAATCCTTATTTTCTTAATATTGCGAATATTCGTGAGCAATGCTCCTGGGTTCATCAAGATAGAAAAGAAGCAACAGAAAAGGCCAAGCAACTCCTTCGAGCCGCTGTGGCCAGGGCCTTACGCCAGGAAGCCCTTATCTCAAGAAAAGTTGAAATCAAACCTTCTGCCCTGGTGGTTGGGGCTGGTATCGCAGGGATTCAGGCCTCCCTTACCCTGGCCAATGAAGGAGTGAATGTGATTCTAATTGAGAGGGCTCCTTATATCGGAGGCCATATGGCCCAGTTGGACAAGACCTTCCCTACCCTGGATTGCGCCTCCTGTATCTTTACCCCAAAAACCGTGGAGGTCTCCCAGAATAGAAACATCGAACTTCATGTCTGTTCAGAGGTGGTGGAGGTCAAAGGGTATATTGGAAATTTCAAAGTAACCATTAAAAACCGTCCCACCTTTGTTGACCCTCTCCGATGTACGGGCTGTGGAGATTGCGTGGAGGCTTGTGTGTTGAAGAAGGGAGTCCCCTCAGAATTTGAGGAAGGAATGGCTCAGAGAAAGGCTATCTATATCCCCTTCCCTCAAGCCGTCCCTCTGAAGGCGGTGATGGACCCAGAAAGCTGTCTATTTCTTAGCAGAGGAAAATGTAAAAAATCCTGTGTGGAGGCCTGTAAGTCACAGGCCATCGATTTCGAACAGCAAGAGCGCCTCATTGAGAGGGAGGTAGGCTCCATCGTCCTTGCCACAGGATACGACCTTTTTAATCCCCGTCTTCTCCCTCAATATGGGTACGGAATCTATGAAAATGTCCTTACCAATCTTCAGTTTGAGAGGCTGGTAAGCCCTTCTGGGCCCACTCGTGGGGAGGTTTTGTTAAAGGATGGGACTGTGCCTAAGGCCATTGCGTTTCTCCATTGTATTGGAAGTAGAGATGAGAATGCGAACCTTTACTGCTCAAGAATCTGCTGCATGGCTTCCATGAAACAGGCCCATCTGGCCAAGGAGAAGACAGGGGCCGAGGTCTATGAATTTTATATTGACATCAATGCCTTTGGAAAAGGATACCAGGAGTTCTACAAGAGGGTTCGTGAAGAAGGAATCTATTTCATTCGAGGGAAAGGTTCTGAAATCTTTAAAAGGGATGGACGGCTTATTGTCTCAGCAGAAGACACCTTGCTTGGAACCCCGATTGAGATTCCTGTCGATATGGTGGTCTTGGGGACGGGGTTAACCGCCCGAGGGGATGCAGAAAAAGTGGCCCAACTCTTTGGGATCAGCCAGAGCGCTGACCGATTCTTCATGGAGGCCCATCCAAAACTGAGGCCGGTCTCAACCCATGTAGAGGGAATCTTTCTGGCAGGCTGCTGTCAGGGACCCAAGGATATTCCTGATACCGTAGCCCAGGCCTCTGCGGCAGCGGCGGAGGTAATCTCTCTGACGAGCAAAGGGGAGGTTGAGATTGAACCCATCACCACCTGGATTGATCCAGAGGTCTGTGCGGGTTGTAAATTATGTATTGAAATCTGTCCCTATTCAGCCATCGATTTTCTCCAGGAGAAAGGAATCTCTGTGGTGAACGAGGCCCTTTGTAAGGGATGTGGAGCTTGCACCGCCATCTGTCCCAGCAAGGCAGCCAGACAGAACCATTTTACACAGGATCAGGTCCTTTCCGAAGTGGACGGACTGACGGGTTGATGGCTTTTCTATCAGGGCTAAAGCCCTGAGTTACGGGTTTCTGATGGTCTTGTAACTCAGCCCTTCAGGGCTGAGAAAAAATTACCTTATGAAAATCGATCCTAAAACTTTCATTCATGACTACAAGCTCAACATCTGCATTCAGTGTGGAACTTGCACAGGGAGTTGCCCTATTAAGTTTCGTTCCCCCCTGAATATGAGGAGACTGGTCAGGCAAACCTACTTCAGTCCTGACCCTTCCCTATTTAAAAGACCTGAGCTCTGGGCCTGCACCACTTGCAGTACATGTAGCCTCCGGTGTCCTGCCGGAGTCAAAAATGTTGAGTTGATTATGGGGATAAGAAACCTCCTGGCCAATCAAGGGGAGGTTCCCGCAACCATTCGGGATGCCCTTGAAAATACATTCCTTCATGGAAATCCATGGGGACGGTTTCGTGACCGGAGGGCGGATTGGGCAAAAGACCAAAGGGTAAAGATCCTGGGAGAGGAAACCTCGGAAATCCTCCTCTTTATTGGATGTGCCCCTTCCTATGACCCAAGAGTCCAGACTGTTTCAACCTCCCTGGTCAAGATCTTACAAAAATCGGAAGTCGATTTTGGCATCCTGGGAAAAAAGGAAACCTGTTGTGGAAATGAGATTCGAAGGATGGGAGAGCAAACCCTTTTTAAAAAATTGGCGAAGGAGAATACCAATCTCTTTAAAAAGTTGGGGGTAAAAAGAATCGTCACCATCTCCCCGCATTGCTACAATGCCTTTAAAAATGAATATCCTGAGTTGGCAATTCCAGTTTCTCATTATACTCAACTCTTGGTTGAACTGATTGAGAGAGGGAAAATAAAAGGATCGAAGGAACTGAATCTACCTGCCACCTATCAGGACCCTTGTTTTCTTGGAAAACAGAATCTCATCTTTGATGAACCCAGAAGGGTCCTTTCTTCTATTCCGGGGATTCAATTGGTTGAAATGGAGCGCTCCAGGGAACGGAGTCTCTGTTGCGAAGGAGGGGGTGGGAGGATGTGGTCTGAAGGGGCAACCGAAGGAACTCGCAACGGTGAGATACGAATTAAAGAGGCGGTGGGATTGGGGGCTAAGGTGATTGCCACCGCCTGTCCTTTCTGCCTCTTAACCCTTGAAGACGCAGTCAAAATCTCTGGCCTTGCCGATCAAATTATGGTAAAAGATATCTCAGAACTGGTGGCTGAAACCATGGAAAATTTATAAACTCTAAATCCAAAATCCTAAACTCTAAACAAACTCAAATGCCAAAAGGAGAAAACTCAAAACCTTATGATTTAAAAGACAGGACGATTAAATTTGCGAAAATGGTAAGAAATTATGTAAAAAAGTTACCAAAGACTTTAGGCAATATAGAAGATTCAAAATAGCTTATCAAAGCTTCTGGGTCAGTGGGGGCCAATTATATTGAGGCGGAAGAAGCACTAAGCAAGAAGGATTTTATAATGCGAATAAAAATATCAAGGAAAGAAGCAAAAGAAAGTGGATATTGGCTTGAACTTACCGAGCCAAAAGAAGATCAAATGATTGAAAAACAAAACCTGATCAAAGAATCGATAGAACTCACAAAGATATTTGGTTCAATTGTTGAGAAGTCCAAATAAATGACTTTTTGAGTTTTGGATTTTCGATTTGTTTAGGATTTAGAGTTTAGTGTTTAGAGTTTTAACAATCTGTTTAAAATGGGAGGTTCTCATGAACATTTGGGTTTGTGTGAAAAGGGTTCCCAAAACCGCTGAGGCAGATCTCTTCATCGAAAAAGATGGGAAGGATATTAAAAAGGAGAATCTTGTCTTTGCCCTCAATGATTGGGATGGTTATGCGGTCAGGGAGGCGGTCTCCTTAAAAGAGAAATTTGGAGGGGAAGTGGTGGTGGTTTCGGTTGGCCCTGAGGAATCAAAAGAGGTATTAACCCGATGTCTTGCCATGGGAGCGGATCGAGCACTGAAAATTGAGGAGCCTCCTTCCTTTGATGCCCGACTCATCGCTCAAATCCTTTCTCAAGCCATCAAAAGTCAACCTTTCGATCTTATTTTAACCGGGGTTCAGGCAGAGGACGATGGCTGGGGACAGGTGGGGGTGGCCCTCGCTCAGATCTTAGGCCTTCCTCATGCCTCTATTGTGAACCGGATTGAAATTGAGGATGGAAAGGCAAAAGTAAAGAGAGAGTTAGAGGGGGGACTCGAGGAGCTCCTGGAGATAAAACTTCCTGCTGTCCTAACGATTCAGACTGGCATCAATGAACCTAAATATGTCTCTCTTGCCGCCATATTGGAGGCGGAAGACAAAGAGACCAAAGAGATGGGCCTTGAAGAAATAGGGTTTACCTCGAAGGAACCTCTTTATACCACCATCGAGCAGGTCTCCTTTCCGCCTGTTGGCAAGATGGCGGAGATATTGAAAGGAAATCCGGAAGAAGTCGTAGGGCAGTTGACAGAAATTATAAAGAAGAAAAAAGGATAAAAATTTGTTTTGGGGGAAAGGTTAAGAAGCCAGTATCGTTATAGATGAAAATGTTAGGTCAAAAAGATCTTAAAGACGAACCGCTTAACCCTTTAACGAAACTGGCATCCTCACCCTAACCTTTTGACCCTGTGCTTAAGGGAGGCTAAAACAATGGGCGAAATATTCGTATTAGCGGAACATCGTCAGGATAAGATCCGTGATATCACCTACGAGATGCTTGGGCTTGGAGAAAATTTAGCGAATCAAAAGGGCACTACTTTAACAGTCCTTCTTTTAGGCCATGAGGTAAAACCCCTGGCTGAAGACCTGTCTACAAGGGCATCAAAGGTTCTGGTAGTTGAAGATGAGAGTCTCCTATCAACAAACCCTCTCCTTCCTCATCTCAAAATACCAACCCCTTCTTCTATTGCTGGGTCACTCAGCCTTCGGCATGGATCTGGCCCCAAGCCTTTCTATCGAATCAGACCTCCCCCTGGTCACGGATTGCATCGGCCTCTCATTCGAAAATGAAAAATTAAAGGCCACTCGCTCCATCTACGGAGGAAAGGTCAATGCTACTATCTCTCTGAAGGATTCAAAAGGATATATGGCCACCATCCGTCCAGGGGTCTTCGCCCCTAAAACGCCCGGAGAGAAAAAAGGGGGAATTATTTTGGAGCCTTCTCCATTGAAAGGGGCAACGGATATCAAGAAGTTTATTGAATATATTGAAGCTCCAATTACCGGAGAAGATATCACCCAGGCGGAGATTCTGGTCTCCGTGGGACAGGGAATCGGAGGTCCCGAACATCTTCCTATGTTCGAAGAGTTGGCAAAGAACTTAGGAGGAACGATTGCCTGCTCCCGACCTGTGGTGGATCGAAACTGGCTCCCCAAGGATCGCCAGGTTGGGATTTCAGGGAAAACCGTTAAGCCAAAGATTTATATTGCCGTTGGCATCAGCGGAGCCTTCCAGCATGTCACCGCCATGCAGGGCTCTGAAACCATTATTGCCATTAATAAAGACCCCCGAGCCCCTATCTTCAGTGTGGCCGACTACGGAATTGTTGATGACTTTCAGAATGTGATTCCAATTTTAAAGGAAAAAACAAAAGAACTGTAGTTTAGCAAAATTTATAACTCATTAAAATACAATGCATTTTACAATATCTACTCTGTCATTCCCGCGAAAGCGGGAATCCAGTAAAATCAACAGGTTATGGATTCCTGCCTCCGCAGGAATGACAAAATTTGTTAAACTATAATAAAAGAATTGAGATAACGGAATCACTCAACTTTTTCAAACCGCTTACGTTCTTCTGCTCGAAGTTCGCGTCTTAAAAGTTTTCCTACCTTGGATTTTGGAAGCATATCGCGGAATTCAATATACTGGGGGACTTTATAAGGAGCCAATCTTTCTCTGCACCATTTGAGAAGGTCGTAGGCACTTACCCCTTTCACATCCTCCTTAAGAACGGCAAAGGCTTTAATTCTCTCGCCCACCTTCTCATCTGGAACACCCACCACGCAGGCGGAAATCACTGCAGGGTGTTCCTGCAGAACCGCCTCAATTTCTGAAACCGCCACACGATACCCCTTGTGCTTGAGGGTATCCACCGATCGGTCCAAATAGTAAAGCCATCCATTTTCGTCTATTCGAACAATATCCCGGGTTCGATACCAGAGCCTTCCATCCATCTCAATGAAACATTCAGCTGTCTCTTCCGGTTTATTCCAATAAGCCCTGACCATATGATCAGAAGAGACCAGTGCTTCCCCAGGCTCGCCCGGAGGAACGGGTTCAAGGGTATCGGGGTCCACCAGTTTAACCCTCTGAAGGGGTGTTACCTTTCCTGCACTTCCTGGGGGAGCCTCTTCTCCCATAGGCGTCAAGGAGACACGTCCACAGGTTTCCGTGGTTCCGTACCCTTGATAGATGGGTTGACCAAACTTCTTGAGCCATCGATCTGCGACCTCTTTGGGTAGAACATCCCCCCCTGAAAAACAATATTTCAGAGAACTCAGATCATAAAAGTCCACGCGGTCATGTTCAAGAATCATCCGATACATGGCAGGGACACCAAAGAAGGTCAAGACTTTATATCTTTCAATATGGTCAAAAAGCCCATCAAGATTCACCCTGGGAAGGAGAACCAGTGTATCGCCAGACAGAATCCCTCCCAATCCCACCTGTTGGCCAAGAATATGAAAAAGCGGACCCCCTTGAATGACGATATCTTCCCCCTTAGGAATGAAGCGTTCACTGACTGCCCTTTGTTCTTCTGCTGCCTCTAAAAATAGAATGTTTGTAAAGGGCACCCCTTTGGGAAGGCCTGTGGTTCCTCCTGTATAAAGCATCTCTATCATCTCTTCTGGTTCAGATTCAAAGGGTGGTAAATCAGAAATCCTTCCTCCACTTAAAAGCCTCTTAAAGACAAAGATGTTTTCCCCAGAATCGAACTTTCCGATCGGGATTTTATTAAAGCCTCTTCCTATCCACCATTTCCACCAGGGGAGAAGTTCAGCTATATTGGTAACCACCACCCTCTTCAATTGGGTTTCAGGAAGAACCTGCATGACATAACCAAAATTAGTATCCAAGCAGAAGATGCTCTCTGCTCCGCTGTCATTGGTCATATATTTGAGGTCGATTGGAGTATAGATAGGGGAGATGGGGATGGCAATGACTCCGATTCTCATCAAGGCCAACCAGGCGATCACCCATTGAGGACAATTCGGAAGGTAAAGAACTGCCTTGTCTCCTTTCTTCAGACCCAAACGGTAGAGATTGGCAGCCAGAGTCTCAATAGCCTCTCTTAATTGAGAAAAGGTATAGACTTTCCCCAAATAAATAATAGCGGGTTTATCCCGGTGATCCTGAGAGACTTTCTCAAATTGTTCATAGATGGAAGCAACCGAGAGTGTCATTGATCCCTTCCAAAGGCTTCGTCTTCAAAGAGAAAAATAGTCTGTGTTAAAAATCCGAAATCCAACGTTGATCAAACTCTAAACACTACACTCCAAAATAGGCTGCCTTGACCTCTGGGTTATTCATCAACTCCTGCCCTGTTCCAAAAAGGACGAGAATACCATTTTCAATCACATACCCTCGGTCTATAATAGGCAAGAGAGGTCGGGCGAACTGCTCCGTCACCAGAATGGTCACCCCCTCGCCTCGAATCTGTTTGATGGCCCTCCTTAGATCTCGCTGAAGTACTGGAGAGAGTCCCAGCAGGGGTTCGTCCATCAGGAGGAGCCTTGGATTGGTCATCAGGGCCATTCCAATGGCAAGCATCTGTTGCTCTCCTCCACTACAAAACCCAGCCTTCCTCTTCCTGATCCCTTTGAGATGAAAAAAGACAGAATAAACAAAATCGAAACTCTTTTTAATCTCAGGGTCTCTTCTCAGATAGGAAGCAATTTTCAAATTCTCCTCGACACTACTATCCGGGAAAATGGGATGTCTCTCTCGACTTAAAACGATTCCTCTTTTGACCCTCTCATCGGGCTCGGTGTTGGTGATATCTTCTCCCTCGAACCTGATCTCTCCAAGGATGGTGATTCTTTCGCCTCCTCTTCTATCCTCTTTCCTCTTCATGTCAATCATCAACCCGGAGATCGTGTTCATCAGGGTCGTCTTGCCGGCGCTATTGGAGCCAAGAACACCAACGATCTCCTCCTTTCGAACTTCCAGGGATAGGTCGTTAATCGCTAGTGAGTTTTCAAAAAAGACAAGAAGGTTCTTTACCTCAAGCATCTCAATCCTCTTCCTCACTCCCAAGATAGGCTGCCTTCACCGCCTCGCTCTCCATCATTTCCCGGGGTGGACCGTCTGCAATCTTTGCTCCAAAATTGAGTGCAATGACCCGATGGGCAATTCGGAAGAGTTCTTTTAATCGATGCTCCACCATGATGATGGAAAGCCCTTCCCCATTCAGCTTTTCAATAATGGGAAGGGTACTTGCCACTTCTGACATAGACATTCCTGAAAAGAGTTCATCCAGGATGAGCAAATCAGGCCGAAGGGCTAAACAGCGGGCCAGCTCCAGACGCTTCAAATAACCATGAGGAAGACTGGAGGCTACCTTATAGGGAACAAAGGAGTCGCGCTCGAAACCAACATCCTCCAAGAGGTCAATGGCCACATCGTCCCGGTCGCCGTATTTGCCTCCCCTCAATCTTTTCACCCTTGAGGAATAAAGAGGAATGATGAGATTCTTAAAGGCAGACAATTGATAAAATGGTTTTACCATCTGGAAGGTTCTGGCAATTCCCATCTCTGCAATCTTATAAGGGGGCTTACCGGTAATATTCTTTCCCTGGTAAAAGACTTTCCCAGAATCGGGTTTCACAAAACCCGTAAGGAGATTCACCAACGTGGTCTTTCCTGAACCATTGGGACCAATGATTCCAAGCAGTTCGCCCTTTTCCAGATGGAAGCTGACTTTGACAATGGCTGCCACTCCACCGAAATTCTTTGAAAGGTTCTCAACGGTTAAAATCGTTTTGTCCATAATTGCCTATAAAATAGAAGTCTATCGTCCAAAGGTAACGGTTAGGATGTCTGTATCGGTGATCGGAAAAGGTTAGGTAAAAAGAATTAAAAGACCATAAACGTAACCTTTTATAAACGATACTGGCTTCGTTCGTAACCCTAACCCCCCTTCATCCCCCCTTAAATTAAGGGGGGAATAGAGGGGGGTTATCCCACTTCAACCATTCTTTCAAATTGATGATACTTTCTCCTTATATAGTGGAAAATGCCCTCTGGAAGGCCAACAATACAGACGATAAGAATGGCAGAGTAAAAAACGACTCGCAGGGTCCCAACCTCACGCAGGATTTCGGAAAGTGGGACCAGAATAAAAGCCCCAATGGTTGGCCCGGCAAATGTTCCGACTCCACCTAAAACTGCAGCAGTCAAGGGTAAAATAGAGTAATCCATGGCAAAGGCAGGCATTCCCACAAACTGATAATAATGCGTCATAAAAGCACCAGCGAATGAACCTGCCACCCCTGCAATGAAAACCGCCTGGGTTTTGTACCAGTAAATATTGATTGCCCCACTCATTACCGCACGGTCATTATCACGGATTCCCTGAAAAACCAGACCGTAATCCTCATTGATCAACCTCCGGAAACCAAAAAGGCAAATCAGCAGGGCAATCACAGGAACATAGAGTTCCACCCAGACATTTGGAAGGGGAGTAAGAGCACTCAACCCCTCTGTCCCCCCAAGGATCTTTGTGGTCTCGATGAATCTGGAAAGCAATAATGGAAAGGTCAGGGTAACAATGGCGAAGTAAACCCCCCTTAACCTCAGAACCGGTAGGAGCAAAAGGGTGCTGAAAATTGCACCCCCTAAGGTTCCAAGTGGAATGGTATAGAGTGGAGAGAGTTTAAAGGCATAATTTAAAGACCCTGTGATATAGGCTCCTGTTCCAAAGAAAAGGGCCTGTCCCAGAGAGATCAAACCCACTGAAGCCATCAGATCCCAACTCAAAGAGAGCAGGGCGATGATACAGGTAATCATCAACACCTTCTCCCAATACATACCAATTACCCCTTTCATTAACGGGAGAAGGAGCAGGAGTAGCGCAGGTAGAACCCTTGGAAGCATCAGATAGAGGATCTCCCTATAGGAGGAAAGGGCGAAGATATCTTCACATCTTGCCTTGATCCCCCGATCCAATCTCTCTTTACGATACTTCATAGATTTTTTATCCAACTAAAAAATCTTTGCTATTCATCGTCTATCGTCTATTGTTCTTCGTCCATCGTTTATTTTAGACTCTTTCCTCCAACTCCTTAAACTTCCCAAACAGACCCGAAGGTTTAATCGTGAGAACAATGACAATCGCGGCCAAGTAAACCACCATCATCCATTCAGGCTTAAAGTAGGTTCCAGCGATCACTTGAGTATACCCAAGAATAAGGCTGGCCACAAGAATCCCCAAAACGCTTTCCAATCCTCCAACGATCCCTACCGCCACCGCAATCAATAAGACCTCATAGCCTGTATTGATAGAAATAATACCCAGAGGAAGGATGACAATCGCAGCCACAGAGGCCATGGCCGAACCAAAGGCTAAACTAAGGGCAGCGGTCCGATCCGATTTAATCCCAAGGGAGATCGCAGTCCGTTCATTCTGAGCAATCCCTCTAAATGCCAGACCAATCCTTGTATAATGAGTAAAAAAATACAAAAACAAAACCAAACCCAATCCAATACCGATGAGGAAGAGTCGCTGGTAATCTACTGGGACTCCAGCAATCATCACCATCCCCTTTTTTAAATAGGGCAAGGTAAACTCATAGGTCACAAACCCTAAATACCGAAACAGTTCTAATATCCCAACCCCTAGGGCAAAGGTAGCAATCACTTCAGACAGAGGAATCCCCCTCACTCTCAACAGGATCACCCAATAGGTGACAAACCCTAAAAGTCCAACAATACCTATGGTGACAACGAGGGCAAGGAGGAAAGGAAATTTAAGATAATTGAGGAGCATCCAGAGAAGGAAGCCACTAAAGATATAAAAGCCTCCATAGGCGAAATTAGCCACTCCACTGATGCCAAAGGTGAGGCTAAAACCCATCGCCGTCAGCGCTAAAATCACACTATTCACTAAACCGTAGACAATGATGCTGGGAAGCATGTTTTTAAAAATATTATTAAAAAGGGCGACCTATTTAAGATCGCCCCTCCAATAAAGACTAAACCTTATTTCTTCATATAAGGTGGGAGTTGAATCTTCGCTTCTGCGAAACCTTCTGGAAAGACGACGACTCTTTTCCCTGGTTTGACCCATTGGAACGCACAACCTACCGCGGTCTCTTTCGGGTCAAACCCATAGACCACTTGATGATCCTTCCCAAATTTTATCCTTCCAATGACCCCTTCCATATCAGTCTGTTCAAGAGCCTTGACCACTGCATCAGGTTCAACGGTCTTGGCACGTTCAATGGCACTGGCCATGATATAGACCGCATCATAACTGGGCCCAGGACCATGACCAGAGAGCTCTGTCCGTGCCTTCTCTCCATATCTTTTCCCATAATTTCTGTTGAATTCCACCGATTTGGGCACGGCCTTCACTGGAATCGGTCCGATTTCAAAAATCATATTAACGAACCCATCTACTTCTCCTTCAAATACCTTCCAAGCATTCTCACAAGCGATCGGACTGATGAACCCTGCCATTAGAGCCGGAATCTGCATCGCCCGGGCCTGCTTTAATAAAATTCCACTCTGGGGCATATCAAAGATTGGAACAATTACTTTTGCTCCTTGAGCCCTTGCCTTGATTAAGGAAGGAGAAAAGTCGGAGGACCCTGTAGCATAAGTATCAAAAGCCGCAACCTCCCAACCTTTCTCTTTAAACCACTTTTCTAACCCTGCCCCTGTGCCTTTTGCCCACAACACATCCTGGGTGATGATATAGGATTTCTTAAACCCAAATTCCTTCCCTATAAATCCCATCACCCCACTAAGATACATCGCTAAATAAGGAGCATTGAGACAGTTTCGGAAAATATATTTATATTTTTCGTATTCCTCTGTAACCTTTTTTTGCATCAAGGGAGTCATGGCAATCGAGCAGATGTAGGGGAGTTTATATTTGGACATTAGGTCCATAGAGGCTAAAAGAACCTCGGATCGAAAGTTCCCTAAAACAATTGCATGAGGCTTTTTCTCGAGGATGAGTTTCTCTGCAGCAGTGAGAGCATCATGGACCGGAATTCCAGGCTCGTGTTCTCGGGTATCAATGGAATAGACCTCAATCTTATGTCTGGTATTTCCGACCAATACTCCTCCCTTCGCATTGATCTCATCCCTTGCCATATTGATGGCCAGAAGCCCATCCCTCCCTTCGATCGAACCCAATGCCGTAGGAACGCCAAAAACAATAGGCTCCCCAGGTTTTAGCTGTGCAGGAGCCGTATAAGGTAGACTTAAAAAAACCACCAATAACAAGAAGCCAAGAATAAATAATCCTTTCTTTCCCATCACGTTCTCCTCCTTTCTAAAAACTTAAATGATACCCAAATATTTCAAAAATCTAACCTTTTGTCAATATAAAAAAGACTTGATTTTTAATCACTTCCATAGGTTTATGGAGTGCTGTCTTATTCCTCCTGGAAAAAAAGGGATTCAGGTCAGAGGGATTCGGGTCAGGCTTGCAATATTGCAATTCTTTAAGAGGCGATCTTCACAAAATTCTAAATCATCTGAATATTAGATTAAATGTAACACTTTAGCGCTTTGAAAAAGAGGTATGATAAGATATCGTAAAACCCCAAATCCCCCTCAATCCCCCTTTTTCAAAGGGGGATGAACTTCTCCTCCCTTTGGAAAAGCCTGCCTGCCGGAAGGCAGGGGAGGTTGGGAGGGATTTTCAGCCAGAGGCTGATCCTCCTCGGGTGGATATGAAAGATTTTTCAAAGAACTAAAATGTTACGGTGGAATGAATTACTTTAATACAAAGACGAAGTGGAATCGGTTCCATTACGATGGGAAAGGGGTTAAAGTCTTAGGAAAATAATGCCTCAATAGTGCAGAACTGAAACGGGTTACTTGACAAATCCAATCAATTACGACCTGTAGAAGGTTTGATTTAAAGATTAAAATTTTCAAAATTGCAATATTGCAAGCCTGACCCCAGGTCATGCTGTAAATTTTCCCACTTTACCGATTATTTATAAACCCCGTATTCTTTGGTAAAATCCACCATCGCCTTGAGATTTTCGGGCTTGGCGTGATCAAAGAAAGCCCCATTGGCCATGACAAAGCCACCCTCCTTGCCCACTGTATCCATCAGTTTTTTACAATATTCCTTCACCTCCTGAGGTGTACCCAACTGAAGCATTGAAGAAGGGACATTCCCTAAAATACAAAGGATATCCCCCACCATCTCCTTTGCTTTAATAAGATCGGTCTGATCAAACATCCATAGCGTCTTTCCTTTGGGAAGTTCTTGAAGATATTTCAGACGGGTATTGTAACTTCCCTCTGCCGCAGGAAATGGAATACATCCCCCTTCGATTAACCCCAGAATGACTTTCTTTAAAGTAGGCCAGTAGAATGTCCTGAATTGCTCATCAGAAAGAAAGCCATCCGCACCTTTATGAAGAGGGATAAAGATGAGAGGATTCCCTGTCTGCTGAGCCGCTCCCAATCCCATGCCAATCATAATGGGTGTTAAAACCTCCAAGGCTTTAAGGAGTTTCTCAGGTTGGCGGAACATATCCAACATGATCCCCTTAGTCCCCCTTAAGGTGTCTCCAAGAGTGTCAAAAGGGGCTTTGGTAAATCCACCAAGGATTTGAGGATACCCCAGTGTTTTTAGTTCCACCTCTACCCCACCCACCGCCATTGCCCATTTTAATGCCTCAGCCCCTGCTTCAAAAAGGGTTTTGTAAGCAGTTTGGACAGGAGGCAGTGCATAAGGAATAAAATGAAAGGCCACCCCATACATCTCAAGGATCCCTGTTAGAGGGGGAAGCATTGCCCAGGGCTCCAATGCTCCAAATACCCGAGGGAGATAGAAGTTCCTGAAGTAAAACGAGGGGTCCGTCAATAAGAGATCGTATTCCTCTGCCTTCATATATTCGCCTTCATGGCATTGGTAGGTACTGGTTGGACTGACTCCGTGCCCAGGCCAGGAATATAATTTATAATTGAGAATCTCAAAAAACCTTCCTGGTCCTGGAGCAGCCGCGCCCCAGTGAACATCTGGGTCAAAGTCCAGGACAAACTTTTTAAAGCCCGCCATACATCGGTCATAGTCATACATGGCTTCCTGAAGAGTCATCCCAGCATAGGTAAATGGAAACATCCCAGGAAATAGGGTGACTGGCACCCTGTCCGGAGTCTTTTTTAACTGAATGGCATCCTTGATCCTGATAATACTGGCCCGATACCTGGCCTCTGCTTCGGGACTTTGGAATGAAAGGGCCTTACCTTCATGGTCTTTCGGATGGAGCAACTTCTGAAACTGCACCTCCTGCTTTTCCTCTGCCGTCATCTCTTCCCACTTCTTTTCCATACCCTTACCCTCCTATCCAATCTTTTGCCAGTTTCACGGCCGCCATGGCATCTTTTCCATAGGCATCAGCCCCCGTAAAAATCCTCACCTGTTCGTCAATCTGACCGCCCCCGATCATGATCTTCACCTTCTCCCGGAGTCCTGCCTTCTTGATCGCCTCAACCGTATCCTTCATGGATTGAAAAGCTAGGGTGAGAAACCCGCTCATTCCAACCACTCTACTCCCACTCTCCTTAATGGCCTCCACAAATCTCTGAGCAGGTACATCAATGCCCAGATCCAGAACCTCAAACCCATTCACATCCAACATAAACACCACAATGTCTTTCCCAATGTCATGGATATCACCAGCCACTGTGCCCATGACCACCTTCCCGATCCGCTTCGTCCCTGATACCCTGGCAATCTTTGGTTTCACCATCTGGGTGATCGCTTTTAGGATTTCACCCGATAAGATTAATTCGGGAATGAAATACTCCCCTTCGGCAAAACGTTCCCCAACAATTTCTACAGCCTGTCTGGCCTCCTCCAGAATCCTCAACGGGTCCTCCCCAGAACGAAGTCTCTCTTCTACAATCTTGTAAGTCTCTTTCTCCTTTAACTCTGCCAGTGTTTTAACAAGATCTTCAGCCATCTCTTTCCACCTCCTCAATGAGCCTGGAATCTTAAACTCATTCTTACATCTTTCCTCTTACTTCCTACATTTTCAAACTTACCGAAGAGAACTCCACCCTACAAGAAGTCTAAAAAACGTATTCTCGCACTGCCGATTTGTCAAATTCTTCCTATTTCTGCCTCCCCCCACCAGAGGGGATCTGCTTTGAACGGAAAAGACAAGCCTCTTCTTCATCCTTTTGAAATTGGTCTCCTCCCTATGAGGATTAGTCTATTGGGATTATACAGGTAACAGAAACAAAGACCCATAGCAAACTGAGGCTTTATGGCCGCCTTTGTCGAATCAGTTCTGAGGCTTTTTTCGCTTCCGGTAAGCTTCGATATAACGCCTCCCATATTTATCGCGACCAAGGATCAGATCGGCCGCCAAAGCAGCGGGTCGAACTTTTTCCACATCCACAATGAGACAACTCACACCTGCCGCAATGGCCATCACGACAAAGGCGTTATTGAGTAATTGACGATCAGGCAAACCAAAAGAGATATTGCTTGCTCCCAGGGTCAGGTTCACTCCCAATTCGGCCTTAATCCTTCGAAGGGCTTCCAAGACCACGAGCCCGGAGTTGGGTTCGGCTCCTACAGCAAAAGTGAGGCAATCGATGAGGATGTTCTCTCGAGGAATCCCAAATTTTTCAGCCCGCTCCACAATCTTATGGGCAATGGTGACTCTTCGACCCTCATCTTTCGGAATCCCTTCATCGTCCTGCACCAACCCAATAACGGCTGCTCCATATTCCCTGACTAACGGTAACACCTTGGCTAACGAACGCTCCTCCCCGGTCACAGAATTAATGAGGGGTTTCCCCTTATAGACTTTGAGGGCTGACTCTAAAGCCTCAGGGTTCGCACTGTCCAGACATAAAGGGACATCCACTATACTATTTATCTCCTGCACTGCCCGTGGAAGCAGGGAAACTTCATCTAAACCAAATATCGACACGTTCACATCAAGAACGTCTGCCCCAGCTTCTACTTGAGTCAGGGCCTCCTTGCGGAGAACCTCAAAATTACCTGTTTTCAGAGCCTCTTGAAGCTTTTTCTTACCCGTAGGGTTGATTCGCTCTCCAATGAGCACAGTGGGGCGGTCATCACCTATGACGACTTCTTTTGTCAAACTTGAGACCCTGGTCTCCATCAGTCAACCCCCTCAGTTTCAAAATATTTAATTTCCCATCGGATTAGATCAACTTGTCTCATCAAGGTCCTTCGTTCTAATCTCTTCCCTCTTACCCTACCACTTATTCTTCTTGGTGAGAAGCCCCCTTTTGTGGATTTTTTTCGGAAGAACCAAGAACTCATAACCCCAAATAGGCCTTCCTCACATAATCATTCTTGAGTAAATCTCCACCCCTCCCATCCAAGACAATCCGGCCATTTTCCAAAACATAGGCTCGGTCACCCATTTCAAGGGATTGCTTGACATTCTGCTCAACGACCAAGACCGTGATCCCCTGTTCTCGAAGGGACTTGATCACTCTGAATATTTCCAGCACCAAAAGGGGAGCAAGGCCATAGGAGGGTTCGTCAAATATGCCCAGCTTGGGCCTCGACATCATCCCTCGGCCAATGGCGACCATCTGTTTTTCACCTCCGCTTAGTGTCAGGACGATCTGACTCTCCTTTTCTTTTAATCTCGGAAAGATTTGATAAACATACCGAAGGGTTTCTTCCCTTTGCTTCCAAGCCTGAGATAAATAGGCACCCATCTCCAGATTCTCCCGGACAGTCATCTCCGGGAAAAGCCTTCCCCCCTGAGGAACATACGAAATTCCTTGTTCCACGATTTGCGAGACGGGGGTCCCATCGATCCGTTTCCCATGGAACTCTATCCTTCCCGATGTAGGTCTTAGGACGCCTGATATCGAATTCAGGAGGGTTGTCTTGCCAGCCCCATTTGCCCCGATCAAAACAACGACTTCACCCTTATTGACCTCCAGGCTCACCTCCCACAACGCCTGAATCTTTCCGTAATGGGCACTCACGTTCTTGACTTGAAGCATTAAGATTCCCTTCCCAAATAGACTTCGATCACCGATTTGTTTTTGGCAATCTCCTCTGGCCTCCCCTCTGCAATCTTTTCGCCGTGATGAAGGACGATGATTCGGTCACATATCCTCATAATGGCCTTCATCACATGTTCAATCATAAAGATCGTCATCCCTCTATTCCGAATCCGGGTGACCAACTCCATTGCCTCGGTCGTCTCCGCAGGATTGAGACCGGCGATCAGCTCATCGAGTAACAGGAGGTCTGGCCTTGTGGCTAATGCTCGTGCCACTTCCACTCTCTTCTGACTGGCCACCGTCAGGTCTTTCGCAAGGGTTGTCTTAACTTCGGACAATCCCACCCACTCTAAAGAGGCCATCGCCTCTTTCATCGCATCCTCTGAGGATAAACCATGGGACGTCCCGAATAACGATCCCAATAATACATTCCTGAGAACAGAAAGATTGGGGAAAACTTTTACCGACTGAAAGGTCCTGCCAATTCCTGCTCTGCAGATTTGATAGGGCTTCAGACCAGTAATCTTCTTTCCTTTAAACCAAATTACCCCTAATTTAGGAACCAGAGCTCCTGATATCAGATTAAACAATGTTGTTTTTCCTGCTCCATTGGGGCCGATGAGCCCAACAATCTCGCCTTGGTCCACATGGAAGTCCACATTCAAAATGGCGGCCAACCCTCCAAAATATTTGGTCACCCCTTTCCCTTCAAGTATCCGCATGTTCGCTTCCCAACCCTCCTTTCCTCCGGCTCTGGAGAAATCCAATAAGCCCATTGGGCAGGTATAAGATAGCAATCACCATGATAATGCCGAAAATGAGCATATAGTAATAGGGGAACCGGGTAATTAAAAACTCTTCCAGATAAGTAAAGATCGCCGCACCGATCATAGGCCCATATAGTTTTCCCATTCCTCCAAAGATAGCCATTAAAACAGGCATAAAAGAAATGAGAGGATTAAAGGCGATCTTTGGGTCAATATACGTCCAACGTGACGCCATGATGGCTCCGGTAACTCCTATAAAAAAACCGCTAAGGGCAAAGGTAATCGTTTTTAAGGCCGTCACATTAACCCCTGTATGGATGGCAGCCTCTTCGTCTTCACCAATACTCTGGAGAGCCAATCCAAACTTAGAGTGTTTGATAAGATAGGCAATTGTCACTAAGATCGCAAGGGTAATGAGCATAAGGTAATAAACCGTTTGGTTGTCCATAGTGGAAACGACTCGGCCGGTTGTTCCTGTGATATTCACTTCCCACCACAGAACAAAATGCAAGAGGAGTTCAACGAGGCCAAAGGTGAACATAACAAAATAGATGCCCCTAAGCCTAAGCGTCAAAGCGCCAACGAGAAGGGCCAGACAAAAACTCGATAGACCTCCAATGGCAAAAACCAGAACCAGAGGAAATAGTTTTCCTAATATGGCTGACGTGTAAATTCCCACTCCGAAGAAAGCCGCCGAGGCCAGCGAGATATATCCAGTAGGACCTGAGAAGATGGCCCAACTCAACGTAATAGCAGTATACATAAAGATAGTACTTAACAAGACAATCGTGTAACCCCGGAAAAAGAGAGGAAGAGCCGACAAGAGGACCAAGAGGGCGATCACCATTAAGCCTGAGACCCAAGATTTCTTAAAGGGGAGGACCATATCTTCTTTTCCCTATCTTCCAAGAATCCCTGTTGGTTTTATCAAAAGCAGAAGCATGAAGATGACATAATAAGCAACCAGCGCTAAGCCCGGCTCTGTATAGGTGACAATACTCCCAACCAGACCAAGGATAAATCCACCAATAAAACTGCCAGGGATACTGCCCAATCCCCCCAGGACGATCACAATAAGAGCGATGATGGTGTAATCGAGCCCCATTGTAGGTTGAATCTTGTAGGACATGCTCAGGAGTGTTCCGCCTAACCCTGCCATTAAAGCCCCGAGGCCAAAACAGAGGCTGAGGACTTCGGTCATTCTTACCCCCATAAGTTCTGCAGCCCCCGGATCTTGAGCGGCTGCTCTAATCGCTTTTCCGATACGCGTCCGGGATAAAAAGAAATAAAAGACCAAACCGATGGCGATTGCAAACCCCAGGGTGATAAGGCGATTGGCTGCAAATTTTGCGCCTCCGAGATTGACAGGAAACGCCCAATAGGAGTATCCCTTTATTTCAGCCCCCCAAATTAATATCGCTACATTTTGAATGATGAAGAGAAGACCAAAACAGGCTAACATGGAGTTGCCTTCAAAGGCACCAGGTGTCCCTGATCGGATCCTAAGAGGTTTGAACAAAGTTCTATAAAGGATAAATCCAAGAAGGAATACGATAGGTCCACAGATGAACAGGGAAATCAGCGGGGTAATCCCCACCAGGTTAAACAGGGTCCAAGTGAGGAACGCCCCGAGCATGATAAACTCCCCATGAGCTATGTTCAGCACCCGTGCCACCCCATATTGCAGGCTAAGGCCAACGGAAATCAGGGCATAGATCCCCCCCATCAAAAGACCTGCAATGAATATGTCCAGAACCTTCACCATGATATCCGTTTCCCCACTTAGCCATCATGAATAAGCAGGCTACCCTCATAGACCCGTTGAGTCTTTTTGACAGCCTGCTTATGATTTTTCTCTACTAAATTGGGTTTCCCCTGAAATCCCGAAAGCCCAGGT
>FWPV01007482.1_pt1 | contig 19768 bp, 15 predicted proteins | sample 2228371 | NCBI WGS metagenome assembly FWPV01 (sample SAMEA103939776, study PRJEB20133) | metagenome
ATACCAACTACCGTTGATGATGCCGCATTGCTTAAAGCGGTTTTAGGCGTTGTGCTGCCCAGTGTGGCAATCCACAATCCAAAATCTAAAACCAAAAATGGTATTACCCCACACGTGAACACCTCCCCCGCGGCCCGACGGCCCGACCCCGCGTTGACGCTGCGGGGGCGCTGTGCTATACTGCCGCCGCGAAGCTGATGCATACTACGGAGCGCGGTTATGGCCCGGTTGGCGCAGAGCAGGTCTGGAAGATGGGTGCTGGCAACGTGGGGCAGCTCGCCCCGCGATCACCGTCGCCATCTCCGTCGTCGGCCCGCCCCGCGCCCCGGCTAGCCGCGCTTGCCCGCCGTACTGGCAGCAGGCCAGCTTTGCCCGAGGGCAGGCTGGCCTCTTTTTGTGGACGCCGCGACCGCGGCGGTTCGTGCGGAGTGAACAGCGAGGTGCGCGATGGCGAAAGGCGACGTGAAAAAAGTCGTGCTGGCCTACTCGGGTGGCCTGGATACGTCGGTGATCGTGCCGTGGCTGCGCGAAAACTATGGCTGCGAGGTGATCTGCTTCTGCGCCGATATTGGGCAGGGCGAGGAACTGGAGGGTCTGGAGGAGAAGGCGCTTAAGAGCGGCGCCAGCAAGCTCATCGTGCGCGATCTGCGCGAGGAGTTCCTCCGCGAGTACGTGCTGCCAACTATGCAGGCAGGCGCGATCTACGAGCGCAAGTATTTGCTGGGCACCTCCTTCGCCCGCCCCATCATTGCCAAACACCAGGTGGCCGTGGCCGAAGCCGAGGGCGCCGATGCTGTGGCCCACGGCGCCACCGGCAAGGGCAACGACCAGGTGCGCTTCGAGTTGACGTACTTCGCCCTCAATCCCCGTCTGAAGATTATCGTCCCCTGGCGCGAGTGGGCCATTCGTAGCCGCCAGGATGCCCTCGATTACGCCGCCGAGCACAACGTACCCGTTACGGCCACGGCAGAGAAGATCTACAGCCGCGACCGCAACCTCTGGCACCTGAGCCATGAAGGGGGCCTTCTTGAAGACCCCTGGAACGAGCCGGAAGAGGACATGTACCAGGTCAGCGCCAGCCCCCAGAGCGCGCCCGATGAGCCGGAATACCTCACCCTGAGCTTTGAACAGGGCGCTCCCGTCGCCGTTAATGGCGAACGCCTCGGCCTGGTGGAACTGGTCGAGCGCCTGAACCTCATCGGTGGGCGCCATGCCATTGGCCGGGTGGACCTGGTTGAGAACCGCCTGGTGGGGATGAAGAGCCGCGGCGTCTACGAAACCCCCGGCGGCACGCTGCTCTACACCGCGCATCGCGAACTCGAGAGTATCGTGCTCGATAAGGAGACCCTCCGCGCAAAGGATCGGATCGCGATTGACTACGCCGATCTGGTCTATAATGGGCGCTGGTTTACCCCGGTGCGCGAAGCCTACGATGCGTTCGTCCGCGTCACCCAGCGCAATATGACCGGCGATGTGCGCCTGAAGCTCTACAAGGGCAACATCATTATTGCGGGCCGTCGCTCTCCCTTCTCGCTTTACAATGAAGATCTGGCCACCTTCGGCCCCGATATGGTCTATAACCAGAAGGATGCCGAGGCGTTTATCAAGCTGTACGGGTTGAGTATCAAAGTGCAGGCCTTGAGTAAGGGCTGATCGGGGAATCTCGGGTTTTTCGCTTGCCCTGTGTGTGCCCAACCGCGCCTCGCCGGTTGAGAGGAACCGGGACGACACGGCCCTCCCGGAAAACCTCTGGCAATGGCGAGTGGCCGGGATGCGTGGGTTGTCCAACGTGATGCGCGTTGTGTATGGAGAGGCTGGACCATGACCCATCTCTACCTCATTCGCCACGGCGAGGCATGGGCCAACGTGCAGCCCATCGTCGCCGGGATGCGCGGGGATCAGGGCCTGACGCCCCGGGGCGTTGCCCAGGCCGAGCGCCTGCGCGATCGCCTGGCCCGCGGCGAGCTGAAGGCCGATGTGCTGATCTCCAGCACCCTGCCCCGCGCCCGCCAGACTGCCGAGATCATCCGTCCGGCCCTCGGCCTGCCGATTATCTTCGATGATGAGGTGCAGGAACTGCGGGTCGGCGCGGCCGATGGGATGAGCAACCAGGAGGCCTGGAGCACCTTCGGCTTGCCGGATTTTGCCAACGCGCCGCTGCGCCCCATCGCGCCGGGGGGCGAGAGCTGGGCCACCTTTACCCTGCGCGTGGCTCACGCCCTGACCCGCATCACCTCTGAGCACGCTGGCAGGACCATCGTGGTCATTTGCCACGGCGGGGTGATCGATTGCTCGTTTATACACTTCTTCCGCATGCCGGGCATGGTGGTCCCGTCAGCCGATTTTCACACCCGCAATACCAGTATCACCCATTGGGAACTGGTCAATCGGCGCGGACGCGATCTCTGGCGGCTCAATGTCTATAACGACGTTGCCCATCTCCACGACATCGGTGCGATTGAGTCGCTGCGCTGGGAGGATACTGAACTGACCGGCGATGGGCATCCCGCCTCGCCTGTGCCGACCGAGGAGTAGCGGAAGGGATTGGGCGGAGAGGCGCGATAGCGCCGCGCCTCTCCGCCCTCCCAAACCCTCCCCGCAGGGAGGGGGAATGGGGAAACCCGGTTTCCCCACCCCCCACCGCTGTTGGGAGCGGCTGGCGCCCCCGGGCAGGGGTGCGGTTCGACAGGCTCACCGCAGGTGGGGAAACCCGGTTTCCCCGTATTTTCACCTCAGTGTTGTGCGGCGCAGCCGCATAGATGGCTGATGCGAATGTCGGGGAAACCGGATTTTCCCGCCTTCCTGCTAGAGGAGCGGGGGCGGAACGCTATGAACGTGGATCTCCTGCGAACCTTGCCTGACACGGAAACACCATGACCATCGAATGGCTCGAGCACGGACACGTCGCCAGCCCCACGGGTTGGCGGGCCGCCACGGCTGCCTGTGGCATCAAGTACGCCGATCGTGATGATCTCGCCCTGCTGGTGAGCGAGCGCCCGGCGACGGCGGCGGCGGTCTTTACGACCAACCGCGTCAAGGCGGCGCCGGTGCTCTACGATATGGCCCTGATGCAGCGGAACGCCGCCGGCCTGCGTGCCGTGGTGATCAACGCCGGGAATGCCAATGCCTGCACCGGCCCCGCTGGCGATGCCGCGGCCCTTGCGATGGCGCGAACCACCGAAGCGGCGCTGGCCCTCCCCGCCGATACGGTCTTTGTCATGTCTACGGGTACCATCGGCGTGCCGATGCCGCTCGAGATCATCCTCGCCGGTATTCGCGCTGCCGCCCAACGCCTTGATGCGGCCCACGGGCCGGCAGCCGCGCGGGCGATCATGACCACCGATACGCGCCCCAAGCACGTCGCCGCCCGCCTGACGCTCCCCGGCGGTTCCACTGTCACCATCGGCGGGATGGCCAAGGGCGCGGGAATGATCCACCCCAACATGGCTACCCTGCTCAGCGTCGTCACCACCGATGCCGCCGTGCCTCCCGCGCTGCTCGACGCCGCCCTGCGCCAGGCCGTCGAAGGTAGTTTCAATAGCATCAGCATTGATGGTGATACCAGCACCAACGATACGCTGCTCGTCCTCGCCAATGGCGCTGCTCCCGCGCCACCCATTGACGATCCGAACGGCCCCGCCTTCGCCGCCTTCGTCGAGGGCTTGACCGCCGTCTGCCGTTCTCTGGCCCATGCCGTGGTGCGCGACGGCGAGGGCGCTACACGCTTCGTCACCATCACCGTCCGCGGGGCGCGCACTCACGCCGAGGCCAGGCAGGCGGCCATGGCCGTGGCCCGCTCGCTCCTGGTGAAGACCGCCCTCTACGGCGCCGACCCGAACTGGGGCCGCGTCCTGTGCGCTCTGGGCTACAGCGGCGCCGAGGTGGACCCGGCGCGCGTCGTGCTGTACTTCGGTGGCATGCGGGTGTTGGAACAGGGCCTGCCTTTGCCCTTCGACGAACGGGCCGCCAGCGATCTGCTCAATGTTCCCGAAGTGAGCATTGATGCGGACCTGGGTCTCGGTGAGGGTGTGGCTACGGTGTGGACCTGCGACCTCAGCCCGCAGTACGTTGCCATTAACGCCGAGTATCGGACGTAGCTATCGAAGGGTTCGGGAGGGCGCGGTCCTCCCCAGCAGATCGTTTGTCGTCCCTGAGGTGAAAATAGCCCGCCTGCGGGAGGGTTTGGGAGGACGAAGCCCTCCCAAGAACAATAATATTTTCATTCTGGCGTTGTGTGCCCCGCGCATGGTGCCTGAAGTGGCAAATGGAGAAACCCGGTTTCCCCATCCACCTCAGGGGCAGCCGTTGATTAGCGTACTTCACCCGAACAACCATGGAACATAGACTGTGGGGTGGCCGCTTCGCGGCGCCAACGGCAGAGATGATGCGCCGCTTCAACGACTCGTTTCGCTTCGACGTGCGCCTGGCAGAGGCCGATATTGCCGGGAGCCTGGCCTGGGCCGCAGCCCTGCGCGAGACTGGCCTGATCACCGAAGTGGAGCACGAACGCCTGGTCCAGGGGTTGACTGTGGTGCGGCGCGAGTTCGAGAGTGGCCGCTTCGAGCCCCGCGAGGGCGACGAAGATGTGCATACCGCTGTCGAGCGTCGCCTCTACGAACTCATCGGCGAACCGGCGCTCAAGCTCCACACCGGGCGATCGCGCAACGACCAGGTGGCGACAGCTTTCCGGCTCTTCGCCATCGCCGCAGCCCAGCGCGTCCAGCGCGGCCTGCGGGGCCTGCAACTCGCCCTGCTGGAGCAGGCCGAACGCCATACCGCGACGCTGATGCCAGGCTACACTCACCTCCAGCGCGCCCAGCCGATCACCTTTGGTCACTGGTGCCTGGCCTATGTCGAGATGTTCGAGCGCGACCGGCAACGCGCCGACGACGCAACCATTCGCGCACGCACCCTGCCCCTGGGCGCCGGGGCTCTCGCCGGCAACAGTCTGGGTGTTGAACGCGAACGCCTCACCGAGGACCTTGATGAGTTCGATGCCGTCGCCGCCAATTCACTCGATGCCGTATCCGACCGTGACTTCGTGGCCGAATTGCTCTTCGTCTTTGCTCTTACAGGGGTGCACCTCAGCCGTATGGCCGAGGACCTGATCATTTACAGCAGCGCCGAGTTTGGCTTTGTCGAACTCGACGATGCCTACAGTACCGGCTCAAGTCTGATGCCGCAGAAGAAGAATCCTGATAGCATGGAACTCCTGCGCGGCAAGAGCGGGCGTCTCCTGGGCAACCTGGTGACCCTGCTGACCGTGCTCAAGGGTTTGCCCCTGACCTACAACAAGGACTTGCAGGAGGACAAGGAACCCTTTTTCGATAGCTTCGACACGCTGGATCTGGCGCTCCAGGTGGCGGCGGCGGCAGTGGCGACCATGGCGGTGCGACCCGAGCGTATGGCCGTGGCCCTCGACGACGCCATGCTGGCCACCGATCTGGCCGACGAGCTGGTGCGACGCGGCGTGCCCTTCCGCGAGGCTCACGGCAAAGTGGGCCGTCTGGTGCGCCGCGCGCTTGAGCTGGGCGTGCCGCTACGCGAACTGCCCCTGGCCGAGTACCAGGCCGTGCAGCCCGACCTGGACACGGAGATCTACGCCGTCTTCGACTTCGCGCGTAGCGTGGCGCGCAAGGCGAGCCTGGGGGGTACGGCCCCCGAGCGGGTGCGCGAGCAGTGCATGCGCTGGCGCGCAACCCTTGGGGGCGCCGGCGCGGCGTAGTCCTGCCTTGCGCAGCCGCGTCCTCGCGCCGAGACTTAAGGGCGGACAGAACATCCGCGCCAACGTGGCTTGTACCGTCCTGGAGCGCCCCCGCGCGCGGCGCTGGTCTCCCCGCTTCGACAGGCTCAGCGCAGGCTCTCCAGCTTCGCCGGAGAAGGGCCGGGGGTGAGAACCAGCCAGCACATCCTAACGCCATAACGCCCGTCGGCGCCCATAGGTTCTGTCCGCCCCTGAACGCCCCGAGAGGAGGGGCGAACACTCCAAACCCTTCCCGCCGGGAGCAGGAGGGGCGTGGGGAAACCCGGTTTCCCCATGTGTTCACATCAGAAATAATACCAATTAGCGTTGATGATCCTGCATTGCTTAAAGCGGTTTTAGGCGTTGTGCTGTCCAGAGTGGCAATCCACAATCCAGAATCTAAAACCAAAAATGGTATAAGACCCTGTGGCGAGGCCTGGCCCCTCCAGCGCTCCCTGCACTGGCAGTGCAGGCAACCAGCACAAGAGAAACTCTGAACTCACATGACCAGTCCGCTCTATTCTCCACCGGTCATCCTGCCCCGGCTCAACGCCCGTCCCGATGCGGTAGCGCAGATCCGGCGCGCCCGCGTCAGCGACGTGCCGCGTCTCTACGAGATGATCAACTACTACGCGGCGCGTGGCGATATGCTGCCCAAAACCCTGGACCAGCTCTACAACCGGGTGCGCAACTTCAACGTCGCCGAGGCTGATGGCGAGGTGGTGGGCTGCGCGGCCCTGCACGTCACCTGGGCCGACCTGGCCGAAGTTGTGAGCCTGGCGGTGCATCCCGACTTTCAGGGGCGCGGCCTCGGGCGCCGTCTGGTGGAGCCGCTCTTCGATGAGGCCCGTGAGCTGGGCATCCCCACCCTCTTTACCCTCACCCTCCAGGTCGGTTTCTTCAGCCGCCTCGGCTTCCGCGAAGTGCCCAAACTGCGCCTGCCCCACAAAATCTGGCAGGACTGCGCCACCTGCTTTAAGCAGGACCGTTGCGATGAGATTGCGATGGTGAAGCAACTGAGGTGAAAATAGCCCGCCAGCGGGGAGGGTTTGGGAGGGCGCAGCCCTCCCGGGAAACAACCCGCCAGCGGGGAGGGTTTGGGAGGGCGCAGCCCTCCCGGGAAACAACCCGCCAGCGGGGAGGGTTTGGGAGGGCGCAGCCCTCCCAAGAACAATAATATTTTCCTTCTGGCTTTATGCGGCGCAGCCGCATGGACGGCTGATGTGAACATACGGGGAAACCGGGTTTCCCCATCCCCCTGCCCTGGGGGTGCCAGCCGCTCCCAACGGCGGTTGGGACATGGGAAAACCGGGTTTCCCCATCCCCCTGCCTGTGGGGGCGCCAGCCGCTCCCAACGGCGGTTGGGACATGGGGAAACCGGGTTTCCCCACCTGCGGTGAGCCTGTCGAACCGCACCCCTGCCTGTGGGGGGGCCAGCCGCTCCCAACGGCGGTTGGGACATGGGGAAACCGGGTTTCCCCATTCCTCCTCCCTGCGGGGAGGGTTTGGGAGGGCGAAGCCCTCCCAGGTCCATCGGTGGTGCGGGCAAGCACCGCCGTTGCGTGCCCCGTCACCGAAACGCAGGCAGGCCGATCTGCTCCACGCAGCGACCATCGGGAGGTGAGGCGGGGTTGTTGAGAAAGGCGCGGATCAACGCAGCGGGACACGCGCCCCGCCCCACCACGGCATGCCCTGTATCGCGCAAGGTGAAGCCATAGGCCCGGCTAAGCCCCTCGGCGGCGCGCTCGCGCCACATCGGCGGCGTTATCGGGTCGTAGGCCCCCGCCAGCAGCAGCGCTGGCGTCTCCGAGACGACCGGCGCGCGCCAGCGCGGATCGGGGAGCGCGGCGCCGAAGCGCGCACAGAGGTTCTCGGCTTCACCCGAAAGCTCGAGCAGTTCCTGGTAGAATCCCGCCAGATGCTCCTGTCCCGCCAGTGCCGCCTCGCGCCAGCCCGGCTGAAGTGTCCCCAGATCCTCGGCGCACTGAATGGCATAGTAGAGCGCCTGCGATTGCCCGGCCCCCGCATCGCGCCGCTGCGCCACCAGCGCCCGCAGTGGTTCCAGGTCGCCGCGCTCCAGCGCGACAATCGCCCCCGGCAGACGGGGCACGCTCTGCCAGGAGTACAACTGGCGGAACATGATCCGCAGCAGTTGATCGCCGGTCAGCACGCCCGGCCCGTCGCCAGGGTTCGTCGGCAGCGGATTGGCGTTGAGCGCCGCCACCAGTTGCCAGAAGCGCGCCTCCAGGTCGGGATAGGCTGCGGCGCAGGCCGGATGCGCCGCGCAATCGGCAAAGAGCGTCGCCAGGGCGCGGTTCAGGTTCGCTGGCATGCCCGCATACAGACTCTCCTGAGGTGGATAGGGGGAGTCAAGGATCACGCTGCGCGCCCCGCCGGGATCGTCGCGCAGCAGGGCCAGGGCGAGGCGCGTGCCGTAGGAGATGCCGAAGATGTTCCGCTGCGCATAGCCGAGGGCCAGACGCAGGTCGCGCAGGTCGGCGGCGGCAGCGGCGGTGGTGAAGGCGCGCAGCGGTGTACCCCCGGCGGCGATGCGCTCGCGGCAGGCCAGGAGCGCCGCCGCCTCCCCCCGGGCGTAGGCGCGCCCGGCCAGGCCCTGCTTGCGCGCTTCGACAGCGAAGACGCCCATCTCGGGGCAGCGCAGATCGGGCCAGCTCGCGCTGGTCCCGCGCTGATCCACGACGATCAGATCACGCCCGCCAACAAAGGGCTGCCAGGCTCGCCAGAGTGCCGGCGCGCCGGCCAGAGCCGGGCTGCCAGGGCCCCCCGACAGGTAGACGATCGGGTCGGGGGCCGGGCGCGGGTCGCGGAAGATAGCGAAGGCCAGCGCCGCGCTCCGCGACGCAGGCTGATCGCGCTCCAGCGGAACGATCAACGTGCCGCAATCAACCCGCGCCCGCGCGGGGACGGTGAAGGGGCAGGGTCCCCAGGCGATCTGCGGCAAGGGCTGACCGCCCGTTCCGCCACGCGCCTCGCGGCCCAGCAGCCCGAGGCGCACCTCCGGCCCACCGGGGGTAGGATGGATCTCGAAGCGCGCTCGCTCGAACCACTGCACGGTGTAGGTCCGCCCGTCGGCGAGGCGTTCCTCCCTGGGGGCGCTCAGTGGTAGCCCGAACAGGGCCAGGTTCTCGGCTTCGCTCCAGCCGCGTTGCCCATCAAGCTCCAGGCCCCGGGCGCGCCAGGCCGTCAGGATCGGCTCGCAGACACTGTAGCCGGTTTCGGCGAAAAACCGGCAACCGGGTACCGCTCCCGGCGCGCCGGGGCCAGGCGCCGCGCGGCCCCCGCTGCCGAGCGCCTCCGCGCCGATGGGTCCGGGGCGCACGTCCAGAGGTGGCGGCTGGTCCGGGCGCCATTCCAGACGCGCCCGCTCGAACCACTGCACCCGCGTTCCGCCATCGCCGCTCAGCAGGGGTGAGATCGGAAAACCGAATACCGGCAGCCCGCCGGTTTGCTCCCAGAACCTGGCGATGCGCCCGGCGATGCAGTGGCCGGTCTCGGCAAAACAGCGCACGCCGCCTGGCTGGGCCGCCACCGGCGCTGCCGGCACGACAATCGCGCTCATCATGCCCAGAAGCAGGGCAATCAACCATCGCTGGATCATGGCGCTGTCCGTTGCTCCGCGTGCCGTGCTATCGCCCAGCCCTTCGTGGGGTCATCGTAGCGCCACACGGCCCGGCGCTGCGGTGATGGCCCCGAGGCGTTGACCTGTAATGTGTAGTTGAATGATACCAGGTCAACAATCAGCTCGCCATTGACGAAGCGGAGCTTGCGCGCCCGTTCACTTGCCGTCGCGCCCCCGGCGGTGAGATCGATGATCTCGACGGGCGGGCCGGTGGCGTGTCCTCGGGCGTCGAGTGGCACGGCGACAATGACCGGCCGGCGCGCCGATCCTGCCAGCAGCATGGAGCGCCCGTCCGCCCGCACTACCGTTACCCCCATGGCATCCAGGCCGTCCAGCGGCCTCGCCCGCAGCAGGCCGTCGGGTGTCAGGGCCACCACGCCGCCGCGCTCGACATCCGGGGTTGAACCGATGACCGTGCCGGCAATGAGCAGGCGCAGGTTACAGGCATAGCTCAGACCCAGCACGCCAAAAGGGTTGCGCTCATTCGCCGCTCCGGGCAGGGTGACGAATGGCCGCATCACCCCCGTGCGTCCATCCACGCGCCACAGGGTTGTCGCGCCCGCCGGGGGGTTGTCGGCCAGAGATTGACGCGGAGCAGGCGCGAGATAGACGTTGCCGGCCTCGTCGAAGGCCATCGCCCCCAGATAGCCGCCGTCGTCCCAGCTTTCGTGCTGGTAGCTGCGCCCGCTACCGTCGAGGCTGACGAGCGCCAGTCCCCGCGCAGGCTGATCGGTGGTCAGCGCCAGAGGGCCAGGCAGACCGGCAACCATATCTTGCACGAAGGGGGGCTGCCGCACACACTCGCTCGTCGCGGCAAGGGTGGTGGGCGTCGTGCTGGCGCGCCACATCCAGAGCATCCCCAGGCTTGCCAGGATCAGCCCGATGCCCACGCCCGCGCGACCAATCTCCGATAGACGCCGCGCGCGCGCACGCGGCGCAGTGGCTCTGGAGCCTGACATAGCGCACCTCATAGTCAGACGCCCGTGCGGCTACACCGCACAACGACAGGAAAGAAAAGAGACTCTCCCGGGAGGGCGTAGCCCTCCCCGACCCTCCCCTCAGGGAGGGGCGTGGGGAAACCTGATTTCCCCATCCCCCACCCGATGTTGGAGGCGTCTGGCGCCCCAGCAGGCAGGGGTACGGGGAAACCCGGTTTCCCCGTATGGATCATTCGGGCAACCGGCTTGACTCGCGCCCTGAGCGTGCAGACAGCGGTGTGATCTCCATCCCCGACCCGCACGGCCAGATGCGCGGCACAAGCATGCCATGCTCCAGGGCAGTGTCGGCCCAGCAGCGTTGCCGTTCAGCATTGGCGATACGTGGCACAAACCAGACCACGGCTCCCTCCGCCAGCGATTCGCCGTTGATGAACTGCTCCGGCCCCTGCCTGGCATCCAGCGCGCAGCACGAGCCGATGCTCGGCAGGTCGCCCTGGCCCTCGGCCTGAGCGGGTCGTGTCCAGTAGACATACGCATGTTCCGCCTCTGCCCAGAGCGGAACCAGGGCCAGCGGGCCGTCGGCAGTGTGCGCTTCGAGGGTCCGGGGCGTGGCGGGGCGCCAGGTGGTCTGGCCTTCACGGGTCAGGCGCGCGCCGCTCTGGTCACGCAGCTCGACGCCAGGAGGCAATTCCAATCGCAGCACAGGGTGGTAGATCCCCTCGGTGCCACAGCCGCGCCCTTCATTGATCGCCATGATCCGCGCGCTGCCATCGGCGCCGAAGTGGGCGCGGGTGACGTACTGGTAGTTGCAGGGCTGCGGCCAGTTGGGGCTGCGGAACGTGAGTTCCAGGGTGAAGCCGCCGTCGGGAGCCGCGGCGATCACCGGCGGAGCGTAGGGGATAACCGCCGCCGCCGAGAATACCGGGCAGCCAATGGCATCGGAGAAGCCGACACGCTGGTTATCGCGCCCGGCGTAGCCTACGTGCCAGTCCACGACTTTGGCTGAAGCGAGGATGGGCCGGCCCTGGAAGCGCAGATCACGCAGTTCCAGACCGTCTGAGCTGGTCAGCAGATAGCTCAGGCGCCAGCCGTCGCGTTCCAGCGTCACCGGCGTCTCGCACAGGGGCGCCAGGGCGGCGTCTTGCAGCGTCGCCTCGCTCCAGACACGACGCCCACTCGCGCCCTGGTCGGTCCACGCCGCTCCGACAAGGCGAAACTCGGTCAGGTCCACGATTGTCCAGAGAGCGCTGGCGCCCCACTGAAAGACCGGCGCGACGCACAGGTGCCGGCTGCGCTCGCACGTAGTGCGTTCAAGGGCGGTTTTGGTGGCGCTCATTGTCGCCAGCGCCGCGTCGGGGGTCAGGCCGTCGAAGGCGCTGGCAACCTGCGGATCGGCAAGGGCAATCTGCACGGCGAGATCGGCCAGGTCGCGGGGGATCTCGGGCTGGGCGTCTGCCAGCGCATCCACGCTGAGCACCGTGCCATCGGCGGCGACCAGGGCAGTGAGGGTGGTATTGGTGGGATACACATAGATCTGTACCCGCGCGCAACGCTGGCCGGTGCAGGTGAGTTCAAGGTGGTGAGGAACATCGCCCGCGCTGGGGGGGCCAAGGGCCATGACCTCGGCGCGCAACGGCTGCCCGTCGGGCGCGCGCGTTGCCGCCTGCACGCGCGGGTCGGCAACGGCCGCCGCCTGGGCCGCGGCCAGCTCGTCGCTGGTATGCGGCAACAGTAGAATGTAGGGCGGTGCAGCCAGCGCGGCTTCCAGGCGACCCTTGCGCGCGGCGACCGCAGGCAGATCCGGCGCCGACGGTTCGGCAAGCATCGCCCGGGCTGCCGGGGTGGGCGCGGCGGGGGCCACGGGGTGCGCGGCGCAGGCGCCGAGGTAGCCGAGAGCAAGCAAGCTAACGATGAAACAAACAACCTGGTTCACGGGCCTCTGGTGGGGAGCGGGCGCTCTGGTGGCGGTTCTGGTCATAGGCTATCTGGCGGCGAATGGCTCAGCGCGGCCTGCTGAGGTTGCAGCGATGCGAGTGGCCCTGGGGCAGCGTTTGCTCGGCGAGCAGCGCCTGTCGCTGGATGGACGGCGTAGTTGCTTCTCGTGTCATCAGCCGGAGCGAGGCTTCACCGACGGGCGCGCAGTAGCCACGCCGGGCGGCCTGAACACCCCGCCGCTGTGGGGCTTGAGCGAGCGGCAGGTCTTCGGCTGGTTCTCGCCCGAGATGCGCAACCTGGAAGCGATGGCGCTGCGGCCCCTGGACGACCCCGCCGAAATGGGGCCGCGCAGCGAGGCGACCCTGGCCCGGCTGCGCGCCGATGCAGACCTGCTGGCCGCCTATCGCGCCGCCTTTCCCAGGGCCACGCAGGCGGTCACGTGGGAGCAGACCGGCGCGGCCCTGGCCGCGGCGCTGCGCGCGATCCAGCCGCCGCCGGGGGCTTACCAGCGCTACCTGGCCGGGGAAGCGACGGCCCTGAGCGCCGCGGCGCTGCGCGGGCAGACCCTCTTTGTTGAAGTGGGCTGCGCTACCTGCCACCGCCCGCCGGACTTCGGCAGCGATAGCTTTCACCACATCGGCCTGCCCGTAGACCCGTCGCGCAACGCCGGACGGGCGCGGGTGCCGGGGCTGCGCGGGGTGCGCCACACCGCGCCCTACTTCCACGACGGCAGCGCAGTCACCCTGGAAGAGGTGGTGCGCCACTACGCCCGCGGCGGCGGGCCGGGGGCCAGCCCGGCGATCACCCCGCTCAACCTGACCGATACCGACGTGCATGACCTGGTGGCCTTCCTGGAAAGTTTGTAGCAGCAGCGTGGCCCACAGGTATACCGCTGGATCGGGCGAAAGGATACGGCGCCCGGATGAAACACGGAGCGGCGCAGCAGCGCTGCGCCGCTCCCAACCCCTTCACCGGGAGGATTTGGGAGAGCGCAGCCCTCCCAGGAAACAACCCGCCAGCAGGGAGGGTGTGGAAGGGCTACGCCCTCCCAAGGAAAAAACCTGTCTTCATCTTGTCATACCAATTACCGTTGATGATGCCGCATTGCTTAAAGCGGTTTTAGGCGTTGTGCTGCCCAGTGTGGCAATCCACAATCCAAAATCTAAAACCAAAAATGGTATCAGAGGATGGGGAAGCCGGGTTTCCCCACGTCCCTGCCCGTGAGGAGCGTGTGGGAGGGCTGCGCCACCCCGGCCGTTGAGCAGCGCAGCCGCGCAGAGGACCTGTGGTGTCTTCAGAATGAAGCGAGAGCATACACCCGGGCCAGCGCTTCCTGGGGGGAGCGCTCGGTGTGCAGCTTATCCAGGGACACGCCCATCCGGGTCAGGGTGAGGGCAATAGCGGGAGAAATACCGGTGAGTGTCACCTGGCAGCCAACCAGCTCCAGGGCCTGAGCTGTCTGTAATAGCGCCTCCACTACCTGCGTATCTACTGCCACGGCTCCTCGAAGATCGATAATGACGTGGTGGGCGCGTTGGTTGCTGGCCTCCTGTAGCAGGCGGCTGGTGAACAGGCGTGCGCGCTGGCTATCGAGGGTGCCAACGATCGGCGCCAGCAGCATACCGTTGGCCAGGGCAATCGTCGGCGTCTCCAGCGTCGCGATAAGTTCGAGCAAGCGTTCCTGTTCCGCATTGCGCCGGGCCAGTTCCTCGGCCTGCCGCTCAGCGCGGGCGCGTTCGACCTCGGCGCGGGCCCGTTCGGTCTCTGCCTCCCGTCGGGCGATCTCCAGATGGCGCACATTGTCAATCGCCAGCCGGCTCAGGATCATCCCGCCCGTAATTATCGTGAAGGTAACCAGCGGTATCAATTCGACATAGGGACCGCCACCTGCGCGGTAGCCAAAGGCGATCAGCAGGGCCAGCGCACTGCCGAGCACCCAGACCGGACTCGTCAGCACCAGCGCAATAACCGGTACAGTGTAAACTATGTGGTGAAAAGCCGACTTGAGATATTCCGGGTCTACGCCAATTATTACTAGCAGGGTCAGGAGAATGACCAGAGCGTAACGGCTCCCTTCCCAGCCATAGGCATAGGCCCCCCACAGGGCGCCACAAATTACTGCTCCAGCCCCTATTGGCAGCAGCGATTCCCGCTCAGTATTAAGCGCCAGTAATACGATAAAGGTGATGCCAGCAACGCTCGTTATCAGGCCGAACACCCCGTGGTTGATCTGCTTTTGCGTCAGGCGAAACATGGCCCTACTCTCTACACTCAACCTCCCAGCGTGGGGAGAAGCGGGCCCCTCCTCCAAACGGGTTTAGGGGCGGACAGAACATCCGAGTCAACGTGGCTTGTACCGCATTGGAATGCTCCCGCGCGCGGCTCTGGTCTTCCCGCTTCGACAGGCTCAGCGCAGGCTCTCCAGCTTCGCTGGAGCGGGGTCGGGGGTAAGACCAACCAGCGCGTCCCAACGCCATAATACCAATTTCACTTGAACACTCCGCAAGCAGCGTTGCGTCAAAGCGCACCCGGACGCCTTGCGCGACAATCTGAAATCCAAAATCTACAATCTGAAATGGTATAACGCCCGTCGGCGCTCATACGTTCTGTCCGCCCCTGAACCCAAACGGGGGAGAGCCAGGGGAGGGGCGAACAGGCTTGTATGGATACGTACCTTATCTAGCAATTTCGATACATGGTTCTCGATAGCCAGCGTCGAGGCTGGTTCCAGGCTTCTATTGGGACACGCCATCCTCCCCCTGGTTGATTCAGTGATCCAGAAGAATGACAAACGGACCCGATGCAGGGTCAAGTGTATATGCCCGGCCTTACCCACCCGTTACCCCGCCTAATGCCCGCTCAAGTCCCATGGCCCGTTCAGGCGAGTAGGGACCCTCGCTGCGCCAGTAGATCTGGCCTTCCCGGTCAACCAGCAACAGCGTGATCGTACTCTGATTGCGAATGTGCAGGGCTGCAGTTACCCGTCCGACATCGGTGTAAACGGTCAACGTGCGTTCGCGCACCTTCGGGTCGGGGATGGCGGCTGCCATGCCCCCGTCAATGAATGGGCGCGCCAGGGCAAACATAGTGCTGATCATCGGCAGCTCGTAGGCCCGCAGATCCTGGTGTTTTGACATAAGCTGTTCGAGGTACGGGAACCACGAGTCGACCATGGCCTGATGCCAGCGTCGAAAGGCGATCAGCACCACATTGCGCGCGCCGCCGAACCCGGAGGGCAGGTAGATGCGCTTGCCGTTGAGATTGCGCGCTTCCAGATCTGGAAAGCGAATTGCTGCTTCGGGAGCCATCGAGACCTCCTTGTAGGAACGTCGATTCGTCTGAGGTGAAAATATGGGGAAACCGGGTTTCTCCATCCCCCTGCCTGTGGGGGCGGCAAGCCCTCCCCACCGGGAGGGTGTGGGAGGGCGCAGCCCTCCCAGGAAATAACCCGCCAGCGGGGAGGGTGTGGGAGGGCGCAGCCCTCCCAGGAAATAACCCGCCAGCGGGGAGGGTGTGGGAGGGCGCACCCCTCCCAAGAACACATATTTTCATTTCGGCGTTGTGCGGCGCAGCCGCATGGATGGCTGAGGTGAACATAGCCCGCGCGCGGCAGGGTTTGGGAGTCTTGCAAGGTTGTCGATCTGTGCTATGATTATATCAACCAGAAATGATAGAAATGGCGCCTTACCGTAAGTCTTTCCCGTATTGAGGCGGAGGTATCCGGATGAGCGTGCGTGTTGGTATCAATGGATTTGGACGTATCGGGCGGCTGGCCTTGCGAGCGGCGTGGAACTGGCCCGAATTGAGCTTCGCCCATATCAACGAGATCGGCGGTGATGCGGCAGTTAGCGCCCACCTGCTGAGCTTCGACTCGGTTCACGGTCGCTGGAACCACGAGGTTCACGGCGAGGGAGCGCAACTGGTTGTTGACACCACAGCAATCGGCCATAGTTCGATCAAAGACCCGGGCGCGGTGCCCTGGGCCGATGCGGGGGTCGAGATTGTGCTCGAAGCCACCGGCAAGTTTCGCACTCCTGAACAACTTGAGGCCTACTTCAAAGCCGGGGTCAAGAAGGTCATCGTGGCTGCTCCGGTGAAGGGCGAGGCGCTCAACATTGTGATGGGCGTCAACGATCATCTGTACGATCCCGCTCAGCACCATCTTATTACAGCCGCTTCGTGCACGACCAACTGCCTGGCCCCGGTGGTAAAGGTGATCCACGAGGGGATCGGCATCAAGCACGGGATGATCACTACGATCCACAGCTCAACCAACACCCAGAGCGTCCACGATCAGCCCCATAAGGACCTCCGCCGCGCGCGGGCTTCAAGTCTCTCGCTGGTACCCACCACCACCGGTTCGGCGACTGCCATCGGGATGATCTTCCCCGAGCTGCTGGGCAAGCTCGACGGCCAGGCCGTCCGTGTGCCCCTGCTCAACGCCTCGCTGACCGATTGTGTGTTCGAGGTCCAGCGCCCCACTACCGTTGGTGAGGTGAACGACCTGCTTCGCGCCGCTGCCGAGGGGCCGTTGAAGGGCATTCTGGCCTACGAAACGCGCCCGCTGGTGTCGATCGACTTTGTTACCGATCCGCACTCGGCGATCGTTGATGCCGCCTGTACTATGGTTACGAATGGGACGCAGGTAAAGATCTATGCCTGGTACGACAACGAGTGGGGCTACGCCAACCGCTACGTTGAGCTGGCGCGTAAGGTAGCCCTGAGCCTGGAGTAATACCAATGGCAAGCACCGAGACGCTTCCCGCTGCCCGTCGCCAGGCTGATCGGCGCAATTATGCGCTGGTCACCCTCGCTTACTGGGCCGACACGCTGACTGACGGGGCCATTCGCATGCTGGTGTTGTTTTACTTCTACCAGCTTGGCTATACCCCTTTTCAGGTGGCCTCGTTGTTCCTGTTCTACGAGGTGTTCGGCATTATCACCAACCTGTTTGGCGGCTACCTCGGCGCGCGTTTCGGCCTGAAGACGACGCTCTTTATGGGTCTCGGCACACAGCTCGTGGCCCTGAGCCTGCTGGCCTTCGCTCCGCCCTCGCTGCTGGTGGTGCCGTATGTGATGGTGGCCCAGGCCCTCTCGGGGATCGCCAAGGATCTGACCAAGATGTCCTCGAAGAGCGCGGTCAAGCTCGTCGCCGGCGAGTCGCAGGGTCAATTGTACCGCTGGGTCAGCATTCTGACCGGCTCGAAGAATGCCATCAAGGGCCTCGGCTTTTTCGTTGGCGCCCTCCTGCTCACGCTGGTGGGCTTTCAGAACGCGCTGATGATCCTGGGCGCCCTGGTGCTGGCGGCTCTGGCCAGTTCGATGATACTGATCAAGGGCGATCTGGGCACGGCGAATAAGAAGGCGCGCTTTACGCACATGTTCTCGCATAACCGGGCGGTGAACTTGCTGGCCGCGGCACGCATTTTCCTCTTCGCCGCCCGTGATGTCTGGTTCGTGGTGGGCCTGCCGGTCTTCTTTGTGAGCGTCCTGGGATGGGATTTCTGGCTGGCTGGCGGCTTTATGGCTGCCTGGACCATCGGCTACGGCTTCGTTCAGGCCTCCACACCCGGGCTGATCCGCCGGCGCGTCGAGGGGGCCCACGAACCCGACGGGCGCACGGCGATGGCCCTGGCCTTCGGATTGGCCGCCTTTCCGGCGGGTATCGCTCTGGCGCTTATGAACGGCGTTGCGCCGGTTCTGGCCGTTGTCGGCGGGTTGCTGGCCTTCGGCGTCGTCTTCGCTCTCAACTCAGCGGTGCACAGCTACCTGATCCTGGCCTATACGGACAGTGACAAGGTGGCGATGAATGTGGGCTTCTACTACATGGCCAACGCAATGGGGCGCCTGGCGGGCACTGTGCTATCGGGGTTGCTCTACCAGATCGGGCTGCGCTACGGCGAAAGTGGCGGCCTCGTGCTGTGCCTGTGGGCCTCGATGGCCTTCCTGCTCGTCGCCGGGGCGATCTCCCTCGCGCTGCCGACGCAGATGGCCCCGCGCACGCGCCCGATTGTGGTGAGCGATATGGGTGAATGACGCCCTTCGCCCGGCGTGCCGCCCCGGCAGACGAGGGGTAGGGGCAACCCGGTTGTCTCATTATCAGAGGTTCTTCTGGGAGGGCGGAGCCCTCCCAGACCCTCCCCGCCGGGGGCTTATTTCGGGGAGGTTGGCGCAGTTCATTTCCCATTCGTTGGCCTCTTCCCCCCTCGCATGCGGGCGGGACGACCGCACACCCCGGATGACGCCTTACCCCAAATGTGAACACGTACCCATCTCCAGGGTATGGTACAGTAGCAAGTGTCCGTTTGGACCATTATCTGTCTGGAGGAGGAGATCATGGGCCATCGAATCCGCTCGCTTCTGGGTCTGGCGGTGCTACTCGCGCTGCTCGCGGGCTGTGTCCAGCAGCAGGTTACGCCAACGCCCCCTGCGGTGAGCCTGCTCTCTGGCGAAACGCTGGCGCCGGTTGACCCGGCGCTGGTCAGCGGCCCGCTGGAGATCACCGGCTCATCGACCGTCTACCCGCTTACCGCCCGTATGGTCGAAGATTTTCACGCGGAAGGATCGCGCTCGCAGATTGACGTGAGGATTACCGGCACCGGCGGTGGCTTTCGCAGCTTTTGCAGCGGCGACCCGATTGAGATCGTCAACGCGAGCCGCGCCATCAATGAGCAGGAACTGGCCGACTGTCGCGCCATCGGTCGTGAACCGGTGGGCTTTCAGGTCGGCGTGGACGCGCTGGCAGTGGTGGTCAGCCAGGAGAATACGTTCGTCGAGGCGCTGACCTTGGCCGACCTGGTCCAGATCTTTTCGGGGCGTTATCGTACCTGGAACGAGGTGAACCCCTCGTTCCCTGCTGAGCCGATCAGAATCTACAGCCCCGGTGTTGATAGTGGTACCTTCGATTTCTTCGTCGAAAAGGTGCTGGGCGATAAACTGCTGCTCCCCGCTATTCCAGGAGCGGTTCTCAGCGAGGATGACATCGAACTGGTGAAGGGGATCGAGAATAATCCTTACGCAATCGGCTACTTCGGCTACGCATATTATGTTGCCGATGAAGAGCGGTTGCGCGCCCTGGCCATTGACGCAGGCAATGGCCCGGTTGCGCCTAGCCCGGAAAGTGTGTCCGATGGCACGTATCCTCTGACGCGGCCGTTGTTCATCTATACCGACACCCAGACCCTCCAGACCAATGTGACGGCAGCGACGTTCATCAGTTACTACTTGCAGCATGTCAACGAGGTAGTCCGCGAGGTTGGCTACTTTGCCGTTTCCGACGCGGTTGCCGATGAGTCTCAACGCACGCTGGTAGCTGTGTTGCAGTAGCTGTCCTGGCTGGCCGTGGGGCGGTTCGACAGGCCCACCGCACGTGGGCAACCGGGTCCCTCACCCGCCGACCAGTCGGCATTATACCGTTTCGACTTGATGGCGCCGCATTGGTTCAGATCCCGCAACGCTCCAGCTCCACAGCGCCACAAAGCCCCGTGTGGGGGCTGTCGGGCTGTGGAGGTG
>FWPV01007484.1_pt1 | contig 19762 bp, 16 predicted proteins | sample 2228371 | NCBI WGS metagenome assembly FWPV01 (sample SAMEA103939776, study PRJEB20133) | metagenome
CCCAGGCCGCGGCTCATCCCCCTGGAAAAAGGCGACCGGGGTTATTTTCAGGGCATTGGCGATGAGGTAGAGCCGGGCAGTCTGTATTTTTACCGAATTGACGGGACTCTGGAGCGTCCCGACCCGGCCTCCAAATTTCAACCTCAGGGAGTGCATAACCCCTCTCAGGTGGTGGACCCCCGTTTCCCTTGGGAGGACCGCCACTGGTGCGGCCTGTCTTTATGTAACTATGTCATTTACGAACTTCATGTGGGGACCTTCACCCCGGAAGGGACCTTTGAGGCCGTCATCCCATACCTGGATGAACTCCGGGAGCTGGGCATCACGGCCTTAGAGCTCATGCCCGTGGCGCAGTTTCCGGGCAGCCGCAACTGGGGCTACGACGGCGTCCATCCTTTTGCAGTCCAGAACACTTACGGCGGCCCGGAAGGCCTGAAAAAGCTGGTCAACGCCTGCCATCTCAAAGGCCTGGCCGTGATCCTGGATGTAGTTTACAACCACTTGGGGCCTGAGGGCAATTATCTCCCGGACTTCGGCCCATATTTCACCGAGCGCTACCGCACGCCCTGGGGTGCGGCCGTCAACTTCGACGGCCCCCACAGCGATGAAGTGCGGCGCTTCTTCATGGAAAACGCCCTTTACTGGATTACCGAGTTTCACCTGGACGCCCTGCGCCTGGACGCTCTTCATGCCATCCTGGACCACTCCGCCCGGACTTTTCTGGAGGAGCTGGCCCGAGCCGTAAAGGCGCAGGCCGAGAAGCTCAACCGAAGAGTCTATTTGATAGCCGAAAGCGACCTGAACGACGTGCGCCTCCTCCATCCTCCGGAGCTGGGGGGCTTCGGTCTGGACGCCCACTGGCTGGACGATTTCCACCATGCCCTGCACTGTCTTCTAACCGGAGAAACTTCGGGCTATTATCAGGACTTCGGCTCCATAGGACATCTGGCCAAAGCTTTCCGGGAGGGATTTGTTTATTCCGGGGAGTATTCCGGCTTCCGAAAGCGGCGGCACGGCTCTTCCTCCCGTCATCTCGCGGCCCACCGCTTTGTGGCCTTTGCCCAGAATCACGACCAGGTGGGCAACCGCGGGCAGGGGGAGCGCTTAAGCCGTCTGGTGTCCCTGGAAGGCCTGAAGCTGGCGGCCGGGGCGGTCCTTCTGTCGCCGTTTGTCCCCCTGCTCTTCATGGGCGAAGAGTATGGGGAGACCGCGCCCTTTCAGTATTTCACCAGTTTTTCGGACGAAAATCTGGCGAAGGCGGTGAGAACCGGACGCCAAGAAGAGTTCGCCGCTTTCCAGGGCCCCGGAGAAGTCCCTGACCCCCAGGATGAGGCGACCTTTCACCGCTCGGTGTTGAATCACGGCCTCAAGACCCGGGAACCGCACCGCACTCTCCTGGCCTTTTACCGGGAGCTGCTCCGCCTGCGCCGGGAAGTGCCGGCTCTGGCCCACTTGAGCAAACTCCACCAGGAAGTGCGCAGTTTTGAGCAGGAAAAGGTTTTGTGGGTGAGGCGCTGGTATGAAAATGACGAGGTTTTGGCAATCTATAATTTCGGCCTGTCGTCCCTGGTGATGACCCTGCCTTTGCCTGCCGGCCGGTGGCGAAAGCAGCTGGACTCTGCTGAGGAAAAATGGCTGGGGCCGGGCTCATCAGCACCGGATACTCTTGTTTCTCCCGGTGAGGCCGCCTTTGTTCTCCCTTCCCAGTCCTTTGTGCTTTTTGGCAAAACGCGGAGGCTGCCATGAAGCGATACATCTGCATCCACGGCCACTTTTACCAGCCCCCTCGGGAAAGCCCCTGGCTGGAAGCCGTGGAGATGCAGGACTCGGCCTATCCGTACCACGATTGGAATGAGCGTATCGCCGCGGAGTGCTATTCGGCCAATGCCGCCTCCCGCATCCTGGACCACGAAGGGCGCATCCTCAGTATCCCCAACAACTATGCCCGTATGAGCTTTAATTTCGGCCCCACCTTGCTTGCCTGGCTGGAGGAGAAAGACCCCGAGACCTATCAGCGCATTCTGGAAGCTGACCAGGAGTCGCGCAAGCGCTTTTCCGGCCACGGTTCTGCTCAGGCCCAGGCTTACAATCACATGATTCTGCCCTTGGCCAACCGGCGGGACAAATATACCCAGGTGCTCTGGGGCATCCGGGATTTCCAGCACCGTTTCGGGCGCAAACCCGAGGGCATGTGGCTGCCGGAAACCGCGGTGGATCTGGAATCCCTGGACATAATGGCAGAACTGGGGATCAGGTTCACCATCCTGGCCCCGCACCAGGCCAAACGGGTCTGCCCCCGGGGGCGGAGCGACTGGACGGATGTGAGCGGCGGCCGTATTGACCCCACCCGGGCCTACATTCAGCGCCTGCCCTCCGGCCGGAAAATTCACCTGTTCTTTTACGACGGGCCCATCTCCCGGGCAGTGGCCTTTGAAGGCCTGCTTTGTGACGGAGTGCAATTTGCCGAAAGACTCCTGCGCGCTTTCGATGACGCCCGGCCTCACCCGCAACTTGTCCACATTGCCACCGACGGCGAGAGCTACGGGCACCACCACCCCAAGGGAGACATGACCTTGGCGTATGCCTTCCGCTATATTGAGGAGAACAACCTGGCCCGCTTCACCAATTATGCGGAATTTCTCAAAATAAGCCCGCCGGAGTACTATGTGGACATCTTCGAGAACTCCTCCTGGAGCTGTGCCCATGGAGTGGACCGCTGGTGGCGCGACTGCGGCTGCAATTCCGGCGGTTATCCCCATTGGAACCAGCAATGGCGCACCCCCTTGCGAAACGCCCTGGACTGGCTGCGGGATTGCCTGGCCGCCAAATTTGAAGACGCCGCCGGCCGTCTGCTCGAAGACCCCTGGGCGGCCCGCAATGATTATATCGACGTCATCCTGAACCGCTCGCCGGAAATTGTGGATGACTTCTTCCGCGTCCACGCCATCCGGTACCCCGACGAACAGGAAAAAATCCTGATCCTCAAGCTCATGGAGCTGCAGCGCCATCTTATGCTCATGTACACGAGCTGCGGCTGGTTCTTTGACGAACTCTCGGGCATTGAGACGGTGCAGGTGCTGAAATACGCCGGCCGGGCGGTGCAGCTGGCGGAAGATGTGTTCGGCGACCCCACCATTGAGCCGGAATTCCTGAAACGCCTGGAGGCCGCCAAAAGCAACCTTCCGGAACACCGGGACGGCCGCCATATTTACGAGAAGTGGGTGAAGGGCGCCATGGTGGACCTGCTGAAGGTGGGGGCCCATTATGCAGTGAGCTCCCTGTTTGAGGATTATCCCCCTCAGACCAGGATTTTCGCCTATTCGGTGAACCGGGAGGATTATCAGGTGCAGGAATTCGGCCGGGTGCGGCTGGCTTTGGGACGCGCCCGCTTCACTTCGGAAATCACCTGGGAATCCGCTACCTTGAGCTTCGGGGTACTCCATTTCGGCGACCACAACATCAACTGCGGGGTGCGGGAATTTTCGGGACCCGAAGCCTATGCCCAAATGGTGCGGGAGGCCACCGAGATTTTCAGCCGGGCCGACCTTCCCGAAACCGTCCGCTGCCTGGACCGCCACTTCGGTTTATCCGTCTACTCATTGAAGTCTCTATTTTACGATGAGCGGCGCAGAGTCCTGGACATGGTCATGCAATCCACCTTTGCCGAAGCCGAAGCCCTCTACCGCCAGATCTATAACCAGCAGGCTCCTTTGATGCGGTTCCTCACCGAAATGGACGGCATCCCGCTGCCGCAGTTCTTTAAAAGCGCGGCCAATTTTCTCTTAAACTCCATGCTTCGCAAGGCCCTGGAAGAAGGGCGGTTCGAGGCGGTGCCCCATTTGCTGGAGGAGGCCAAATTCTGGCAGGTGGACCTGGACGCCGCCGGCCTGGGATTTGCCCTGAAAGGGACCATATTGAAGCTGGCCGGGAATTTCCGTTCCCAGCCTGACAATCTGGAAACCCTGGAACGGCTGGAGGCCGCGGTGGGTTTGGCCGTCACCTTGCCGTTCCAGACGGATATTCGCGGGGCGCAAAATATTTATTACGCCATGTTGCAGACCGTTTATCCTGAGTGGCGCCGGCGGGCCGATCAGGAAGATGCCGCCGCCCAAAAATGGATCCGCTATTTCCGTTCCCTTGGGGAAAAACTGGCCGTCCGCCTGGAGTACTGAAAAAATTTGATGGTCGAGCTCTGGCTTGCCTATGCGACCTGACCGGATTCCCGCAGCCACCTACCGCTTGCAGTTCCATCACGGCTTCGGCTTTTCCCAGGCCTGGTCCCTGATTGTCAATTTACACGAACTGGGCATCTCCGATATTTATGCCTCGCCTTTGCTCAAGGCCAGAAAGGGCAGTCTGCATGGCTACTCGGTAACCAACCCCCTGGAGCTCAACCCGGAGATCGGCTCCAGAAAATCCTTCGAGAACCTGGTGCGCAAGCTCAAGTCCCGCAATATGGGCCTGATTCTGGACATTGTCCCCAATCATATGGCCATCAGTGCGGACAATCCGTGGTGGCTGGACGTTCTGGAAAGCGGCCCCGGTTCCCCTTATGCCGTTTTCTTCGATATAAACTGGCAGCCGCCGCAGCCGTCCCTGCACGGCAAGGTGCTCCTTCCCATTTTGGGGAAACCTTACGCCCAGGCCCTGGAGAACCAGGAGCTGGTCTTGAAACTGGAGGAGGACGGCTTTGCCGTCCATTACTGGGATCACAAATTTCCTCTGGACCCCCGGACCTACCAAGGCATTCTCAAGTTCCGGCTGGAGGAGCTGGAAAAAGAGCTGGGGGCCGGAAACCCTGCTTTTCTGGCCCTGTTGGGCCTTATCACCCAGATCGAGAACCTGCCCCCCCGCCACGCGGCCAGCGTCAAAAAGCTGAAGGAGCGGCAGCGGCAAAAAGAAATCGCCAAGGAGCGGCTCTGGCTGCTCTACCAGGGCTCGCCAGAGATCAAACAGTTTCTGGACGACAATATAAAAATCTTTAACGGCCGGAAGGGCGACCCCGCCAGCTTCGAACTCCTGGACTGTCTGCTCAACGAACAGGCTTACCGTCTGGCCTATTGGCAAGTGGGCCTGGAGGTCATCAATTACCGGCGTTTTTTCAGCATCAATGACCTCATCGGCATCCGCGTTGAAGACCCCCGGGTGTTTGAAGCCACCCACGACCTTCTTTTCAAGCTGGCCGCGGACAGCAGGATTTCCGGGTTTCGCATCGACCACATCGATGGCCTGTACGACCCCCAGGGCTACCTCATCCTCCTGCAAAGCCGCCTGGCGCCCAGGGCCAAGGCCGAGACAGGGGAATCCGGGGCTTATGTGGTGGTGGAGAAGATTCTGGAACCGGGCGAGAAGCTTCCGGAAGACTGGCCGGTGGCCGGCACCACCGGCTATGATTTCATGAACATGGTGGGGGGGCTTTTCGTGGAGCCTGAGGGGTACCGGCAGCTCCGGCAAATCTATGCCCGGTTTACCGGAGATTCCACAGACTACCGCACCGTGGTCTATGAGAAGAAGAAACTTATCATGGCCTCCCTGTTCGGCGGCGAAATCGAGTCCCTGGGGTACCAGTTGGGCCTGCTGGCCGATGAAGAGCGGACGGCCCGGGATATCCCCCACAGCGCCCTGACCAAGAGCCTCTTTGAGGTGACGGCCTGCCTGCCGGTCTACCGGACTTATATCCGAAGCTATGAGGTCTCGGAACGGGACCGGGCCTATCTGGACCAGGCCGTCGCTGAAGCCAGGAATCGGAACCCCTGGCTTAACCAGGCGGCCTTTGGCTTTCTGCAGCGGGTGCTCACCTTGGACTTTCCTCCCCATTTTCCTGAAGAAAGGAAACAGAACTGGCTGCGCTTTGTGATGCGCTGGCAGCAGTTCACCGGTCCCGTTATGGCCAAAGGCCAGGAAGACACCGCATTATATGTTTATAATCCCCTGATTTCGCTGAACGAGGTGGGCACCGGCATGGGCCCGGTGTCCGTGGAGGAGTTTCACCGCCTGAACCGGGAGCGCCTGCAAAAATGGCCTCATACCATGAACGCCACCTCCACGCATGACACCAAACGCAGCGAGGATGTGCGTCTGCGGATTCATGTCCTTTCCGAAATCCCCCAGGAGTGGGCATCCTGCCTGGAGCGCTGGAGCCGCCTCAACCGGAGGCACAAAACAACCCTCGGGGAAGCTGAAGCCCCGGAGGCCCGCGACGAAATGCTGCTTTATCAAACCCTGCTGGGCGTTTGGCCGCTGGCAGAGGAGGACGTTCACGGGCTGGGCCGGCGTCTCCGGGACTATCTGATCAAGGCCGTCCGGGAAGCCAAGGTCCACAGCCGCTGGATTGCCCCTAACCCTGAGTATGAAAAGGCGGTTACGGATTTTGCCGATAAAATTTTAAGCTCCGGGGATGACAATGAATTCCTGCCTGATTTTTTGGCATTCCAACGGCGCCTGGCTTACCTGGGGGCCCTCAATTCCCTGTCCCAGGTGCTTCTGAAAATCACCTCTCCCGGAGTGCCGGACTTTTATCAGGGGACCGAGCTCTGGGACTTCAGCCTGGTGGACCCGGACAACCGCCGGCCGGTGGATTTCCAGAAGCGCCGCAGTTTTCTTGACGGCTTAAAAAATCACGAAACGAAACGTTTGGAAGATGTTCTCATGGATCTGCTGGCAAATTGGAAAGACGGGCGCATAAAGCTCTACCTTATTTACAAGGTCCTCAATTTCCGCCGGAATAATCTGGAATTGTTCCAAAACGGCGATTACCTTCCTGTCGGGGCCGCGGGCCCCCACAAAGACCGGGTGGTGGCCTTTGCCCGGCGCCTGGGGGACCGCTGGGCCCTGGTGGCCGCGCCCCGTCTGCTGGCTCCCCTGGTCCAAGGGGAGCAGGCCCCCTTAGGGCCGCGCCCCTGGGCGGAAACCAGCCTGATTGTCCATAAAGATGCCCCGTTAATCTGGAACAATGTCCTGACCGCGGAAAGCTTGAGGGTCGCCAAAGGAGCGGTGAACACCTTAGCCTTGGGCCAGGTCTTTGCCTCTTTTCCGGTGGCTTTGCTGGCCGGCGTCTCGGAACCAAAGGCCTGAACCCCGCGCAAGCATCAATCCTCTCCGGTTCTCCCTTATGATCGAAACCCACGACTTAAGCAAGACCTACAGGAACATCGTCGCCTTGGACGGCCTGACCCTGCAGGTGGAGCCCGGGGAGGTTTTCGGGCTCCTGGGCCCCAACGGCGCAGGGAAAACCACCACCATCAAGATTCTCACCGCCCTGGCCAGGCCCACCCGGGGCTGGGCGAGAATCGGTGGCCATGATGTGATGCAGGAACCTCTGAAAGTAAAGCGTCTCATCGGCGTCTCCCCCCAGGAGATCAACCTGGACAAGGAGCTCACCGCGTACGAAAACCTCTTGATTTACGGCCTGCTGCACCGGGTGCCGGACCTCAAGGCCCGCGTCAGAGAGCTCCTGGAGCAGGGCGGCTTGTCCGCCCGGGCCCGCCATTTTGTCAAGGACTTTTCCGGGGGCATGCAACGCCGCCTCCAGATTTTACGGGCCCTGATGTCGCGGCCTAAGGTCCTTTTTCTGGATGAACCCACGGTGGGCCTGGACCCCCAGGTGCGGCGGCAGCTGTGGGATTGGATTCTGGGCTTTAAAGCCGCGGGTATGACCCTTATGCTGACCACCCATTATATAGAGGAGGCGGAAATTCTCTGTGACCGGGTGGGCATCCTGAGCCGGGGGCGGCTTATCGCCCTGGACAGCCCGGGAGCACTCACCGGCCGGCTGGGCGGCTTTGTGTTGGAGTCCCTGGGCCAAGGCCGGCGCCGTTACCTTCTGGTGAAAGATCAGGAAGAGGCTTATGCCCGGGCCCGGAGCGAACCCGAAGGCGTCATCATCCGCCGGGTGAACCTGGAGGATGTTTTTATTCAGCTTACCGGCGAGCGGCTGCAGACCTGAAACTATCACAGGGCGCCCTCCCTGCCTTCTTTGAACTTTGATCTCGAGCTTTCCGGGTTGAAATGAACTGGTATCCGATTTTCCTGCGGGAAATCCTGTTGTTCGGCCGGCGGCTCCTCAGGCTGGGTTATGTGGCCTCGGCCCTCCTCATGCCCCTTTTATATCTTCTGGCCTTCGGCCTGGGGTTGGGCCGCCGGGTGGCCATCGATGGGGCTGCATATCTGGATTACCTGTTGCCCGGCTTGCTGGCCATGAGTTCCATGATCAACTCCTACACCTGGATCGCCAACGGCCTGACCATGGGGCGTCTTTACTTCCGCACCTTTCAGGTCTATATTCAGGCCCCTGTAAGCGCCGCCGCCATTGTCTGGGGGGAGGTGGCCTCCGGCATGATCCGGGGGCTGTTTTCTTCCGTCATTCTCCTTGCCCTGGGCTATGCCCTGGGGAGCGCCCTGCCTCTGAACCTGATATTTCTGGTGACCCTGCTTCTCAACTGCCTGCTTTTTGCCGCCTTTGGGGTGGTGGTGGGGATGCGGGCCCGCTCCCATGAAGACACCGCCAATTTCAGCAACTTTTTCATCATGCCCATGGCCTTCTTTTGCGGGACCTTTTTTCCCATTGAACAAATGCCCTGGGCTCTTCAGGCGGTGGTCACGGTGTTGCCCCTGACCCACACCAACCGGCTCCTGCGGGCCCCGGCCTGGACGCCAGGTTCCCTGGGGTCGCTGGCGGTGCTGGCGGGTTTCAGCGCCGTCTGCCTGGCCCTCGGAGTTCTTCTGGTGCGGCGCTACAGCGAATGACCTGTTTTCCGGAGCTTCGCTTCGGCCCCGGGAGGCGGAAGCCGGCTGGCCTGAGGCAGCTTCCTGAGAAAATTTTTGACTTCCCCCGGCTGTTTGAATATTCTTGTTGCCATCACTTCTTTTGACGGGGGAGGAAGCATGAGAAGGTGCAGTTTGGGGAAATGGCTTGCTCTGCTGACCCTGGTGGGGATTCTGGGTTCCGGCCCGGCCGCGGCCGCCGATTTTGACTACGCCGGCTTCCGGCGGGAATGCGGCCTGCGTCTGGCCTATGGCAAGTCCACCCGCAAGGCGGACGTCAAGCTTTTCACCCTGTTGCCCCGGTGGGGGCTCTTTTTGCTCCGTCCAGGCTCCTTTTTGGGGGGGTTGGGGCTTTCCTTGGTGCTGGAGGGCACCCTCAGCATTGCGGAGGCAGAGGACACCGGCTGGGAGCTGGGGCTCACGCCCATGCTGAAACTGAGTCTCCCCTTGGGGACCAGAGCACTACTGTTTCTGGAGGGAGGGGCCGGCCCTATCCTGGAAAATTTTGACAGCCCGGCCGTGGCTCACACCTTTAATTTCGCCTCCCAGATCGGCGGAGGGGTTGACTTTGCCCTCACCCGCCGCCTGGCCCTCAGCCTGGCATACCGCTTCCGCCATTCCTCCAATGCCGGGCTTTACAAGGAGAATTCCTCTTTTAATGTAAACCTCTTTCAAGCCGGCCTTATTTATTACTATTAAGCAAAGGTCTGTCTTTCTCTGTTCCGGAAAAATTTCCGCTTGGTCTTGACAAAAACAGGAATAATTATTAAATAGTAGTTTAAACATGGAATCCTTGATTCAAAAACTGCGGGGAAAAAAAATTTCGGTCACGCCTCAGCGTCTGGCGGTACTGGCCGCGTTGGAGGGCCGCCGCGACCACCCCACCGCGGAGCAGATCTATCAGGAGGTCCGGCTCCGGTTGCCGGCCATTTCCTTCAACACGGTGTACAAGACCCTGGAAACTTTCTGTCAGAAGGGTCTGGTAATCAAGGTCAACCCCCTGCATGAGGTGGCCCGCTATGACATTCAGACCCACCATCATGTGCACTTTGTCTGTCGGGTCTGTCATCTCGTCCAGGATCTGGAAGCCAGCCCGGTGGAGTTGGCCCCCGGGGCAGTTCCCCCCGGGTTCCAGGTGGAGCGGCAATCCCTGATCCTCTGGGGATTATGCCCGCGCTGTCAAAACCTGAAAAACAATTAATCAGTCAATAAGGAGCGGATAATATGGCAATCCAGGTCGGTCAGAAATACCTTTGCAAGATCTGCGGCAACAAGGTCGAAGTCCTTGAGGCCGGGGGCGGCGTGCTGGTCTGCTGCGGCGTGCCCATGAAGCTTGTAGAAGGTTAAAAAGGGAGGGAAGTCATGGACAGGACTACCAAAGATCTCATGGACGCCTTTGCCGGCGAATCCCAGGCAAATCGTAAGTATCTGGCCTTTGCTGCCAAGGCCGAGCAGGAGGGCTACCCCCAGGTGGCCCGGCTTTTCCGGGCCGCCGCGGAGGGCGAAACGGTCCACGCCCACAATCACCTCAGGGCCCTGGGCGGCATCCGGTCCACCCGGGAGAACCTCCAGGAAGCCATCTCCGGGGAAATCCACGAATTCAAGGAAATGTACCCGGGAATGATTGCCGCGGCCAAGGACGCGGGCAACAAGGAAGCCGAGCGCACTTTCACCTTCGCCAACGAAGTGGAGAAAATCCACGCCAAACTTTATCAGAAATACCTGGAGACCATGGAAGAGAAAAAGCTGGTGGATCTGTACGTCTGCCCGGTCTGCGGCTATATCGCGGAGGAAACACCCCCGGAGAACTGCCCGGTGTGCAACGCCAAAGGAAAGACTTTTAAGAAGATCGACTAGAACGGGCAGGAGGGGCATCGGGGCTATCCCCTTTGGCCCCTCCTTCTCCGGCGCTTTCCTCTTTCTGCCGCAGAATCTCCAGGGCCCGGCGGGCGGCCTGCTGTTCGGCCAGTTTTTTGGTGGGACCCTCGCCTTGGGCCAGGGGCTGGTCCCCCAGACGCAATTCCACCCGGAAATACCGGGCATGCCCTGGGCCCCCCTCTTCCAGAAGGCGGTAGGTGGGGGCTATTTTATATCGGGCCTGGACCAGCTCCTGGAGGGCCGTCTTGTAGTCCTGCCAGGCCAAAACGTCCTGTTGACGGATCAGGGGGCCGAACCAGCGGCAGGTCAGATGCTGGGCCGCGGCCAGCCCTCCGTCCAGGAACACCGCGGCCAGGACTGCTTCCAGGGCGTCGGCCAGAAGCGAGGTTTTTTTCCGGCCTCCCTGCCGCTCCTCCCCTTTTCCCAATAGCAAATAATCTCCGAGTTTGAGTTTCCTGGCCAAGGCCGCCAGTTGCCGGGCGTTCACCAATGCGGCCCGGCGCCGGGACAGCTCCCCCTCAGAGCTCTCCGGAAAGGTCCGGCAAAGCAGTTCACTCACTGTAAGGGCCAAAACCGCGTCCCCCAAAAACTCCAGCTGCTCGTTGCTGGGACCCGTCCCGGGATTTTCGTGGACAAAGGAACTGTGACGCAAGGCCTGGTCCAGAAGATTAAGGCGGCGAAACTCATACCCTAAAAGAAGCGCCAGGTTTTCCAGGGCCAAACGTCGCTCCTGAGGCAAACCGCCTTTCACAGTTTCCTCCCTTCATGCCTGCCCGCAAATTTTGACAAGTTTTTGAGCTTGACCTTGCTTTCCCATTGTGTCATTGTTATTATAGCAATTAAAACTCAATAAATATAAGCTGGCCTCCATGAAGTCCGAATACGAGATTTTTCAGGAATATATCCGGCAGCGAGGCCTCAGATGGACCCCGGAGCGGGAGCTGATACTTCAGGAAATCTTTAATATCCACGAGCACTTCGATGTGGAAGGCCTTTATCTGCAATTAAAGCAGAAAGGCGCCAAGGTATCCAAGGCTTCCATATACCGGGCCATCCCCCTGTTTATTGACTGCGGCCTGATTCGGGAGGTGGATTTCTCTGAGGGCCACTGGCACTATGAACACATCTATGGCCACAGGCATCATAACCACCTGAAGTGCCTGGGCTGCGGCAAGGTCCTGGAGTTCGAGGAACCCGCCCTGGAGCAGGTGGAGAGCCGGCTGGCCCGAGAATACGGTTTTAATATTGTCACCTATAAGCTGGAAGTCAAAGGATACTGCCCCGCCTGCCTGGAGACAAGCGGGACGGCTGCTCGATGAGGGAGTATGCTACGATGGCAAATGAATCGGGAAATTCAAACCGCCCTTTGGCCTTGGTGCCCCCGGGCCAGCGGGTGCGGATTGTAGGCTATGAGGGGGGGCGTATGATGCGGGCCCGGCTCATGGCCATGGGCCTCAATCTGGGCCAGGAGGTGGACATCCTGCAAAACAACCGGGGACTGATCATCGTGTCCGTCAACGGCGGCCGGGTGGCCCTGGGCCGGGGGGTAAGCCACAAAATCCTCACTGCCCCGGTGGAACAACCGGCTTGATTGACCTCACCCATCCCTGCAAGCCTTGCCAAAAAGCCAATCGTTAAATTCCTCCCCCCATAATGGAATTGACCGTTCACCGGGAATCAGGCTATTATGACAGGCGAGCCGTAATTCCCGGTGGATGAAAACCTTGGTTCCGGCAAGTCGCTGAGACATTCTTGAGACATTTTGACGCCCGATAAATTTCCGGAAGCTCCCGAAAGCCCCCCTCAGCCCCTGGCTACCCTGGAAGGGGTGGTGGAGCGCATCACCTTCGCCAATCCCGAAAACCAATACGCGGTGCTGCAGCTCAAGGTCAAAGGCCGGCGGCAACCCGTGACCGTGGTGGGTTCCCTGGCCGCGGCCAAGGAAGGGGAGAGTCTCCGCCTGAAGGGAAACTACGAAGTGCACCCCCGTTACGGGGAACAGTTCAAGGCTGTGTGGTGGTATGCGGTGCTGCCGGCCACCGTGGCCGGCATCCAGAAATACCTGGCTTCTGGCCTCATCAAAGGCATCGGCCCGGAGCTGGCCCGGCGGCTGGTGGAGCGGTTCGGCCCCGACACCCTGTCTGTCATTGACCATGCGCCGGAGCGCCTCACCGAGGTGCCGGGCATCGGCGCCAAGCGCGTACAGCAAATCATTCAGGACTGGCAGGCGCAAAAGGAAGCCCGGGAAATCCTGGTGGGCTTACAGGGGCTGGGCCTCAGCATGGCCTTTGCCACCCGGATATACAGGCATTACGGGGAGCGGGCCCTGGAGGTGGCCACCGGCAACCCCTATCAGCTGGCCCTGGACGTGCAGGGGGTGGGCTTTCACACCGCGGACCGGCTGGCGGCCCGCCTCAATCTGGACCCCCTGGCCCTGCCCCGCCTGGCCGCCGGCCTCATCCATATCATGGATGAGATGTCCAACGACGGGCATGTCTATGTCCCCAGGGACCTGCTGCTGGAAAAGGCCCGGGAGCTGCTTCAGGTGCCGGTTCCGCCTCTGGCCGGGGCTTTGGAGTTTCTGGTCCGGGAAGGCCGGGTGGTACTCCAGGATCTGGCCGGTGGCCAGGGAGTGTATAAAAAGCCGGCCTGGGTGGCGGAGACGGGCGTGGCCCAGAGCCTGGGCCGCCTGAAGACCAGCCCCGGAGCCCCGGCTCCCCTGCACCTGCGGGAGGTGCTGGCCCGGGTGGAGCGGGATCGGGGCCTGGAGCTCTCTCCAGAGCAACGGGACGCGGTGACCGCGGCCTGCCGGGAAAAAGTGTTGGTCATCACCGGAGGACCGGGAACCGGCAAGACCACCATCGTGAGCTGCATCCTGGACCTGTTCCGGCGGCTGGGGGCCCGGGTGATGCTCATGGCCCCCACCGGCCGGGCCGCCAAACGCCTGACAGAAACCACGGGGGCCGACGCTGCCACCATTCACCGGGCTTTGGAATTCTCGCCGCAGACCGGCGGCTTCAGGCGTAACGCCGGGGAGCCCTTGCGCACCGACGTGGTCATCGTGGACGAAGTGTCCATGGTGGACACCTTTCTGATGTACCATCTGCTCCGGGCCGTGCCGCCTTCGGCCCGCCTGGTCCTGGTGGGAGACGTCAATCAGCTGCCCGCGGTGGGACCGGGCAATGTTCTCAAAGACCTGATTGACTCAGGCGTCCTGCCCGTGAAGCGCCTGACCCAGATTTACCGTCAGGCCCGGGAAAGCCTCATTGTGGTGAATGCCCACCGCATCAACCAGGGGGGCTTTCCGGTCCTGGCCCGGAAGTTCGGGGAACAGGACTTCGTCTTTCAGGAACTGGAAGACCCCGAGGAGATCCACCGGCGGCTCCTGTGGCTGGTGAGCGACTTTTTGCCCCGGCAGTATGGCTTTGACCCCGTGAAGGACATCCAGGTGATCACGCCCATGCACAAAGGCAGGTTGGGAGTGGCAAGCCTCAATCTGGATCTGCAAAGCCGCCTTAATCCCGGAAGCCCCTCCTACACCTGGGGTGACCGCCACCTGCGGCGGGGCGACAAGGTCATGCAGCTCAAAAACAACTACTACAAAGAGGTGTTCAACGGCGACATCGGCCAGGTATGGGACTATAACCGCGACACCGGCCAGCTTACGGTGGACTTCGAAGGACGCCTAATCCAATATGAGGCAGGAGAGCGGGACGAGATCACCCTGGCCTACGCGGTCACGGTGCACAAGGCCCAGGGTAGCGAATTCCCCGCGGTGGTTCTGGTCCTCACCACCCAGCACTACCTGCTCCTGCAGCGCAACCTGCTTTACACCGCCCTGACCCGGGGCAGAAAGCTGGTGGTCCTCCTGGGCAGCAAAAAGGCTCTGGGGATGGCCATCCGGAACGACCGCCCTGTCCGGCGCTATACCGACTTGGCAGCAAAGCTGCGCCAGGCCGTCCGGTAAGGGTCTTCAATTTAAAACTGATTAAAACTGATTACCCGGTCCTTTCCTGCTTTTCTTTTTTCTCAAGCGGCCCCCGACCCTCACCCTCCCGCCGGCCGGCTTGAATTCGGCCGCCACTTCTTCCTGCTCCTGGGCCAAAACCAGGTTGACATGGCGGCGTCTGATGTCCACGTGGGCCACCCGGACCCGGACAGGGTCGCCCAACCGGAAGACCCGGCCGTGGCGGCGGCCGATCAGGCGCTGGTGGATGTCATCGTATTTGTAGTAGTCGTCCGGCAGGTCAACCAGCCGCACCAGGCCGTCGGCATAGATATCGTCCAGGGACACAAAAAAGCCGAAGGGGGTGACCCCGGTGATGAGGCCGGAGAATTCCTCGCCCACCCGATGGGCCAGGCAGCGCACCTGCATACGGGCCAGCATTTCCCGCTCGGCTTCGATGGCCCGGCGCTCCCGGCTGGAGAGGTAGCGGGCCTCCTCCTCCAGGTCTTCCGGCTTAAGGGACAGGGGCGGATGGGTCTTTGCCATTTTCGCCAGCAGCAGGCGATGCACCAACAGGTCGGGATAACGCCGGATGGGAGAAGTGAAGTGGGTATAATATTCTGCCGCCAGGCCGAAGTGGCCCCGGTTTACTCCGGCGTAACGGGCCTGCTTCAGGGACCGCAGGAGCATGAGCTGGACTGTGGCCGCCAGGGGGGTCTTCCGCACCTCCTCCAGAAATTCCTTAAGGATCCGGGGGTCGCGGTTGGCCTCCCGGGGCAGTTCAAACCCCAGGCCCCGGACAAATTCCCGGAAGCCCTCCATTTTCACGGCATCTGGCGGGTCATGCACCCGGAAAAGGGACGGCTCCCCCAAGTATAGGGCCACCGCCTCATTGGCCGCAATCATGAACTCCTCGATGATCTGATGGGACAGCAGCTGATCCACCCGTTTGATGTCCACGGGCCAGCCCCGGTCATCCAGGATCACTTCGGCCTCAGGGATGCTCATCAGCAGGCTGCCCCGCTCGCCCCGGCGCTCCCGAAGGAGCTGACAAAGCTCCGCCATCCAGGCGAGCATCTTGAGGAACGGGCGATAACGGCGGCGCAATTCCCGGTCTTTTTCTGTCAGGAGCCGCTGCACCAGCCGGTAGGTGAGGCGGGCCTTGTTTTTGACCACGGCCCGCAGGAAACGGGAGCGTCGAAGATGCCCCTTGCGGTCATAGTCCAGCATGACCACCACGGCCAGCCGGTCCTCCCCCGGGTTCAGGCTGCAGACGTCGGTGGAAAGCCGCTCAGGCAGCATGTGCACGGCCCGCTGGGGAAAATAGACGCTGGTGCCGCGGTGGTGCGCCTCCCGGTCCAGCAGGCTGTCCGGTGCCACGTAATAGCTCACGTCGGCAATGGCCACATAGAGGGTGAAAAAGCCGCCGGGCTTTTTCACCACCGCCACGCCGTCGTCAAAATCCCGGGCATGCTCGCCGTCAATGGTGACCAGAGGCAGGTGGCGCAAGTCCTCCCGCAATTTCAGCACCTTGGGCGATAAGGCGGCCGCGGCCGCCTCCGCCTCCGCCTCCACCTCCGAAGGGAACCGGTCCGGCAGGCTATACTTGGCGATGACGATGCGGGTCTGCACCGCAGCGTCCTCCAGGGCGCCCAGCACTTCCACCACTTCGCCCTGAGGGTTCAGGTGGGCCGTGGGATAATGAGTCACCCGGGCCCGCACCACCTGGCCGGGTTCCGCGCCGTTGAGCTTGGCCGGCGGAATAATGAGATTGAAAAGGAGGTGCTCGTCTTCGGGCTCCACATAAAAGGTGTCGGCCGCCCGGGCCAGAAGCCCCAGGACTTCCTGCACCCGGCGCTCCAGGATACGGATCACCCGCCCCTCCCGGCGCTTCCCCCGGCGGGCTTCCAGGCGCACCACCACCCGGTCACCGTGCCAGGCTTCTTTAAGGTCTGAGGCCGCGATGAAGATGTCCCGGCCGCCGCCTTCCGGCGCTACAAAGCCATAGCCGTCAGGGTGCACCGACAGTTCGCCCACCACCAGATTCATCTTGTCGGTAAGGCCATAGCGGTTGCCCTTGATGAGGACCAGGTCGCCCTGCTCCACCAGGCGGGCCACCCCCTCGGGCACCCACTGAAGCTGCTCCGGGGGAAGGCCCAAAAACTGCTTCAGTTCGGCCAGCGACAAGGGCCGACCGGCCTTACGAAAAGCCCGCAGGAGCTTTTTTTCTCCGGGGGGACGTTTCCTTTTCTTGGGACTCAAGGCGCCTCCGGGTTAATTGGCTACAGGCTCAAAGTTCCTGGCCACCGCCTGCTGACCACTTACCGCCCCCTGCGCCAAAATGCTTTGTTTCTTTCCGTGCATTCATATATAATCTATTTCACAGGAGAATTCACCAGGACGGGGGGCGGATGGCCGTACTTGAGCTGGAATTTCTGGAGAAAATAGCCCCGGAACGTCGGGAACGGTTGCTCAATCGCTCCAAAACCGACGTCACCGAAGTTCTGGAAGACGTCCGGAAGATTCTCCTGGATCTGCGGCGGGACGGCGACCAGGAGAGCCTGCGCTGGCACCGCCAGTATAAGGCCGACATCACTGTTGAAGACCTGGAGGTCAAGGCCGCAGAGATCGAGGCCGCTTACCGGACCCTTGATCCCAAAGTTCTGGAGGCCCTCAAGGCCGCGGCGGCCAATATTGAAAAATTCCACGAGGCCCAGCGGGAGCGGGAGATGCACGCCCTGGAGGTGCTCCCCGGCATCCTGGCGGGGCGGCTGATCCGGCCTTTGGAGCGGGTGGGCTGCTATATCCCCGGGGGCTTGGCCAGCTACCCGTCCAGCGCGCTCATGAACATCATCCCGGCCAAGGTGGCCGGCGTCCGGGAAATCCTTGCCTGCACCCCGCCGGGGCCGGAGATGGCCGTCAATCCGGCCACCATCGCTGCGGCCCATCTGGCCGGGGCAAGCCGCCTCTTCAAGCTGGGGGGGCCCTGGGCCATCGGCTCCATGGCCTTTGGCACGGAGCTTGTCCCCAAAGTGGACAAAATCGTGGGCCCGGGCAACAAGTATGTCACCGCGGCCAAGCTTCTGGTCTTTGGAGAAGTGAACATCGACTCTCCGGCGGGACCCAGCGAAGCTCTCATACTCGCCGACGACGCGGCCGAAGCCCGCTTTGTGGCCGCAGATTTTCTTTCCCAGGTGGAGCACGACGCCGACGCCGCCGCGGTCCTGGTCACCCCGTCCGAAGCCTTGGCCAGGAGGGTGATTGAACTGGTCACCGGGGAGTTGCCCGGCCTGCCCCGCCGGGAAATTGTGGAATCGGCCTTCGCCAATTCCGCGGTCATAGTCACCCGCAATCTGGATGAGGCCCTGGATTTCGCCAACCTGTATGCCCCGGAGCACCTCCAGATCATGACCCGGGATCCCTTTGCCGTGCTTCCCCGGATCAGGCACGCGGGCTCCATTTTTCTGGGGGCCTTTGCCCCGGTGCCGGTGGGCGACTACGCCAGCGGCACCAACCACGTGCTTCCCACCGGCGGCTGCGCCCGCATGTTTTCCGGCCTCTCGGTGGACGATTTCCTCAGGAAACCCACCTTCCAGCATCTTTCCCGGGAAGGCTTGCAAGCCCTCAAGGAAACGGTGATAATCCTGGCAGAGGCCGAAGGTCTGCCGCTCCATGCCCGGGCGGTGGCCGAGCGCTTTCGGTATGCCTGATACCATGATTCCGGTTCATCAGCCCGCTGGGGATTACTTTTAGGGATGAAGTTATGCCGACCCCAAAACCGTCTGTCCCAAAAATTTCTTTGACCGACATCGCCGATGTCCAGACCCGGCCCAGTCCCCGCACCATCGACATTGACAAGGTGGGGGTGAAGAACATCTCCTATCCCATCGTGGTCCTGGACAAGTTCAACGGCACCCAGCACACTGTGGCCCGCATCAACATGTATGTGAACCTGCCCCACCGCCACAAGGGCACCCACATGAGCCGCTTTATTGAGATTCTCTCGGAGTGCCGCCGGGATATCAGCATCAAGAACATCGAGTCCATCCTGGAAGAGACCCGCAGGCGCCTGCACGCCCATTCCGCCCATATTGAAATGACCTTTCCCTACTTCATTGACAAAGCGGCGCCGGTGACCAAAGCCCGGGGGCTTATGGAGTACATCTGCAGCTTCAAGGGCTCTCTGGACGAACAGGGCCGCATTGATTTGGTCGTGGGCATCACCGTGCCCATCACCACCTTGTGCCCCTGTTCCAAGGAGATCAGTTCGGTGGGAGCCCACAATCAGCGGGGCGAAGTGCGGGTTCAGGTGCGGTTCAAGAAGTTTTTCTGGATTGAAGACCTGATCCGCCTGGTGGAAGAATCCGCGTCGTGCGAGGTCTATGCCCTTCTCAAGAGACAGGACGAGAAGTATGTCACGGAAAAGGCTTACGCCAACCCCATGTTCGTAGAGGACGTGGTCCGGGAGATCGCCCACAAATTAAGCAAAGACAGCAACTTCACCTGGTATTCGGTGGAGTCCGAAAACTTCGAGTCCATCCACAACCACTCGGCATACGCCTATATCGAATCCCGGCCCAAAGTGAACCCTTAAAAACCCCAGGGGCTGGTTTCAGGCCAACATTGATGCGTGGGAGGGAGAAGTATGCATTGTGCCCGTTGCGGCAGCGAGGTGGAAGCCGGCGAAATCCGGGAGCATGCGGGGCAGAATCTTTGTGAAGACTGCTTTCTGGATGTGGTGAGCCAGGTCAAGACCTGCGACCCTTGGGCCGTGCACCTGGCCAAAAGCGTCAAAGACCAGAGCGGTCTGTCCCTCACCCCCCGGCAGGAAAGACTTTACCGGCTGGTGAAAGACAAAGGGGAAGTCGCCTTTGCCGACGCCGCCCGGGAACTGGGTCTGAGCGAAGAGGAGGTGCGCCGGGACTTCGCCACTCTGCGCCACCTGGAACTCCTGCGGGGCTGCAAACGGGGCGATTCGGTTCTGATAACTTTATTTTAGGTTTTTGGGGGAGGGCCAGGGAGCGCGGCTCCCAGCCCTCCCCCATGCCCCCTCCCAACCCTTTACAGGACTGGAGGCGGAGAGCGGGGGAGGGGATAAGGGCCTGCGGCCCTTGGCCCTCTCCCCCAAAATACTTCAATGACCGACCAGCCCGCCGACCTGGACTACGCCCTGCT
>FWPV01007489.1_pt1 | contig 19760 bp, 16 predicted proteins | sample 2228371 | NCBI WGS metagenome assembly FWPV01 (sample SAMEA103939776, study PRJEB20133) | metagenome
TAATTTCTTAACCGATAAAAACTTTATAATTGCGATATACTTGCGATTTTTTCCGATAAGTAGATATTTTTTTAGTAATTTTAATAATTATAGCTATTTTTATATGATTTCAATAATTTATAAACAAATAATGTTGCTTTACGGGAAAAAAGATGTCGAAAACTCTGTTAGATTCTATAAACGATCCTTCGGATATCAGAAAACTTTCAGTCAAAGACCTGCATAACCTTGCAGAAGAGATACGCCGGTTCATGATAGATACAGTAAGCCTTACAGGCGGTCATCTTGCGTCAAGTCTCGGAACCGTCGAATTGACCCTTGCGCTCCATTACGTTTTCAATACGCCGGAAGATAAACTGATCTGGGACGTAGGCCATCAGGCTTATACTCATAAAATTATTACAGGCAGGAAGGAACGGTTCAATACTCTAAGACAATTCAACGGAATAAGCGGTTTTCCTCGTTTAGGAGAGAGTATTTACGATGCAGCTTCAGCCGGTCATGCATCAACTTCGATAAGTACCGCTTTCGGAATGGCTGTGGCCCGAGATTTACTGGGTGAAAAGTATGCCGTCGTTGCAATTATAGGCGACGGGTCTCTCAGCGGTGGTCTTGCATTCGAAGGTCTCAATAATGTCGGATCAGGCAAAACCGGTATAACCATTGTTCTTAACGACAATGAAATGTCAATTTCGAGAAATGTGGGCGCACTATCGCGTTACCTTACCCGTGTAATAACAGATAAACGATATGCAAAAATAAAGGCCGAAATATGGGACATGCTGGGCGGCAGCAATATGGGTAAGAGTATAAGGGGGATAGTTAAAAGTATCGATGATGCGGTAAAACACGCTGTAATTCCAGGCAAGCTTTTCGAAGATATGGGGATTCGCTATTTAGGCCCTATAGACGGCCATGACATCTCTTCGATGATAGAGGTTTTCCGTCACGTAAAAGAACAATCCTCCATTCCTCAACTAGTGCATGTAATTACGAAAAAAGGTAAAGGATACCACTTTGCCGAAAAGGATGCTATAAAATATCATGGAATAGGCTCATTTTCACGCGAAACAGGCGATCTGATAAAAACGGCGGAGAATTCATCTCAACTAACTTACAGCGAAGTATTCGGGGCCACTTTGGTAGAACTTGCCGCAACCCGTCCAAATATCACGGCTATTACAGCGGCAATGCGCGACGGAACGAAATTAGTGCAGTTCAGCAAGGAGTATCCCGACCGTTTTTTCGACGTGGGAATCGCCGAATCACACGCGGTGACATTTGCAGCAGGACTTGCCCATCGGGGTATGTGTCCGGTGGTGGCCATTTATTCAACATTCCTTCAGCGGGCATACGATCAGATAATTCACGACGTAGCGCTTGACAACCTTCATGTCGTCTTCTGCATAGACCGTGCGGGAATAGTGGGCGACGACGGCCCTACGCATCACGGCGCATTCGATATATCGTATTTACGGACTATTCCAGGATCGATCATCATGGCGCCGAGCACCGGCAACGAACTCAGGCAAATGCTCTATAACGCAATCGACAATTATAAGGGGCCGGTTTTTATCCGTTACCCACGAGGAAATACGCCGGACAATAATTTCGACAAACAATTCGTTTCCATTCAATGCGGATTACCGAGAACGGTTACAGAAGGGAAAGACGTCGCTTTACTGGCGGCGGGTGATTTTCTGTCAACAGCAATTGAAACAGCGGATCTTCTGAAAAAACACGGTGTCAATCCCTCTATTATAGACGCAAGGTTTATTAAACCATTGGAGCAGAATTTCTATTACAACCTATTCTTAAAACACAAGCTTATCGTAACCCTCGAAAATAATTCCGTTATTGGGGGATTCGGATCGGCGATAACGGATCTCATGCATTCATATAATCTAAAAAAATTCCCTGATTATATTAAAATCGGCCTACCTGACAGGTTCATCGAACACGGAGACCGCTCTATACTTCTTCAAAAACTGGAAATAGATCCTACTGCAATTGCACGACGCATTCTCGAAAGAATAAAAAAAAGAAAATCATTTTCTAAAGATAAATAACTATAGCCATTCTTTATCCGGAAAAGCCTCCATAGCGTTACCTCACTAGAGCTTTGGAAATCGGATTTAAACCGGTGTTATAAGATTTGCAGGTATTTATACCTAAAAAACTTGATTTCGTAACATTAGATGTTGTAATTTCATGTAATGTATATTCACCGTTTTCTAACAGAGAAGCTAAAGAACCTGTCAACTTATTTTCCGGTTGTTGCGGTTACCGGTGCACGCCAAGTGGGAAAAAGCACTCTGCTTAAGCATGTTTTTGGTGACCGGTACGAATATTTTGAATTCGATCCGATTATTGATCTGGAGAATGCGAGAACCGATCCGGATCTGTTTTTAGATAACCACCCTTTACCCCTTATTCTCGATGAAATACAATATGCTCCCGAGGTTGTTGCAGCAATCAAGCGCCGGGTTGACATAGAGCAAAAAAGTGGACAATATATATTGAGCGGGTCGCAACAGTGGCAGGTAATGCGTTCTCTGGCGGATAGTCTTGCTGGAAGAGTCGCATTTTTAGATCTTGATCCTTTTTCTGCGTTTGAAGTTGGGGGTGATAAGAACGGCAAACCGTGGCTCTGCAAATGGCTTGATTCAGGAGGAACCATACGTTTTTCAAAACGTCTTGCATTGAAGTCGACCCTTTCCGAGCAAATTTTCAGAGGGTTCATGCCGGCTGTTTATGAAATACCCCTCGATGTGGTTCCCGACTATTTCAGACAGTACGAACGAACATATATCGAACGCGACGTACGATCACTTACAACCACCGATGATACATCCCTTTTTTCACGATTTTTCAGATTGGTCTGCTCTCTCAGCAGCTGTGAACTTAATTACAATCAGATCGGCAGGGATCTTGGATTATCAGCCATGACCGCCGGACGATGGCTGTCGGTTCTACGGGGTACATTCCAATGGTACGAAATTCCCCCGTTTTTCAGAAACCCTCTTAAACGAGTAAGCCGTAAACCCAAAGGCTTCTGTACCGATCCCGGAATAATGGCTTATGCGCTGGCAATAAGCTCGCCGGCGGCGGTGCTTTCGCATCCGTCATGGGGAAGTTTATTCGAGACATGCGTGGCGGCCGAAATAAGAAAATCCATTAACGCAATGTCTCCACCACCAATGCTATATCACTGGCGGAGTCACGGCGGGGCAGAGGTCGATTTTATCATCGAAAAGGACGGCGTTTTCTATCCCATCGAAGTAAAAGCGTCTTCGCATCCGACAAGAGCTGACGCGTCGGGAATTACGGCTTTCAGAAAAGCACATCCCGGCATGACGATAGGCCCGGGTATTATTATAGCGCCGTCTTCTACCTCATACCCCGTAACCGAAAACGACCGTGTGATACCATGGGATGCAGAGTAATGAAGATGTGATCTATTATTTTCCTATTAGAAAAGTAGAAGTATAAAGTCAAATATATGCATAGAGAGAACATATACGGTTGTAATCAAAGGTACCGGTAATCCGTTATTCCACTAATCACCGCCTCATCCCTGATAAGCAACGCAAACATATATTACAACTGACGGTCCCCGAGTTTATCGAGGGATTGCTGTTAGGCCTAATCAGGTCCGGTCATGGGATATTACCAAGCTCAAAGGACCTTTCAAATGGACTTATTATTACCTCTAAACCATCATCGATTTTTTCAGCAGATATGTCATGGACTGGATGGCGGCTTACAGGGAATCGGCAGCACTGGCGAAAGCCCTTATCGGTGATACTCGCCTGAAACAGGAAATCCTGGAAGCGTATCACAGAAATCATGAACGTTTCGTGAAAGGAATTCCGGTCGTTAAACTAGCACCAAAGGAGGTGTGGATCAACAAGCCAATTGTCAAAGAACAACAACAATGTACTAGCTTATTCAACAATCAACAATTGTCTCATTCTTATTGACAAGTTCCGCGGGTTTACAGAACGTATAGACTATACTATTCTGCCTATCATTTCGAAGGAGTCTTCACTAACGGTTTTTCATCCGCCATAAGGCAGCCAGAAAGCTGCCGATAATACTATGTGTTGCACTGGAAATGGCGCCGGGGACAGCGGCTGCGGGATCGGGAAAATTGTTCCTGGATAATACGACGCCGAGTCCCGAGTTCTGCATTCCGACTTCTATAGATATTGTCTGACGTGCTTTACTGTTTTTTACAAAAAGCATCGAAAGAAGGTACCCGAAAAGAAAACCCAGAGAATGCATACTGAAAACAGCGCCCATAAGACGCCATCCGCACTCAAGGATCTGTTTTTTTCCTGTTCCTAAGATGCTGGATACAATAAGTACTATTATCAATGTTGCCGCAACCGGCGCAAAGGGAAGAATCAGACGTGTAACCTTTGGAAAATATCTGTTTAATACTAATCCAAGAGTTACCGGCAGGAGGACCACCTTGAACGTGTCGAAAAACAGAGACCAGCCGTTCACTTCAATTTTACTTCCGATAAGAAGTTCACTCAAAAGCGGCGTCATAACAACCGCCATAAGGGTTGATATCGCCGTCATCGTAACCGAGAGCGGCACGTTGGCCCTTGCAAGATATGTAACTACGTTTGATGCGGTTCCTCCCGGACAACACGAAACTACGATAAGCCCGGCGGCAAAATAGGGCGGGAGATCGAAAAAGCCGGCAATGAAATATCCCAATGCAGGCATGACGGTATATTGAAGGATTATTCCGATGAATACCCACCCGGGCATCCGGATCACGTTTCTGAAATCGTCTATAGTAATAGTCAGACCCATTCCGAGCATTATAACTCCCAGACCGTATGTTATAAGGTTCCCCGAAAACCAGGTAAAGAGCTTTGGGTTTACAAATGTGAGTATCACGCCGATTATTATCCATAACGGAAAGGCGGTAACTATGAAGGCGGTTATTTTTTTCATATTCTCCTTTTAATTTCCGTATAATTTCTATTACAACTTTTTTTCAATGATTTATTGTTTGTAAATAGATTTACAATCCAGTCACGGCGTCAGGTTTCATGGGCGAAAATTCTTGCGTTCAGAATAAGTCCGATCAATATTGCAACCGTCAAAGTAAAAGACCCTCCGTAGCTGAGAAAAGGCAGAGGGATTCCGGTTACCGGCATTATGCCTATTGTCATGGCGATATTGACGAACAGATGAAAAGTAATAATTGAAACCGCGCCTGTTATGATAAGATTGAAAAAACGGTTGCGTATATGAGCGGTGAAAGAAAGAGCCCTTATTATAAGCAACAAAAAAAGAATAAGAACTATCGTGCAGCCGAAAAGTCCGAACTGTTCGCCTAATACGGAAAAAATGAAATCCGTATGCTGTTCCGGAAGATAGGACAGTTTGGTCTGAGTCCCCCGTAAAAAACCTTTCCCGAAAAGGTGTCCGCTGCCAATTGCTACTTTAGACTGTATTACCTGATATCCTGAGCCGAAGGGATCGGCCTGCGGGTTTATAAAGCTTATTATACGTAATTTCTGATAATCTTTCAGAAAAGTGCTCCATACGATCGTAGTAATTGTGGCGGTAAAGAGGTTCGCGGCAATAGACACTATAACTATAAAAAGCGGCGGACGGACGAAATAGAACAGAGCGCAAAGCGTAAGAAAGAAAAATCCCCACGGTACGGCTTCTCCTATACCCCATCCTTTGTCTACGCCGTACGTAAAGATTAACGGCAAGGCCGAAAGCGCCAGTGAAATTACCGGAGAGAGCAGAAGGAAAAGATCGAAAAGCGGTAATCCGCTCCATAAAAGCATTGGAAGCGCCATCGCGCAAAATACGCCGGCAGTACCAAGATCTGGCTGTTTCAGTACAAGAGCGAACGGCGCTCCTATCAAAAGGCACGGCACAATAAAACTCGAAAGCCGGTTGAAAGAAACGGTCTTTTCGGAAAAATAACGGGATAAGGCAAGCAGAAGACCGATTTTTGCGAATTCCGACGGCTGTATCTTAAAGCCGGCTATCGAAATCCAACGTTCAGCGCCTTTTGCGCTTACACCTATTGCTATCGCCATAATCAGAAGAAGAAGAGATATTCCATAAAGGAGATAGGCTGTAGTATAAAAGAAACGCCCTGGTATCGAAATAATCGCCATAATTATAAAAAGCGCCATAGCTACCCATATTATCTGCTGTTTATAAAGCTGGGCAAGGGGGCCGCTTTCATGAATAAAAGTAGCGCTGTACACCAGAACAATACCTATTATCCATAGTAGAATGGCAGAAATAAAAAGTGAGAAATCGAATCCGCTTTTTTCTCTCAAATCCGTCATTGTAAACCACACTGATTAAAATACTGTTCCACCTTTTGAGCCATTGGTTCGGCCATAGCTTTAAGTCTGGCAATGGTTTCCGGAGTGGCTTTCAGTCTTTCTAATACCGCTTTTCCTTCCTCTGTTTCGGCAAAGAAATAACGAAGCAGATCACCGGCTACAGGCGCGGCTACCGATCCGCCGTGACCTGCGTTTTCCAGAACTACGGCAACCGCAATCACAGGGTCTTCCACGGGCGCGCATGCTACAAAAAGCGCATGAGTCTGTTCGCCCTGCGGGTTTTCGGCGCTTCCGGTTTTGCCTCCCACAGGCACGCCCGGAACAGCCGCACGGCCGCCGGTACCGCCGGGAAGAACCACGCTTTCCAGCGCTTCGTGGATTGTTTTTACCGTATAAGGTTTCAAAGAAAGGAAACGCTTGAGTCTGGGACCGTAACGGTTTATAAGCACGCCGTCCACACTTCTCTCCTCTTTAATAAGATAGGGAGTATAAAGCATACGGCAATTACCCATAGCTCCCACCATAAGGGCAAGCTGTATGGGCGTAACGATCTGCGCCTGACCAATGGCAAGGTCGAGCACAAGACCGGCTGTCCATTTCCAGCCTCTGGCGGCAAAACGTTTATTGTAGTCTTCCTCTCCCGACAGCCAACCGCCCCGCTCGCCCGGAATATCGATGCCTGTAGGATCGCCCAGCCCCATCATACGTGCATAGGTGTTGATTACTTTATCTCCCAATCTAAGACCGGTTTGGAACAAATATACGTTGCACGATTGCTGTACCGCACCTATGAGGTTTAAATAACCGTGACCGGAAGATTTCCAGCATCGTGCGATACGGGAGCCTATCCGGTACGCCCCTTTACACGGGACAGGCATTCTGGTGTCTCTTGTAAAGTTACCCGCTTCGAGAGCCGAAAGAGCGCTCACCAGTTTAAAGGTGGAGCCGGGAGTATATGTTCCGGCTATAGCACGGTTGTTAAGCGGCTGCGATGGGTCGTTCGCAATCTCAGTCCAGTTTCGGCTGCGCACGAGAGAAGACATCGAAAAAATGTTCGGGTCGACCGAAGGCGAACTGTACATCGCAAGCACTTCGCCGTTTCTCGGGTCTATTGCTACGACGGCGCCTTTCAGCGTATCGGGGAAAGCAAGAGCGGCAACCGTCTGCAGACGTGCATCGATTGTCAGATAGACGTCTTTACCCGCTATCGGATCTATCCGTGGAATTGAAGGAATCGGCCCGAGACTTTTTCCGTACGCGTTCACCTCGATATATTCCTTTCCGTAAACGCCACGGAATATAGATTCGCATTTGTGTTCCACGCCGGCCTTGCCGATAAGATCCCCGTAAAAGTATCCCAGCTTTTTAAGCGAATCGAATTGATTCTCGGGAATCTCGCTCATGTAGCCCAGAACATGAAAAGCAAAAGGGCCGAGTGGATACTCTCGCCTCGATTCGGTTTCCACTATGACGCCCGGAAGCTCCATAGAGTGTTCTTCGATAATGCTGACTATTTCCATGGAAACGTCCTCCTTAATGCGCGTGGCGTCGAAACGGCGTTGTGAGGCTTTTCTGAACGTTTTTTCAAGTTCGGTGCTATCGAAAACCGCAGCGCCGGTACTGTCGGTTATGGAACCAAGTAAGGAAATAACCGATGAACGGTTGCGCAATTTATAAGGCAGCACGCAAATAGAATAGGAGGGCCGATTGCGGGCGAGTATTCTGCCGTTGCGGTCGAAAATGCGGCCCCGTGGAGGAATAATAATACGTAAACGCATGGCGTTCTCTTTGGAAAGCCTTATATTCTCTTCGGCAAGAATTACCTGTATATGGATAAGCCTAATAAAAAGGATAAAAATCGACGCCGCGGCGGCGCCCATCAATATGAAGCTTTTATACCGTCTCTCCTGTTGTTCATCCTGCAAAGAAGAACCTAAAGCCATAAAAAAAGACCGCTATCTCCTGCCGCCGGAGGGGGATAGATATTCCCAGAAAACCGGTATCAGTGCAAATAAAAGCGTGTAAAGCGCGCGTGGTAAGGTAGACTTAACAAGCTCTATTCCCATCGATTGAATTTCCATCTCGGTCTTCGCAACCTGAACAAATAAAAAAACGGCGTCATGTATGATAAACATAATGAATATCAGAACAAGCCTGAACACCGGATCGATCCGCATTACTTTTTCATTGCATATTCCTGCAAAAAAGCCGGAAACCGTTTTTGCAAGAGCGGTCTGCCCCAGAATAAGAGGCGAATAAAAATCCTGGGCCAGTCCAAGAAAAAAACCCGAAAATACCGCCGGAATCACATCGTTTCTATAACCGATAAAAAACAAAACCAGAACCAGCAGATCCGGTTTTATGCCGGATATTGCAATAAGCGGAACGATGGTCGTCTGAAGTACATAGAGGAGAATTACTATACCTGTCCAGCGCAGAAATCGTTTCATTTTTTAAAACTCAATAGAATCCAGTTCGGTTCTGAATGCGGCCCATTGCGAATCCATCCGAAGAATGAAAAGTTCTTCGAGATGGTCGAAATCGGCCTTCAAATCTATAACAACTTCTTTGAACAAGGGATCGCGGCTTTTTTCTATACGTCGGACAACCCCGACCGATAAGCCTCGCGGATAAATACCGCCGAGTCCCGCAGTAACGACCGTATCCCCGACTTCGATGGGTTCGTAGCTTTTACAATTCACAAAGAAATCCCTTCCGTTTTCGGTTTGGAGAATCCCTACGCTTCTTGTCCGCGGAAAAAGTACGCTTGTCCGGTTTGTAGGATCTTTTAGTAATTGCACGAGACTTATATTCTCCATTACCTGCACCACTTTGCCCACCACACCATTTTCATCTATGAGCGGCATCCACATTTTTACGCCGTCTTTTTTTCCCGCGCTTACTACAATGCTTTTCTGCACAGGGGAGGGATCGCAGGCGATCACCCTGACGGCCAGAAGGTCGTAAGTAAATTTCGGAGCGATTCCCAGAAGGTTTCGCAGACGGCTGTTTTCGGCTGCCTCATCCTTTAGCTGTGTTACTATATTGGTAAGACGTATTACCTCCTGCTTGAGCCTTCTGTTTTCGGAGAATATGTTTTTTATATTCGTCGACTGGCTCAATACCACCTGAAGCGGAAAGAAGATGGTAAACGACAGAAAACGAACCACCGCGGCTTGTTTGAGGGGAGGAGCGGTTATTAATAACAGACTGATAATAGAGGTGAGAAACAACGAGAATAATCGCCGATGAGTCAAGACGAATTGAAAAATCCAGTGCACTCTCTTTTCTCTCTTCCGGTCTTAAACGCCTTTCGCTCGCTCTGCAACTTCCCGATAAGGTCGACAGGCTTATCTTATAAATGTTATCGGTTACGCCTGCCGAGCGGCAGAAGCACGGGCCTATATTTTTCGAGATCTTCGATTATTTTCAGTGCGCCCCGCGCAACGCAGGTAAGAGGCTCATCGATTACATTAACCGGAAGGTTGGTTTCCTGACGTAACCTTTCGTCAAGACCTCGCAGTTGTGAACTTCCTCCCGTCATGATAATGCCTTTGTCGAGGATGTCGGCCGACAGTTCGGGCGGCGTCTGTTCCAGCGCCTGTTTGACGGCTTCGATTATGGTCGATACGGGTTCGTTCAGCGCGTCGCGTATCTCGGTGGAGGTGATACGAAGGGTTTTCGGAATGCCGGCCACGAGATCGCGCCCCTTGACCTCCATTTCGAGTTCGTCTTCGAGCGGAAAAGCCGAACTCGAAATGGAGTTTATTTGTTCGGCGGTGCTTGCTCCGACAAGAAGATTGTATGTTTTCTTGAGATACGAAACAATAGCCTCATCCATTTCATCGCCGCCTATACGTACCGACATGTCGCATACCATTCCGTTGAGCGCGAGTACCGCTATTTCTGCGGTTCCACCGCCGATGTCGATTACCATATTCCCCGACGGTTCATTGACGGGAATCCCCATGCCTATGGCCGAAGCCATAGGTTCCGTGACAAGGTATACTTCGCGCACTCCGGCGCTTTCGGCCGAATCAACCACGGCCCTTTTTTCCACCTCTGTAATTCCGGAAGGGACTCCGATCACGGCCCTGGGTCGGAAATAAAAACGATGTTTCTGTACTTTACGAATAAAATATTTAAGCATCTGCTCCACAAGGTCGAAATCGGCTATTACGCCGTCTTTCATCGGACGGATCGCCTCTATTTCACCCGGCGTGCGGCCGAGCATCCGCTTTGCCTCCAGTCCTATGGCGACCACCTTCTTCGAGTTCTTGTCGATTGCAACTACCGACGGTTCGTCGATCATCAGACCTCGGCCGCGTGCGTAAATAAGAGTGTTGGCGGTTCCCAGATCGATGCCCAGATCATTTGACAAAAATGAAAATCCCATAAAACAAGTCCCGTAAATACGCCCGCCTTTGAGCGCCTTTTCTCCCTAAAGGCGGACTAGTCATTATATAATGTAATTTTTAAAAATACAATAATATATTAATTACGCAAATATAAAAAACGGTTTCTTACGCTGCAGTTTTTTCGATTCTTCAACCTTCATCCGCTGGTTGTATTATATCCCGGGTTGAGCCCCCTGAAGAGCGTCCGGATTTTATTTCGGAGGACGAAGGAGGTTCAGACCGCGGAGATTTTTTCTTTGCTGCAAGCGAATAACGCAAACCGATCAGCCATTTGGATTCAAGATCGCCCTGAAGCGTATAAGGTATGAATGAAGCGTCAAAGGCAAGATTCTCCCAATAAATCCCCACCCCTGTGGTTAAAAGCTCGGTCTCATGGTTGAATCTCTTTCCAAGACGAATTGCTAAAGCATGCAGAGGCCTTATTTCGACGCCTGCCGGGATCATTACCGTATGGAAATTGGAGCTGTAAACCGCGTCTAAAAAAAGAGTGACGGGCAGCCTCCCTATTACGGTATCGTTCCAGCCTAGTCCGATACGGCCCATCGCGGGCATTATTCTTCGGTTTACCTCGAATTGCGTCATATAAAATCCGCTATAGTAGCCCCCTGCCTGAATTACCGAAATCCCGGCAATAAGCTTCTTCGGAAGAATCGTTACTACCGCCCCTCCGCTTGCCGAAACGCCGTATGCATTCGAGTGAAAAAGATGGTGCTGCAGACCGTTTACCGAGGCGCCTACGGCATATCGGCCGCTTTTCCATCCTATTTGTAGACTCAGAACAGAGGCCTGCTCCGTACCTCGTGAAGAGAGCCTGTTGCCGAAGTCGTCGGTAACTTCGAAATCGTTGCTCTGGGTTTGAAAAGACGCGCCGATAAACCATTTCGGGAAAAGCCAGGCCGTCTCGACGAGTCCGGCGGAAAGATCGCCCCATTGTCTGCCGTATTCGAAAGCCACAAAGGAGCTGTCTATTGTCGCAATAGCCGCGGGGTTGTAAAACGAGAAACCTCCGTTACCGCCGGCCGTTCCGCTGCTTCCCATGGCAATCGAGCGGGGATTAACCGGCGTCTCTACATATCCGAAATAAGCTTGTTGGGCATAAGCCGTCAAGCCCACCGCCAAAACCATCATGAATGACCGCATTTCTAAAAATTTTCCAATCATATTCATATTCATGCCTTCAATATTATTCTATAATAGGTTAAAAAACATACGTCAAATCGAGCTGCTGATCAATGCCTGCCCATACCTTATCGGTACCGAATCCGTAATTGCAGAAAAGACCCGGCCGGACCGCGCTCAGATCAACACAGATACCGCCTGTAAACCTTAACGAAAACTCTCTGAAATAACGCCGGCTGTCGCTCAGAATATTGCCGTTGAGCGGGAGATCTCCCATCCCCATTCTCAGAAAAACCGTTTTCCAGTACTGCCATTCGCATCCGGCGGAAAGCGCCGCCTGAGGCCGCATGAGTTTTTTCCATTGACCGTCGATAATGTAATTGCGTAAATCCATATTACATATAAACGGTCTGCCTGATGCAGCCGTCCTGTAACTGCCCCCTAAAATAAATACCGGCAGCATCCGGTCTTCATGAGGAACGCCGTAATCGAATATCCCGTACCGGAAATTCCAGTTCATATAAGCGTTGACTTCCTTTAATATAGCGCTTATGACAAGCTTTTCCGAAAAACGGTATGAGAGCGCGAAGTCAAATGATCCTATGCCCAGTTCCGACATGTAATCTATATTGCCCTGAGAGTATCCGCAGGGTAACTGTTCGTAAAGTATGGAGAGATTGAATCCTGCGTAGAGATTTCTTTGAATTTGATAACTCAGGGCGGTTTTTGCCGTAAAAGAAGTAAAAGCGGCGCTTTCGAGTGGGTTTTCGTTTTCGTCATAAAGGTTATCGATAAAAGGATCACCGCGATAAAGCAGGAAAAATCCCATTCCAAGGCGGGGAGGCACGCGGAATTCCACAGAGCCGAACCCGTCGGTCTGTCCCAGCGACCGGAAACCGAACCCGGCGGCCATTCTGCGTTCTTTATTGCGGCCGACAAGCGCCGGATTCCACCATGGTGTAAACGCTCCGGGACAAGCGCTACCTGCGCCTCCCATGGCAAGAGCCGCCGCGCCCACCGGATATCTGAGATAGGCTCCCGATTCACCTCCAACCGTCGAGGCGTACGAAACGGCGGAAAAAATAATCACTCCCCACAGGAGAACCGCCGCCGATCCGGAACTTTTTTTATCTGGCGACAACGATTTTTCCAAAAGCACGTTCTCCTTTGTCGGTAGTGATCTTGTAATAGTAAACCCCCGGCGCCACAGGTCTTCCGTTGCCGTTTGTGCCGTCCCAGTAGTCTTCGCTTTCGACCGTGCTTCTTCCAAGCGGCCCTCCAAATTGTCCCGAAACCCTGCGGCGTCTCTCAATTACGGTCTTTACAAGGTCCATATTGTAATCGTAAACCTTTATGGTGACAAGCGCGGTGTCGGATATGTTATAGATAAATTTACACGTCGTCACCGCAGGCGTAAGTATTCCGGGGCGTGCATAACTTTTCTTTAAACCGGCATCTATAGCAGGCGCTCTTTTTACGAGAATAAACGAAGTCGTATCTGTCGCGCTCCGCGACGGCGTTTCGTTCCGCGAAAAGAAAAGCCCTTCCGAAGTGGCAATCCACAGATAGCCGCCGGAATCGGATCGTGAAACGAAAAGAATATCATTTATGAATTCGGGTATATCTATATCATATGATTTTGTCATACGCCCGGAAAAGCGGTTTTCGGCCGCAATCAGTCGTAGCGGCTCGGCTGTTTCATCCTCCGCCGTTGTGTCTTTGTAAAGTCTTACTATATTGTAAAGCGAACCTTCGTCGAAAAGCATATAGCAAAAACCCTCCGGGGCGAAGGAAAGAGCTTTCGGGGGTTTATCGAGTATTTTCTGCCATTCTCCCTTGCTTCTCAGATATTTACAAAAAACCGTCTTTTCCTCATTCTTTATCCTAACCTCCAGCGTACCGTAAACATGGCGATTAGGATCGTATCGGTTTACAAATACAGATGAGAATGATGAAAGCTCAACACCTTCAGCGGCTATCTTGCCGGTTATTGAAACGCTGTCCCAAAATGATTCTTCCGTATGGAAAAGCCATACTTTTTTAGGCGTCGCGACAACAAGCACGGAGTCGTCGTACAATACCTCCACATCCATCACCCGCCTTGAGGAGTCGACAGGGCTTAAAAGAGACGAGTCGGAAAGATCAGCTCCGATATTTCGGCCGGGGATAAAAATTTTTGGTTCGGCGTTGACTGCGAATCTGAGCACTCCTCCGTCGAGGCAGGCGAAATAGAAGTGTCGTCCCGCCCGTACGGCCTTACCCGCCCCGAACTGCCGTTCCGGATTACCGTCATCCGGCCATTTCAACTTATGCTCCCTTATCTGCGATGTGGCATGGCTGTAGGTCCATATGATATTCGGGGCGCTGTCGAGGCTTGCTATCGCAATGCCGTTACCGAATGCAAATCCGTTTATCCATTTCCTGCATCCCATATTATACGACCACCAGTTGTTTTCCTTTGTCGGATCGGCAAGGGCCGCGGCGCCCTCGATCATATTGAGCGCCGGATGGCCGTCTTTCCACGTGTCCATCCAGAGAGTATCTCCGCTGCCGTATAAACGAAGCACGTTATTGGAACTGAGCCCTCTTCCCTGAGAACATCGGTCTGCTTCCAACCGGCCTACAAAGGCGGCAATAACTATACAAATGACAATTAAAGTTTGCATATTACCTGCGCTTATCGATAATGGTTGCATCCGACGGCGGATTGAAGGTAAAAAACTCCGGCGAAGGAGATATACCGAAATCGATTTTCTTGAAACGGTAGGTATGGACATTATTCTCCCTGTCCGTAAGAACAAGCGATAAAACCATACCGTCCGATTCCCTTACGTCAACAGTAATCGTGCGGTAATCACGTGATACGGAGGATGAGTCGCCGTTCCAGATTAATGTTACCGTTCCGTTTTTACGCTCTTTCTCCTTAAAAGAATAGTCGGTAAGATATGTCGAAAGCAGGCGCGAGGGATACATTGACGGGCTGAGATCTTCGAAGTCGCGTATAATAAGCTGGTTGAGAGACCTGTTGTACTGCAGGAGTGTCTTGCCGTCGCCTACATACGTTTCGTTTTCGGTTTCGATACGGAAGCGGTTACGCGGGGCGACGGTAATAGTGCCCCGAAGCCTGGACGTTTTTTCCCGCACATTCCAGTAAATACTCTGCTCGAATTTGGCCTGAAACGTTACGGCGCCGGAATATTTTTTCTTTACAAGAGATAGTACGGACGATTCTGCGGAAACAACGCTTACCGTTCCGATCGTCAAGAAAAAAAATAATGATATACCTTTCATCGCTTCTCTCTTTCAACGAATGCTTTCCAGAAGGGAATCGATCTCGTCCGGTTTAACAAGAACTTCGCGTGCCTTGCTGCCGTCGGGCGGCCCTACTATGCCCGCCTTTTCGAGCTCGTCCATCAGGCGGCCGGCCCGCGCATAGCCTATCTTCATTCTTCTCTGCAGAAGAGAGGTGGAGCCCTGACCCATGCCGACGATAATTCGCGCCGCTTCCTCGAAAAGCTCGTCGTGCGACCCGTCGGAGAAGGACGCTTCGTTCTCGTCGTTTTCCGGGGAGGCGTCGCCGAAATCTTCTATAATGTCAATTTCCACCTGCTGGTCTCTTATAAACTTTACTATTCTTTCCACATCCTCTTCCGATATAAACGCGCCGTGGAACCGCTCTATTTCCGGCGCTCCGTTGCGTAAAAAGAGCATATCTCCCATTCCAAGCAGCTTTTCGGCTCCTATGTGTCCGAGAATGGTACGCGAATCGGTCGACTGAATCGTACGAAACGCAATCCGCGAAGTAAGATTTGCTTTTATCGGACCGGTAATTATGTCGACCGACGGCCGCTGAGTCGCAACGATAAGATGAAGACCCACCGCGCGTGCCAGTTGCGCTATCCGCTGAATGAGCACTTCGACGTCCTTAGACGCGGTCATCATCAGGTCGGCCAGCTCGTCGACTATGATAACGATGAAGGGTAGCCTTTTATTGTCTTCTTCAGGAAGAATACCAGAAAAATTTCCGGACTCTATCCTCGCATTGAAGGAGTCGACGTTGCGCGCGCCTACTTTGGCCATAAGCCGGTACCGGCGCTCCATTTCGGCCACTCCCCATTTAAGAGCTTTCACTGCCTCTTTAGACTCTGTAACTACAGGCGACATCAGATGCGGGATACCTTCGTAAAAAGCAAGTTCCACCTTCTTCGGATCTATCATGATAAGCCGGAGATCCTCCGGCTTCATCGTCATCAGGAGACTGCAGATTATCGAGTTTATACACACGCTCTTGCCCGACCCGGTCTGTCCTGCGATGAGAACATGGGGCATCTTTGCCACATCGGTTACGTATGGAGAACCGCTGACATTGGTTCCTATGATAGCCGGAAGTTTTGCCTTAGACTTGCGAAATGCATCGGAAAGCAGGATATGTTTGAAATGAACGATCTGCCTTTCGGCATTCGGAAGTTCAATACCTACAGCCGATTTTCCTGGTATAGGAGCCTCGATACGGATACGCAAACCTCCCACGGCCATCGACAGATCGTCATGAAGACTCACAACCCTGCTTACCTTTATTCCAGGCGCAAGCTCTATTTCATATCGCGTGACAACCGGTCCCGGACTTACGAAACACACTTTTCCCTCGACTCCGAAATTCATAAGGGTTTTTTCGAGAATCATCGAATTTTTTTCTATCTCACTCTTATCTATCATACTCGCAAGGGGCGGCGGATCGGGAAGGATCGAAGGATCGGGAAGAATATAAGGCTTCGACGATACCGCCCGTCTTACGGATGGTGCAGGATAATTACTGTCAGTTATTTTGCCTTCCCTGAACATTTCGGATATTTCATCCGTCTCTTCATCCAATGTTTCAATTTCGTCGGTTTCTATCGTCATGATCTTTATCGGTTCGTTCCTTTTTGCACGAAAGGCTGCCAGTTCCTCTTCGAAACGGATCTTCGCTTCGTCCTCGACGTCCGAGATGTCTTTTGCGTCACCGGTTATCGAGGCGGGTTCCGCCGGCGAAGACGGTTCTCCGGCCTCAGAACCTTCATGCAAATTCACAGCCGACGGCTCCTCCTGCATTTCTTTCTTCTGTAAATCTTTCCGTTTTTCCTTTTCGCTCCTTTCGAGCTCTTTTTTGACACGTTTTTTCTCCGACTGCGCCTCCCATCTCTTTCTTAACCGTAAAAACCGATCCCATAGCAGGCTGCATTTTTTTGAGGCAAAACCCGCGGCCTTCCCACATATCCTGCCGGATATTTCAACCAAACTATGAGGCGGAATACGGAATGCGAGAAGTGACGTTATAGCAAAAGCAAGAGAAACAATAAAGTAAGGCCCGAAGGTATATTTTCCGAAAAAGGGCGTTATCGAACGTACGAAGAAAAAACCTATATGATTTTCATGGACATCGAAGGGGTGTTTTAGAGCAATATCCGGAAGATAACGGATTGCAAGCAGGAAACATAGTTCCAATGTCAATAATGTCCCGAAAAAAAGTGAGCGTAAATCCAAAGGATCGCCTTTAAAACGCTGTATGCCGATCAGCAACAGCGCAAAAGGGAAGAAAAAAACTGCGATCGGCCCTAAAAAGTATATCAGACCGGCGGAAAGATTCGTTCCAAGCAAATGGCCTAAAATATTTTTTTGAGGAACGGTCAGATGCGCAATCAGTGAAATGAGAACGAGCAGGCCGATCGAAAGAAATATTATTCCCCAGATTTCGTGGCCGAAATCCTGTCTGATTGCCGCTTCCCGGCCGTTTTGTTCCTTTTTTTTCTTTCCCATGATCACCTGTTGCCGAAACGTTGTTCCATTCTGTAAAGTGTAAACCGCGCCTTCTTAGCCTTTTCCGCGGCCGTCGTTCCGTCTACGATTTTGGCATACTCTTCTATCACCCTTGCCGCCTCCTGAGCCCGTTTGAAATTGGCCGTCACCACTGCAGTCTCTCCGTTTCGTTGCATCTCTTCCTCTCGGACGGTATCGGCAAAGCAGTCATTCACGCTGTCCCTGTTTTCAAGAAGATGTTTCGTACCAAGACCGGTTTCGATTTCCGCAATTTCATGTCTTAACAATTTCAACTCACATGCTAGTGATTCATTGTTTTCAATAAATCTATAATATTCCTCTATCACCCGGATAGCCTCGCGAAGCCTGTTGCAGTTTGCATCCAGAATACGGTATACGGCGTCGACCTTCACTTACGAAAAACGACTCCCAAAAAGGCGATTAAAATCACTTTTATATTTGCATAAAGAAAAATACAAATTTAATCGGACGGGTGTGGAAATAATATTACAAACTTTTTACCTTTCCGGTATTTGCAATCTTACCTCCGAACTACTGCCGCTGTGCGTTTCGAAAACAAAAGGGGTCCGCAAGGTATTCTTGGGGATTATTATTGCATTTTTAGGAAAGTTTTTATCTTTAATAATCGGATATCCGCACCGGCCTAGCAGGTCGAAGAACCGGACAATGCGGTAATTATTGACTGACGATAGAAGGTTGTTATCCGCTTCGTTCGGCGAAAAGATACGGATAGAATATATCTTCGTTGCAGTTTTATGCTGCGATACATACTCCCGCAGCCATTTAAGAGCGGGCCTCTCACGTCCGTCGATGATAAGGCGGGCGTCTTTAGGTTTCGATAAATCCAATAGCCACGAATCCGTCCATCCCCAGAGCGTTACGCCTCTAATGGCCGGGTGCTCCCATATAATAGGGAAAATTTTCTTATACCATTCAAGTTGTTCCTCGTCGGTTCCGGCCAGATCGAGTTCCGTAGAGTAAATAGGCAATCCTGCTGTGGCAAGAGTGTCTATGCATTGCTTGAGTACGCCCATCTCATACCCTTTTTTGGTTTCACCGTCGTGAGTCTGAATGCCGATACAATCGATCAGGTTCCGCTCTTTGAGAATATTGATTATTTTTAGATACTTCCTTACACGTGAAGTATCGTATTCGCAATAGTATTCATTTATTGCCAGTTTTGCTTTGGGGATGTATTGGCGGCACATCTCGAATCCCCAGATCATCCAGTCGTACCCTGTTTTCCCGTCGCCGCCCAATGCGTCTTTCCAGGCCGGGGATTTATCAATAGATTCGTTGACTACGTCTATAAAATCGGTTTCGGGAAATTTCTGCCCGAACTCCTTTATCAGCTCTTCAACTTCTGCTTTTTTCTCGGACGCGGAGAGTTTATCGAACCAGCTTTTCGGGTACTGTTCGTTCCAAAGGAAGGTATGATGCCTGTATGGAAATTTTTTTTGCTTGCAGTAGTTATACGCTTCCGATACCGGCCCCCAATTCATCTGATCACGGTTAGGTTCAACGTTTTCCCATTTACCGTTATTTTCAAGCGTAACCTGGTTCCAGTAATCGGCAAAATTCGAAGGCGGACGGGCAGTGGAAACGTTTCCGAGAAACTTGTCGCAACCCTCCGCTATGGGGCCCGCGACTGAGTTGTGAAAAATACCGAGAATAGATACAATAAAAAAAACCGGGATTACTCCCCTTTCGATTAATCGTGAACAATCTTTCATCTCCCCCCCTGCGTTGTTATTTGAGTATTATGTTCCTGCTACTGTTATTAAAATATATAATAAATTTATTATTTTTATTTAAAAACTATTTATCAATATTTAAAAATCATTTATAGATCGTTTCGTGATAAAAAACGTCCCACCGTGGAGAGGGGAATGGAATCCAAAAGATTTTTTTAAAAAAGATTTGATTTTTAATAAAAAGAATAAGATAATTATCATCTCCATATCACATTAGAGGAAATAATTTTATGAACTCTTTCAAACGGCAGGTTCTTCTTGAAATGTTGAGGGTAGCAGACATCCTTCAAAGTATCGGAGCGTTTATTGGC
>FWPV01007491.1_pt1 | contig 19756 bp, 23 predicted proteins | sample 2228371 | NCBI WGS metagenome assembly FWPV01 (sample SAMEA103939776, study PRJEB20133) | metagenome
TGGTGTTGGCGCCCGCCGGTCCGGACAGGGCGATACGCAGGTCGCGGCGCTCGACGGTGACCGGCACCGGCGTCATGCCCAGGCCGTAGAGCACGCCGGGGATCTTGTCCTCGCGACGGAGCCGGCGCGAGGCAGCCGAGCCGGTGGGGCGGCCGGTGGTGGCGACGAGCGTGGTCTGGGCCATGGCAGGACTTCCTTCGAGGGGGCGTTCAGAAACCGGCTGGCGAGTCTACGGGGCGCTGCCGCCGGATCGCCACCCACGTACACATGGTGTCTGACACCTTGTGTACACATGGTGTCAGACACCTTGTGTACGTCAGGCGAGGTTGTCGCCGCCGAAGATCTCGCTCACGCTCGCGTCGTCGAACACCGCGGCGAGTGCTTCGGCGATGATCTTGGCCACCGAGAGCACCTCGATCTTGTCGATCTGCTTCTCGGGTGGCAGCGGCACGGTGTTGGTGAGCACGACGCGCTCGAGCCGGGAGTTCTTCAGCCGTTCGACGGCCGGTCCGGAGAGCACACCGTGGGTGGCCGTCGCCCAGACCTCGGTCGCTCCCCGCTCGAGCAACAGTTCGGCGGCCGACACGATGGTGCCGCCGGTGTCGATCATGTCGTCGGTCAAGATGCACTGTCGGCCGCTGACGTCGCCGATGACGTCGAGCGCTTGGGCCACGTTCGCTGAGCCTTTGGGGCGGCGCTTGTAGACGAACGCCAGGTCGGCGTTCAGGTGCTGGGCCATGCGCTCGGCTACCTTGATGCGTCCGGCGTCGGGGGACACGATCACCGGATCGGTGGCGTTCGCCTTCAGGTATTCCTCGATGACCGGCATCGCCGTCAGGTGGTCGACCGGGCCGTCGAAGAAGCCCTGGATCTGCCCGCTGTGCAGGTCGATCGAGACCATCCGCTTGGCGCCGGCCGCCTTGAACAGGTCGGCGATCAGTCGGGCCGTGATCGGCTCGCGTCCTTCAGCCTTGCGGTCCTGGCGGGCGTAGCCGTAGAAGGGGCACACTGCGGTGATGCGCTTGGCCGACGCCCGGTAGGCCGCGTCGATCATGATGAGCTGTTCCATGATCGAGTCGTTCACGGAGCGACCGTCACACCCGTAGTGCGTCTGCATGATGAACACGTCCGAACCGCGGACCGACTCGACGTAGCGGGGCCGGACCTCGCCGTTGGCGAACTCGACGATGTTCGCCTCGCCGAGCGAGAGGCCGAGGTGCCCGGCGACCTCGGCGGCCAGGGCCGGATGGGTGCGCCCGGAGTAGAGCGCCAGTCGCTTCGTGGTGACCTTCTCCATCGCTGCCCCCGTGTTCACTCGCCCTCGCCAGCATAGAAGGGGCCCGTGTGGCGGCCCGAAGCCACCGCTGTGCCCGGGGGCAGGTACGCGAACGGTCCCACGTGTGCGTCGTCGCCGATCTCGGCATCGCGTGCGACGGTGTTCTCGACGGTGCATCGTGCACCGACCACGCAGTCGACCAGCCGGGTGTCGGGTCCGATCTCGCATCCGTCGCCGACGACGGTGCGGCCCTGCAGGATCGTGCCGGGGTACAACGTCACGTCTCGCCCGAGCGTGACGGTCACGTCGACGAAGGTCTGGCGGGGGTCGAGCATCGTGACCCCGTTGAGCAGCCAGTGCCGGTTGGTGCGGGAACGGAGCTCCCGCTCGGCCAACGCGAGCTGCCAGCGGTCGTTGACACCTTGGGTCTCGGCCGCCGGGGCTTCGACCGTGCCGACGACGTGGCCCATGCTGGCCAACACCCCGATGACGTCGGTGAGGTAGTACTCGGCCTGGGCGTTGTCGGGCGACAGCTTGCGCAGCGCCGGCCCGAGCAGGTCGCGGCGGAACGCGTAGATGCTGGTGCCCACCTCGCGGACCGCACGCTCCTCCCAGGTCGCGTCCCGCTCTTCCACGATGCGCAGCACCCGGCCGTCACGGGCCCGGATGATGCGGCCGTACCCGGTCGGATCGTCCATCGTGCTGATGAGCGCCGTGGCCGCGTTGCCCTGGGCCTCGTGCTGGGCGACGAGCTCGTCGATCGACTCGGCCCGCAGCAGGGGCGTGTCGCCGGGCAGCACCACCACCGTCGAGGTGTCGTCGAGCTCGTCGTGGGGGTCTCCACCGAACGCGGAGAGCCCCACGAGGGCAGCGTCGCCGGTGCCGCGCTGCACCGTCTGCTCGACGAACGAGACCTTCGCCCAGGCGGGTGCCTCGTCCTGGATCTTCTTGGTCACCCGCTCGGCCCCGTGGCCCACCACGACCACGGTCCGCTGCAGGTCGAGCGAACCGAGTGCATGGATGACGTGCAGCACCATCGGCCGTCCGCAGATGAGGTGCAGGGGCTTGGGGCGCTCGGAGCGCATCCGGGTGCCCTCACCAGCAGCGAGGACGATCGCAGACGTGGGCATGGCCCGTTTCTATCGCGCGGTGTGCCACGGCACCGGGCGGCTGCTCCGGGGAGAGGACTCGAACCCCTATTCACGGGACCAAAACCCGCTGTCCTACCAATTGAACGACCCCGGATGGTCGTGCCCGCCGGCGAGCACGTCACCGATCACGGTAGCGGCATTGGCCAAGACCTCCATCGCCCGGTAGCGTCGGGCGCCCTATGGGATCGCTCATCAAGAAGCGCCGCAAGCGCATGCGGAAGAAGAAGCACAAAAAGATGCTGCGCCGCACGCGTCACCAGCGCCGCAAGTAGCCGACGCCGTCGCAGCCGCGTTGATCACGGGATCGTGCAGGTCAGGATGACGCGCGCGCCACGGAGCAGCTCGGCCAGCTGTGGGTGGTGACCGGTCACGAACCACGTCGCTCCGCTGCCGGCGAGCACCGGCTCGATACCGGTCAGGTCCCGGACACGGTCCCGCCACGCCGCCAAGCGAGGCTCCACCACGAGCGCTGCGGGTTCGAGGTCGTTGGGTCCCTCGCCGCTCGGGCCGCCGAGGTCGTCCCACGCTCGGTACACAGCGGGTGTCGACACCGACAGCGGTGGCACCACCAGCGTCACGTCCAGCGGCCAGAACGGCAGCGGTTCGACCTGTTCGCCGATCCCGCGGACCCGGGCTCGTCCGCCGATCAGGCAGAACGGCACGTCCGCCCCGATCGCAGCAGCGGCTGACAGGTCCGTCCAGCCGGCCCAGCGCAGCACGGCGGCTGCGTCGGCCGAGCCACCCCCCAACCCACCGCCGTGGGGGATCGCTTTGAACACGTGCACCGCAGCACGTCGAGCGCACAGCTCGAGGGCTCGGTGCACGAGGTTGCGCTCGTCGGTGGGCACCCCTTCGGCGTAGGGGCCGTCACAGCTGATGCCCGTGGCCCCTGGGGTGATCGCCACGGTGTCGGCCAGCGCCAGTGTGACCATCTCGGCTTCGAGCAGGTGGTAGCCGTCGGGGCGTCGCCCGGTGATCCGCAGCGACCGGGTCAGCTTGGCAGGGGCGTCGACCACATCGGCCCCCATGAACGCGTCGCTCATGGTCGTTCAGCCTGCACGGCGGCCGCCAATCGGCCCCAGTCGATCACGCTCAGCTCTTCGGCCCGGGCCTCCGGGCGGACGTCGGCGGCGGCGAACGCCGCGGCCGACACCCGCCCGGCCAACGAACGGCGCAGCATCTTGCGACGCTGGGCGAACCCGGCTCGCACCAGCTCGAAGAGCACCTCTCGCTCGACCGAGGCCGGGACAGCGGGCGAGGGCGAGCGCGTGATCTCGACCAGCGCAGAGGTGACCTTCGGGCGCGGCACGAACACCGTCGGCGGGACCTCGCCGAGCAGCCGAGCCGTGCCCCAGTAGGCGACCTTGACACTGACCGCACCGTAGGCCGCCGTGCCCGGCCCGGCCACGAGGCGCTCGCCGACTTCGCGTTGCACCATCACCAGCATCCGGTCGATCGCCGCCACCTCGTCGAGCAGCTTGACGATCAGCGGCGTGGCGACGTTGTACGGGAGGTTGGCCACGAGCGTCCAGTGTTCGCCGCCGGCGAGCAGGGTCGCCCAGTCGGCGCGCAGTGCGTCGGCCTCGACGACGGTCACGTTCGGGTGACCGGCCACCACCTCACGCACCACCGGCACCAGAGCGCGGTCGACATCGATGGCGCGCACGACGGCGCCCGTCTCGGCGAGGGCGAGGGTGAGCGAACCGAGGCCAGCGCCGACCTCGACCACGTGGTCGCCGGGACCGACCCGGGCGAGGCGGGCGATGCGACGCACCGTGTTGGGGTCGACCACGAAGTTCTGGCCGAGCGCCCGGCTCGGCGCCAGCCCGTGGCGGCTCAACAGCTCGGACGCCTCTCGTCGCGAGAGGGTCACGTCACCACGAGATCTCGACGGGCAGCGGAGCGTCGACGAGGTCGGCGATCTCGAGGAACACGTCGGTGTGGAGCACCGCCACGATGCCGGGGTCGAGCGGGGCGATGGACACGTTGACACAGGTGGTGGAGCGCCCGTTGTCGACGTTGCGCACCGTGACCAGCGCCTTGAGCGGTGCATCGGGGACGGCGCAGGGCTGCGCGACACCCACGTCCGTGAAGCGCCGGTAATGGGCCCGCCCAGGTAGCACCCCGGTCACGTCGGCCGAGGGTACGTTGATCGTCAGCACGTCGGTGCCCGCCGGCACCGTGACCGCCGAGCCCAAGTAGGCGGGATCGGCGGGTGCGGTCCCGGTGGGGTCGGGCCCGGCGGCGGCGTTGGCCGGAGCCGGCAGGCCCCCGTCGACACCGGCGACCGCCACGGCGGCGCTGCCCGGTGCCGTGTCGTCCTGTTGCATCAGCCACAGGGCTGGCAAGGCGACGAGCGAGACGACGGTGGCGAACGCGATCCGGCGACGATCGGCGGTGGTCAAGGTCACGACAAGCTCGCTCTCCGGGCCCCGGACGGGACCCGCCGCGGTACGGACCACGCCCGTGGCGCCGCCCGCAGGGACGACAACCTAGGGACCCAGCCGGGGGAACGCAACTGTGGCGTTGGCTCGCGTCTGCTCGGCGACACGCTCCGTGGTGACGTCGTGCAAGGCCGCGATGGCGGCACCGACTTCGACCACGTAGGCCGGCTGGTTGGGCCGGCCCCGGTGGGGCACGGGGGCGAGGTAGGGGCTGTCGGTCTCGACCAACAGCCGCTCGAGCGGGCAGCGTCGGGCCGCGTCCTGCACCTCGGTCGCGCCCTTGAACGTCACGATGCCCGAGAAGCTGAGGAAGGCCCCGAGATCCAGGCAGCGGGTGGCTTCGTCGGGACCTCCGGTGAAGCAGTGGAAGATCGTGCGCTCGGGCACGCCCTCGGCAGCCAGCACGTCGAAGGTGTCCGACCACGCATCGCGGGTGTGGATGACGAGCGGCAGGTGGTGTTCGTGGGCGAGCTGCACCTGCGCGGCGAACACCGCCCGCTGCGCCTCGCGCGGAGAGTGGTCGTAGAAGTAATCGAGCCCCGCCTCGCCGACGGCGACGACGATCTCGGCGTTCGCCGGGTCGGTCAAGAGCGGCACGATCGCGTCGATCCCGAACCGGGCCTCGTGGGGGTGCACGCCGACGGTCGCCCACACTCCGTCGTGCTCGTGCGCCAGGGCGATCGCCCGCGCCGACGAGGCGGCGTCGCAGCCGACGGTGATCATGGTCGTCACGCCGGCGGACCGGGCGTCGGCGAGCACGCCGTCGAGTCCCCCGGGGCGCCGGGTGTCGTCGAGGTGGCAGTGCGAGTCGGTCCAGCGGAGCGTGGGCGTGGTGGACATCGGGATCGTCGCGGTCAGGTCGACAGCCGGAGCGGGAACAGCGGGTCGCCTTTGGTGACGGGCAGCCCGCCGGGGTACTGGCCCCACACCGTGACCGCCGGCACGCGCTGAGCATCGACCCGACCCGGCAGGCCGATGCGCTCCCAGATCGTCTGGCACGTACCGGGCACGGCCGGGGACGCCAGCACCGCCACGATCCGCAGCGCCTCGAGCGCGTCGCCGAGCACGGCGTCGACGCCGGGGCCCGGTTCGGCCTTCCACGGTTCGTGGGCCTCGAGGTGGGCGTTCGTGGCGTGGATGAGCTGCCAGGTGGCCTCGAGCGCCCGGCTGGGCTGCACCTCGGCCCAGTGGGACACGGTCTGGTCGACGGCTCGGGTGGCGATCTCGGCCAGGTGGCTGTCCGATCGTGGGGCTGGCCCCCGGCCACCGCACTTCTTGGCCACCACGGTGGCGACGCGCGACAACAGGTTCCCCAGGTTGTTGGCCAGGTCCGCGTTGTACCGAGCGATGAGGCCCTCGTAGGTGAAATCGCCGTCGGAGCCGTAGGGCGTCTCGGCCAGCACGTAGTACCGGAACCCGTCGAGTCCGACGTCGTCGACGAGGTCGAGCGGGTTCACCACGTTGCCGGTGGTCTTCGACATCTTCTCGCCTCCCACCAGCAGCCACCCGCCGACGGCCCATCCCTTCGGGGGCTCGACCCCGGCCGACATCAGCATCGCCGGCCAGTAGACGCAGTGGTGGCGGATGATGTCTTTGCCGATCAGGTGGTAATCGACCGGCCACCACTTCGCGAACCGCTCGTCGTCGCTGCCATAGCCGACGGCGGACAGGTAGTTGGTGAGGGCGTCGAACCACACGTAGGCGACGTGCTGGGGGTCCCACGGCAGCGGGATGCCCCACTGCAGGCTGGTGCGGCTCACCGAGAAGTCCCGCAGGCCCGAGCGGATGAGCCCGAGCGCCTCGTTGCCGCGGAACTCGGGCAGGATCGCCCGCGGGTGGGTGGCGTACCAGTCGAGTAGCCGCTCCTGGAAACGGGAGAGCCGGAAGAAGTAGTTCTCCTCCTCGTACTGTTCGACCGGACGCTTGTGGATGCGGCAGTAGCCGTCGTCGAGCTCGTCGTCGGTGTAGTACTCCTCGCAGGCCACGCAGTACTTGCCGCGGTAGACGTCGAGCTCGATGTCGCCGGCGTCGTAGCAGGCTTGGAGCAGGCGCTGCACGGCCACGCGATGGCGCGGCTCGGTGGTGCGGATGAAGTCGTCGTTGGTGATGCCGAGCTTGCGCCACGCCTCGACGAACTGGGGGGCGATGGAGTCGGCGAACGCCTGCGGTGACATCCCGGCGGCGTCCGCGGCCTGTTGGATCTTCAACCCGTGCTCGTCGGTGCCGGTGAGGTAGTGGACCTCGTCGCCGAGCAGGCGGTGCCACCGGGCGAGTGCATCGCCGACGATGGTCGTGTAGGCGTGGCCGAGGTGCGGCTGCGCGTTCACGTAGTAGATCGGCGTGGTGAGGTAGAAGCGACCCACGGCACGCAGGCTAGGGGTACCGTGTGTGCGTGACGAGTGAGTTCGATGAGGCGACCGCGGTCACGCCGCTCGGCGCCGGGCGCTTCGGGGCCGAGGTGCACCCGGGTTGGGACATCGGGGGCAACACCAACGGGGGGTACCTGCTGGCTCTGGTCGGCCGGGCGCTGAGCATGGCCACCGGTCGCGCCGACGCGGTCAGCATCACGGCTCACTACTTGCGGCCCTGCCCGGCGGGTCCGGCCGAGGTCGCGACCGAGGTGGTCCGGGCGGGTCGGCGCTTCACGACGGCCACGGCCTCGCTCCATCAGCAGGGCCATGAGATCATCCGGGTCCTCGCGACGCTCGGCGACCTCGGCGCCGGCGGCGACGGACCGACCCGCCTCGATGGTGCGCCGCCCGAGCTGCCACCCTACGACGAGTGCCCGCGCGGCCCGTCGCCGCACGAGGGCCCGTTGCCCACGATCCAGCAGCGCCTTGCGCTGCGACTGCGCCCAGGTGACGAGGGCTTCCGCACTGGCGTGCGCACCGGCCGCGCCGAGATCGCTGGGTGGTTCGCGTTCGCCGACGGCCGCGACGTCGACACCTTGGCCCTGCTCTTGGCAGCTGACGGGTTCCCGCCGGCGGTGTTCAACACCGAGCTGCCCATTGCCTGGGTGCCGACCGTGGAGCTCACGGTGCACGTGCGGGCGGTGCCGGTGCCAGGCCCGCTGCGGTGCGTGTTCCGCACCCGTTACCTGCAGTACGGGCTGCTGGAAGAAGACGGCGAGCTGTGGGACGGCGCCGGTCGCCTGGTGGCGCTCAGCCGCCAGCTGGCGCTCGCCCCACGCGCTGGGAAGTCCTGACGCTGCCGTTCGTCAGGCGCGCTGGGCACGCATCCGCCAGCCCGCCGCGAAGCTGGCGGCCGCGACTGCGCCGGTGCCGACCACGGCGGTGGTGCGTCGGATGACGCTCTTGGTGCGTTGGCTGAAGATGACGATGGGCCAGCCGCGCTGGCGCGCGATGCGCTCCAGGCGGGCGTCGGGGTTGACGGCGACGGGATGACCGACTGCTTCGAGCATGGGCAGATCACCGGCGGAGTCGCTGTAGGCGTAGCACTGACGCAAGTCAAGGCCTTCCCAGCGGGCGAGGTCGGTGATGGCGGCGACCTTGCCCTCGCCGTAGCAGAACGGCCCCACGAGCCGTCCCGTGTACACGCCGTCGACGACTTCGCTCACGGTGCCGATGCCGCCGGTCATCCCGAGCGACACGGCGAGCGGGCTGACGATCTCCACCGGTGAGGCCGACACGATGTAGGTGGCTCGTCCGGCGTGGCGGTGCAGGTCGAGCAGTCGGCGGGCTTCGGGTCGGATGCGGGCCAGCAGTCTCGGGAGGATCTCGCTGTTGAGGGCCACCAGATCGTCCTGGCGGAGCCCCTGCACGGCGCCCAGGATCCGCTCGCGCACCCCGTGGGTGGTGTCGTCGGACGCGCCGACGAGCTTGAACCAGGCGGCGGCGAGGGCGTCTTTGGCGAACTGGCCCGTCGGGACCAGCCCGTGGGCGCGGGCGGTGAGCGCCAGCGTGAAGGCCGACGAGCCGGAGATCAGCGTGCGGTCGAGGTCGAAGAACGCAGCACTCGGGCCGACGTGCGCGACGGACGTGAGCTCGCTCATGGGTGCTCCTTCGCGCGAGCACCGTAGTTCGCCACCGTCACCGGGTGACGGCGAGCTCGTAGACCCGACGCCGGGGGACGCCGAGCGCAGCCGCCACCTGGGCGACGGCGTCACGGGTGGAGGCGCCGCCGGCGACGGCGGCTCGCAGGCGCGCTCGGATCTCGTCGTCGTCAGGTGGCGGTGTGGGCGGAGCGCCTTCGAGCACGACCACGTGCTCGCCGATGGGCTCCGACGCCGAGGCCCGCGCCACCGCCTGGGCCAGCGAGCCGCGCCAGACCTGTTCGTGGAGTTTGGTGAGCTCGCGACAGACCGCGACCCGGCGGTCCGGACCACACGCCTCCATGAGGTCGGCGAGCGTGCGGGCCAGCCGGTGTGGTGCCTCGTAGAGCACGACCGTGCGACGTTCCCGGGCGATCTCGGCGAGCCGTTCGGTCCGGTCCCGCCCGCTGCGCGGCACGAACCCCTCGAACGTGAACCGTGCCGTGGGCAGCCCGCTGACCACGAGCGCCATGACCAGCGCCGACGGACCAGGCACGGCCGACACCGAGCCGCCAGCGTCGAGGACCAGGCGGACCAACCGCTCGCCGGGGTCGGAGATGCCGGGCGTGCCGGCATCGGTCACCAACGCCACGTCGTGCCCGCGGCCGAGCTCGGACAGGACCTGCTCGGCTGCAGCGAGCTCGGTGTGCTCGTCCACTCGCAACAGTCGAGCCCCGGAGATGCCGGCGTGCTGCAGGAGCCGACCGGTCCTGCGGGTGTCCTCGCAACACACGAGGGCGGCGTGGCGCAGCGTGTCGACGGCGCGGGGTGACAAGTCGCCGAGGTTGCCGATCGGGGTGGCGACCAGCACCAGCTCGGCCATCACCCTCCGTCCCGGATCTCGACGACGTCTCCGACCCGGAGCCCCCAGCGAGCGAACGCACCTTCGGTCGCCTCGATCACCGTCGATGCTCGGAACACCGGCACACCGACTCGGTGGCGGTGCATGTGGATGGTCTTCACGACGACGCCGTCGTCGTCGACGTAGGCGACGTCGATGGGGAACCGCATGCCCACGGTGTGGACCCAGCGGCAGGGTCGCAGCACGAGCGCTCCCTCGACGCTGTCTCGTCCGAGCAGGCCACGGCGCCGGGTGCGGCGATCGGTGGCGACCTCGGCCGATGCCAGCACGCGCCCTTGGCTGACCAGCCACGCCATGGGCACAGTTCTACCTGCTCGCCCGCCTGCTCCGGGAGGCCACGGTGCGGGCGGGACCAGACGATAGGGTGACCGCGGGTCGACGAGGAGGAACCAGAGCTTGGCCAAGCCGAAAGACGATGCCATCGTGATGGAGGGGGTCACCGAAGAAGCCCTGAAGGGTGGGCACTTCCGCATCCGTCTCGACAATGGTCACGAGGTACTGGGCCATCTCAGCGGCAAGATGCGCAAACACCGGATCCGCATCCTCCCCGGGGACCGCGTCCAGGTCGAGTTGTCGGCCTACGACCTCACCCGCGGTCGCATCGTCTACCGCTACAAGTGACGCCCGTCCGCACGGGCATCGGGACGCAGCCAGCGCGACCGTGATGCTGGGGACCGCGCCGCACCCGTGGTGCACACTCCGACGGCATGAGCGGAACCACCTCCCACCCACGGGGCCCTGAGCCCGAACCCCGCTCGACCGCGAGCGAGCGGTCCGACGCCGAGCCGTCCACGGCCGACCGGTCATTCGGCGACCGGTCGATCGTCGAGAAGGTGCGCAAGCTGCTGGCCATGGCCGAAGGGTCGAGCAACCCTCACGAGGCTGATGCCTTCTCCCGCAAGGCCGCCGAGCTGATCGCCACCCACCGCATCGATCCGGCTCGGCTCCGGGCGCAAGCCCTCGACGAGCTCGCCGTGCGCACCCTGCCCCTCGGCCGAGGTGCCTACGTCCGGGCCCGCCTGGCCCTGTTGCAGGGCATCGCCGAGGCGCACGGCTGCCGGGTGGTGTTCGCCCCGGACCGCGCTGGGACGGTCGCGTACGTCGCCGGGTTCACGAGTGATCTCGAGGCGACCGAGCTGCTCTTCGCCTCGCTGCACGCGCAAGCGGCGGCACGCATGGCGGGGGTGCGACGGGCGACCGGCGCGTCGACACAGCAGTGGCGGCGCTCGTTCCTGTTCGGCTTCGCCGACCAGGTGCGGACCATGTTGCGCGAGAGCCAGCAGTCCGCCCAGCGGGCCGAGCGAACCGGCACGGCGCTGCCGATGCTGCGGGCGCGCGACCAGCGGGTCGACGAGTTCGCCCGGCAGGCGTTCGGTCGGGTGGTGGCAGCTCGCCGTCCGGCCGGGGCTCAGCCGGCCGGCTGGCATGCCGGTCGTGAGGCGGCCACACGCGCCGATCTCGGCCGACGTCGGGTCGCGGCCCGGCTCGCGCTCGGTCCGGGGAGCTGAACGGTGGCCGATCGCGACCGGGCCCAGGTGTACGCGGCCGAGCTGGCGGCGTACGACGGCACCGACCTCGAACACGTCGTGCCGTTCGCGGCACTGGTGGCGCTGGCCGAGCGGGTGATGGGCGATCCGTGGTGGCCCGCCGCTCGGGTTCCCGTCCGACCGGCGCGATCCGACGCCGGGTCGTCGAGCACCCGGCTCGGACGTCAGGTCGTGGTCCGGCTGGATCGGCCGCAGCAGACCCCGGCCACGCTGGTGCACGAGCTCGCCCACGTGCTCGCCGGGTTCGACGCCGGGCACGGCCCGCTCTTCCGGCGAGCCCATGTCGACATCGCCCTGGTGGCGTTCGGGCGCGAGCCGGCGTGTTGGCTCACCGACTCCTACGGCGCCGCCGAGCTGGCTCTCGCCGAGCGGCCCTGGCCCGACCCGCCCTCGGGGGTGATCGCCTTGTGATCCGCGAAGTGCCCGATCGGGTCGCGCTCAGACGTTGAAGCGGAACTCCATCACGTCACCGTCGACGGGGTGATAGTCCTTGCCCTCGACCCGGATCTTGCCGAGCTCTTTGGCCTTGACCCACGAGCCGATCTCGAGCAGCTCGTCCCAGTGGATCACCTCGGCGCGGATGAAGCCCCGCTGGAAATCGCTGTGGATGCGCCCGGCGCACTCGGGCGCGCTGGAGCCGGCCCGGAACGTCCAGGCCCGGCTCTCTTTCTCACCCGTCGTGAAGAACGTGCGCAGACCCAACAAGTGGTAGGCGCTGCGGACCATGCGGAACAGCGCGCCTTCACCGAGTCCGAACGCCTCGAGCACCTCGGCCCGCTCGACCGGGTCGGCGATCGCAGCGGCCTCGGCCTCGAGCTGGACGCACATGCCGATCACCTCGACCGAGTCGCCGGCGTCGTTGAACTGAGCGGCGAGCATCGCCTCGAACTCGGGGATCCGGCCGAGGTCGTCCTCGCCGACGTTGACCACCACCAGCACTCGCCGATTGGTGAGCAGGAAGTGAGGGGCCAAGGCCTGGCGCACGGCATCGCTCAACCCGGCACGATAGAGGGGGCGGCCTTCGCTGAGTGCCGCGTTCGCGATCTCGAGTGCCGCGAGCTCGTCGCCGACGGTCTTGTCCAGTTTGGCCTGGCGTTGGGCCTGGTGCAGCCGCTTCTCGACGGTCTCCAAGTCGGCGAGCGCCAGTTCGATCTCGAGCACCCGCAGGTGCTCCAGCGGGTCGGGTGACCCCACCACGTCGTCGTCGGCGAACGCCCGCAGCACCAGCACGATGGCGTCGACCTCGCGGATGTTGGCGAGGAACCGGTTGCCGAGCCCTTCGCCCTTGCTGGCCCCTTCCACCAGGCCGCCGATGTCGACCACCTCGACGGCGGCGTGCACGACGTTGCGCGACTTCGACATCGCGGCCAGCCGGTCGAGCCGGTCGTCGGGCACCTTGGCGACCCCGATGTTGGGTTCCTTGGTGGCGAAGGCGTACGGCGCGGCCAACGCACCCCCGCCGGTGAGCGCGTTGTACAGCGAGCTCTTGCCCGCGTTGGGGAGGCCGACCAGGCCGAAGCGTTCCATACCGAAGGTCGCAGGCTACCGAGCGGCTGGGGTGCCGTCGTAGCCTCTCGCGGGTGACCCCGGAGGCAGCCCTGGAACGCGTGCTGCACTGCTTCGACCGCGCCTACGTCACCGGGCACCGGGCACGCGCCGTTGCCCGGGCGCTCGACGTCGTGCGCTCGACAACACCGGACGAGCTCGCTCGCCGGGCCGAGGAGGGCTCGCTCACGGGTCTGGCCGGCATCGGCGACACCACCGCCGAGATCATCGCTGAGGCGCTGCGGGGCGAGGTGCCGACCTACGTGGTCGAGCTCGAGCGCTCGACACAGGTGAAGGTGTCGGCCGAGGCCCAGCCGTACCGGGCCGCCCTGCGTGGCGACCTGCACGTCCACAGCACCTGGAGCGACGGCAGCACGTCGATCCGACGGATGGCCGAGACGGCCCGTGACCTCGGCCACGAGTATCTCGTCATCACCGACCACTCGGCGCGCCTGACCGTGGCCCACGGGCTCGACCGGGACCGGCTGTGCGCCCAACTCGACGAGATCGCCGAGGTCAACGCCGAGCTGGCGCCGTTCCGGGTGTTGTCGGGGATCGAGGTCGACATCCACCCTGACGGATCGCTCGACCTCGACGATGACCTGCTGGCCCGCCTCGACGTGGTGGTGGCGAGCGTCCATTCCAAGCTGGCGCTCGACGCCCCGGCGATGACGGCCCGGATGGTCGAAGCCGTGCGGTCCCCACACGTCGACGTCCTCGGGCACTGCACGGGTCGCCTGCTCGAACGGCGAGCTCCGAGCCGATTCGACCCCGAGGAGGTGTTCGCGGCGTGCGCCGCCCACGGCACGGCCGTCGAGATCAACAGCCGGCCGGAGCGGCTCGATCCGCCCGCTGATCTGCTCGCTGTGGCCTTGGCGCAGGGCTGCCTCGTCGCGATCAGCTCCGACGCCCACTCCACCGGACAGCTCGAGTGGCAACCGCTCGGCTGCGAGCGGGCCGCGGAGCTGCACGTGGCGCTCGATCGGATCGTGAACACCTGGTCGGCCGACGAGCTGCTCGGTTGGGTGGCGGCGTGATCGCCCAGCTTCCTGGCGACCTCGTCGTGTCGCAGCTGCTGCCCACGTGGGTCGACGTGGTGGCCATCTCGCTCGGCGCCATCACGGGTTCGATCGTCGCTCGGCGGTGGGGAGCCGACGTGCTCGGCATCTTCCTCATCGCGATCGTGAGCGGCCTCGGCGGTGGTCTCATCCGCGACGTGCTGCTCAACCGACGCCCGGTCGCGCTCGACAACGAAGTGCTCATCCCGACCGCTCTCGTCGCCGCCCTCGTCGGATTCCTGTTCGCCGACGTGACGGCCCGCCTCCACCGGCGCCTCGATGCGCCGGTCGTCGTCATGGACGCCTTGTTCCTCGGCGTGTACGCCATCATCGGCACCGAGAAGGCCCTGCTGGTCGGCCTGCCCGCCGCGTCGTGCGTCTTCGTCGGCACGCTCTCGGGCGTCGGCGGCGGGCTGTTGCGCGACGTGCTGCTCAACAAGTCACCCGAGGTGCTGCTGCCCGGCTCGTTCAACGCCCTGGCGGCGGTCGCCGGCTGCACCGCCTACGCGGTGCTGGCCCGCTCCACCGACCTCGGAGCCGTGGTCGGGGTGGTCGGACTGGGGCTGATCGTGGTGTTGCGCCTGGCGTCGGTGGTGTTCGGATGGCGCAGCCCTGCGCCGCGCGACCTGCTCACCGAGAGCCGCACCGGCCGCCTCGTGGCCGAGCGGCTGCGTCTCGACCGGATCTTGCCGCCGGAGCAACCCCATCATCGAGACCAGGCTGACGGCGATCGAGGCTGAGTGCCCGTCGAGCCCGACCGGTAGGATCTCGGACTCATGTCGAAGAAGACCAAGAAGCGCAAGGCCCGCATGCGGCGGTCCAAGGCCAACCACGGCAAGCGTCCCAACATGGGCCGCGGCTGAGGCCTGCCGATCCGGCAATGATCCCCGCTCCGCCTCCGTCACGGCGTGAGGCGGTGGTCGACTCCTATCACGGGGTGGAGGTCCCCGACCCCTACCGGTGGTTGGAGGCCGGCGACACCCCCGAGGTTCGGGCCTGGGTGGCCGCCCAGAACGAACGAACACGCCAGGCGCTCGATGCCCGGCCCGATCGGGCTCGCTGGCACGAGCGCCTCGTCGCGCTCATGGGCCTGCCGGTGGTGCTCGGAGCTGAGGTCGCCGGCGACCGACTCGTCGTGCTCGAACGGGCTGGCGGTGCCGAACAGGCGGCGCTGGTGCTCCGCAGCGCGCTCGATCCGGCGGCACCCGCCCGCGTCCTGCTCGACCCGACGGTCGCCACCGACGATGCGACGGCGGCGATCGATTGGTTCCACCCGTCGCCGGACGGCCGGTTGGTCGCGTACGGCGTCAGCGAGGGTGGTGACGAGCGCAGCGTCTTGCGGGTCCTCGACGTGGACGGGGGCTGGCTGCTCGGTGACGAGATCCCCCGAACGCGGGCCTGCAGCGTCGCCTGGCTGCCCGACGGCTCGGGCTTTTGGTACACGCGCTACCCCGAAGGCGACGAGTACCACCGCCGGGTCTTCTTCCACCGGATCGGTGACGACTGGCGCGACGACGAGCTCGCGTGGGGCGACCTGCCGGTTCCACACGCGTGGCCACAGGTGCACGCCTCACCCGACGGCCGCTACCTGCTGGTCGAGGTGATGATCGGGTGGGGACAGATCGACGTGCACGTGCTCGACCGCGCCGCCGGGGAGTGGAGGGAGGTGATCAGCGGCGTCGAGGCCCTCACCTCGCTCGCGTTCGTCGGTGATCGGCTCGTCGGGGTGACCACGCTCCACGCGCCCCGGGGCAAGGTGGTGGCCGTCGACCCTGCCAACCCCGGTGTCGAGCACTGGGTCACGCTCGTCCCCGAGGGCCGGGCGGTGCTCCGTCAGCCCACGGCCTGCGGGGACGAGTTGCTCGTGGTCGCGAGCGAGCGGGCAGTCGACCGGGTGCTGCGTGTGGGCGGCGACGGAACCGTGCTCGGCGCGATCGACGGGCTCGGGCTGGTGAGCGTCGTCGGGCTCACGGCCGAGCGCGCCACGGGGACGGCCTTCGTGGTCGCCGCTGGGTTCACCACGCCGGGTACCGCGTGGAGGTGGACGGCGACTGACGGGCTCGAACGCTGGTGTCCCGACGAGCCGAGCGTGTCCGACGTGCCCGAACTGGCGGTCCGCCAGGTGCGTTACCGGTCGCTCGACGGCACCGAGATCGGGATGTTCCTCGTCCACCGGACCGACGTGGTGCCGGGCCCGGCGACACCGGCGCTGTTGACGGGCTACGGCGGCTTCGCGATCGCCGAGTCCCCGGCCTGGTCGCCGCTCGCTGCCGCCTGGTGTGGTGCCGGTGGGCTGTACGCCGTGGCCGGGCTGCGCGGGGGCGCCGAGGAGGGCGAGGCCTGGCACGAGGCCGGCCGCCGCGCCAACAAGCAGAACGTGTTCGACGATTTCGCCGCGGCGGGTGATTGGCTGGTGGCCGAGGGTCTCACCTCACGGGCGCTCTTGGCCGTGCACGGCGGATCCAACGGTGGGCTGCTCATGGGGGCCACGGTGACCCAACGTCCCGACCTCGCCCGGGCGGTGTGGTGCGCGGTGCCGCTGCTCGACATGGTGCGCTACTGCCAGTTCCTGATCGCCCGGCTCTGGACCGACGAGTACGGTGACCCCGACGTGGCCGAGGAGTTCGCCTGGCTGTACGCCTACTCGCCGTACCACCGAGTGGTCGAGGGCACCTGCTACCCGGCCGTGTTGCTCACCACCGCCGTGGGTGACAGCCGCGTGGATCCGCTGCACGCCCGCAAGATGGCCGCGATGCTGCAGTGGGCGTCGTCGTGTCAGCACGAGCGACCGGTGCTGCTCCACCAAGAGGACCGGGCCGGCCACGGGGTCGGCAAGTCGGTCGGGAAGCGGGCGGCGGAGTACGCCGACGTGCTCGCGTTCTTCACCTGGCAGCTCGGCGTCGGCAGCAAAGGAGGTCGGTTCGGATGACCCGACTGGTGGAGCTCGTGGCGGCGGCGAGCGGCGACGCCTGGCGACAGGTGGGCCTGGACTTGCGGCCGGCCGACGACGGACCCGGCGAGGTGGCGGTCGTCGCCGGTGTGCGGCTTCGCGTCGTCGAGCCGGGTGCCGACGGCGTCGGGCTGCGGCGCTGGGTGCTGGCCGGCGATGAGCCGGGGGACTTCGACATCGACGGGGTGGCGACGACCGTGGTCGCCCCCGGCCCGACGGCGACCGACGGCACCCTCCGCCTGGGGGCGATCGGCGTCGACCACGTGGTGGTGATGACCCCCTCGCTCGACCGCACGTGCGCGGCGATCGAGGCGGCGACCGGCGAACCGCTGAAGCGGGTGCGCGACGCCGGCGGGGGAGTGCGCCAGGGCTTCCACCGCTTCGGGTCGGTCATCGTCGAGGTGGTCGAGCGCCCCGACCTCGCGCCGGGGTCCCGGGCGTCGCTGTGGGGTCTCGTGTTCACGGTCGCGGACCTCCACGAGGTGGCGGCGTGGTCGGGTCCCGACGTGCTCTCGCCGCCGAAGGCCGCGGTGCAGCCGGGCCGGTTCATCGCCACGTTCCGCCCGGAGGCGGGCTTGGGCCTGCCCGTGGCGTTGATGACGCCCGACCCCCGCCACGGCTGACCGCCTGGTCGCATGCTCCGGCGTGGGGCCGTGCCGTACGGCACCGTACCCTCCGTTCTGGCATCGGTCGCTCCCGAACTGGCATCTCGGGCTTCTGGCATCGCAGATCCAGACTCACAGGGCTCTGACCAGGGATGACGCGGAACGTGCCGATGCCAGAAGCCGAGAGATGCCGGTACGTAGCGTCGGGATGCCAGTTCGAGCGGGGGCTACCAGCCGTCCTGTTCGGCCAGCGCGGTGAGGTACGCCTGGCCGGGTTCGCAGTCCGGTCCCAGTGGGCACCAACGACACATCGGCCCTGGCGAGCGGCCGGGCTCCTCGCCACCCCAGCGGATCGCCACCATCCGCTCCACCCCGTCGACGACCCGACGCGCCGCCGACCACAAGACACCCTCGGTCACGTCTTCGGGATGTGCGGTGGCCGAGTCGAGGTAGTAGCTGGCCAGCTTGCGGGGCGGGACGCCGAGCCGAAGGGTCTCCAGCAGGGCGTAGAAGCGCAGGTCCTCACGGTGGGCCGGTGCCGGCGAGCCCGTCTTCAAGTCGATGATCACGCGGTCCTCCGGTCGGCCGAGGGTCAGGTCGACCTTGCCGGACAGGCGGATGCGTCCCTCGAACAGCTCGACGCGCAGACGGCTCTCCAGTTGGGGGATCCAGGCCGCCTTGATCGGTGGGAAGCAGTCCTGGAACTGGGTGACGTGGTTGACCGCCTGGTTGCGCAGGTCGGCGCGGTCGTACTCCGAGAGCGTCGCCAGGTACGGGCCGATGGACGACTGGGGATCGTCGGCCAAACGCTCCAAGGCCTGGTCGACGAGGTCGCCCGGCGTCGGCGCTCCCCGCCACGACAGCATCAGCTCGATCGCCCGGTGGGCGACGATCCCTCGTGCCGTGGCGGGCGACCACTCGAACTCGCCTTCACCGGCGAGGTGATGGGCCTCGCACTGGTGGATCGTGGCCAACTGGTGCTTGGCGACCCACAGCGTCTCGCCGGGCGGGATCGCCTCAGCCGACTCGGCCAGGCCGTGCTCCAACTCGGCTCGTAGCTCGGTGGCCAGACCCTCGGACACCGCCGGACGCGGCCCGCCCTTGCCGAGCAGGGTGATGACTGCCTGCTGCGCCGGGTTCAGTGCGTCCACACGGGGATCGTAGGGCGTCATCTGTGCCACACCCCGGCGTCATGATCCAACCTGCCATGGAAGCCACCACCGTCCAGTTCGCCCAGGCCGCCCGCACCCTGTCCCGCGAGGCCCGCCGCCGAGGTCTGGTCGGTCCCAGCTTCCGGTGTCCGCCCCGGTTGGTGGGTGTCGACCGGTCCCTTCGGCGTCACGAGCAGGGTGGGGTGGTGGCCGTGCGACTGCGCGGCCGTCCGTGGGTGGCCGTGCTCGCCGACATGATCGAGGGGGTCGTCGCCGTCAACCGGCTCGGTCCACCGCAGGCCGATCGCCTCCGGGCCGAGCTCTGGGAGGCCCTCGGCGCCGAGGCACCTACGCTGTGCCGACCGGCCCGGGTGGCGTAACTGGCAGGCGCAGGGGGCTTAAACCCCCCGGGAGGCGACTCCGTGTGGGTTCGAATCCCACCCCGGGCACCGAGCGTGCTCGCAGAGTGCGGCCTCAGGGGGTCGATGGTCCTGCTGCTGCCCGCTCACCTCGACGATGACCCGACCGGAGCCACTCGGTGGCCTCGGTGAGCGCCCAGCGCGAGACTCGGCGAATGAGCATCCCCGTTCCGCTCGACGCGTTGGCGAACGAGGCCGCCACTCGGCCCCTGTGCTACCTGCTCACCGTCTCCGACGACGAGCGACCCCATGCTGTGGCCGTGCGGCCGCACTTTGACGGCCACGAGATCGTCGCCCGGGCCGGTCGACGCAGCTCGACCCACGTGCAGGCACGGCCGATGGCATCGCTGCTGTTCCCGCCGACCCACGCCGACGGCTACAGCCTGATCGTGGACGCAGCAGTGGCATCGGTGATGGCCGACCCCTCCGCCGGCTCGCCCGACGACCACCAGGTGCGATTGCGGCCGACTCGCGCCTTGTTGCACCGGCCAGCGGTCGAGCCGAGAGCGACGGCCGCTGACGGAGACTGCACCAGCGACTGCATCGACCTGCGGGTCTGAGGCCCATCGCCGTGGTGGGGGCCGTGACGGGTGGACCCGTTCGACGGTGATGGCTGGCTGTCCGAGTCGGGCGGTCGTCGCAGCCACGTCGTGGCTGCGCGGCGGGCACACCGGACGCGCCGACGGTCCGCGCACGG
>FWPV01006860.1_pt1 | contig 19754 bp, 17 predicted proteins | sample 2228371 | NCBI WGS metagenome assembly FWPV01 (sample SAMEA103939776, study PRJEB20133) | metagenome
GCTGTACCCCGGGATTAGACCAGCCGTCAATTTTCTGACATTAACTATGCCTAAACCTGCATGGCGGAGGGGGGAGCCCGGGCCTCCTTTCAGGACAACCCCCTGTAATCTCTGATAATTTCAAATTGGCCTCTTTTTTGCTTAAGCCACTGATATCAAAAAGCCCTAACTTATATTCAGGCGGTGGCCATGCAAGATTCCGAAGCCATAAAGAATATTCGCCAATCCCTTCATGAACTGGCGCAACCTCTGGCTGCGGTGGCTGGGCTGATTGATCTGCTGCTCATCGAGCAGCCGCCCGACAGCCCACTGTACGAAGAAATCCGGACTATCAGCGATAAACTGGAGCAGGTCTTGGAGATCGTAAACCGCATAAGGGAAATCACCCGGGCGGCCTCCCAGACGCCCATGGAAGGCCCTTTGCCGGCGCAGCCGCGGCCGGATCCGTAAACTCGGCTATATGCTAATACAGATGGGTGGCAAAATTTATGCTTAAAGGAGTTGCCGAAGCCATGAAACTGACAAAATGGAACCAGGTTAATGGGGGGCACACGGTAGCCTTCTTCACGGTGGAATTCAGCAACGGCCTGCAAATTAATGACCTGCGTCTGGTGCAGGGCAGCAACGGGTTGTTTGTCTCGCCGCCCCAGCGGGCCTACGAAGGCCAGAATGGCCGCAGATATGTAAACATTGTCTGGTTTCCCGACGACCTGAAGGCCAGGATCCAGGAAATGGCCATTGCAAGGTACGAAGCCGGCGGCGCCCCGCCTGAGGGAGACATCCCTTTCTGAGGCCTGTGGCCGAAAGGCTTCATGCCTTCATAATTGGGTGGGTAAAATTTCCGAACTGTTCTCGAACAGAGACGGGGACATCGCACGTTTCTTGAATTTTGTGCATCATAAAGAGTCCGGGTACATTGGTGAGGGATTCCGATAACCAAGATTAAGATGAGGCTGCTGACAAACCCCTTCCCTTAACCCCTTATGCAATGGTCGGGAAGGGATTTGAGGAGAAGGCGGGGGATTGGCAATCCCCCGGCCCTCAAGAGACTTTCGCAACCGTCTCAAAATGGAACCACTTTTCCCGGCCGCTTACTCTTGCTTATCCTGGAATTTCCTTTTATCATTTTTCTAGATTGCTTTCCAAAGGGCCTCCTGGGTTTTGGGGGGTCCACAGGTCATTTTTGCAGCCTCCAGGGCTACTCATATGGCCAAACCCCGGGAAATTCCCCAAGAGATAGTCAACCGGGTGCGCGACCTCCGGGAGCAGATTAACTATCACAATTATCGCTATTATGTCTTGGATGAACCGGTGATTTCCGACGCGGAATTCGACCGGCTTATGCAGGAGCTTATCCGCCTGGAGGAGGAATACCCGGAACTGGTCACGCCGGATTCCCCCACGCAGCGGGTTGGGGCCGCACCTCTGGAAAAATTTGAGACGGTGCCGCACCGCATCCCCATGCTTTCCCTGGAGAACGCCTTCAGCGAAAGCGAAGTCCGGGAATTTGATGAACGCCTGAAGAGATTCCTGAAAACCAGCGAGGAATTTGATTATGTGGTGGAACCCAAAATGGACGGCTGCGCCGTGGAGCTCGTGTATGAGAACGGCAGCCTGACCGTGGGCTCCACCCGAGGGGACGGGTATCGGGGAGAAAACGTCACCCAGAATCTGCGAACCATTCCCACCATCCCCTTGAGGCTTTTGACCCGGGAAGAACCGGCGCCTGAGCTTTTGGAAGTCCGGGGCGAAGTCTACATGGAGGTCGAGGAATTCAAAAGGCTCAACGAGGAGCGGCTGGCCCGGGGCGAGCCGCCCTTTGCCAATCCCCGTAACGCGGCCGCAGGCTCTCTGCGGCAGTTGGACCCCAAAATCACCGCGTCCCGGCCTCTGTTCATTTACTGCTACGGCGTGGGTGAGGTGGTGGGGCGGCGCTTTGAAACCCATTGGGAGGTTCTTCAGACTTTGAAGAAGTGGGGCCTCCGGGTCAACCCCTTGACGGAACGTTGCCGGGGAATTGAGCCGGCCATCGCCTATCACCACCGCCTGGAGCGCCAGCGGCACGGCCTGCCGTACGAAACCGACGGGGTGGTGATCAAGGTGGATTCCCTGGAACTCCAGGAGCGCTTGGGCACCAAGGCCCGCAGCCCCCGTTGGGCCTTGGCCTACAAGTTCGCCGCCACCCAGGCCACCACCCGGGTGCGGGACATCGCCGTCAATGTAGGACGCACGGGCGCGGTCACCCCCATGGCGGTTATGGACCCGGTGGAGGTGGGGGGCGTGACGGTAAGCCGCGCCACCCTCCACAACGAGGACGAAGTGGCCCGCAAAGACGTGCGCATCGGGGACATGGTGCTGATCCAACGGGCAGGCGACGTGATTCCGGAGGTGGTGAAAGTCATCCTCGAGGAACGCCCGCCGGGCACCAAGCCTTTCAAGATGCCCAGCCGTTGCCCGGTGTGCGACACACCCTTGGTGCGGCCCCCGGGAGAGGCCGTCACCCGTTGTCCCAACCCTGACTGTCAGGGGGCTTTGCGCCGCAGGATCCTGCACTTTGCCAGCAAAGGCGCCATGGACATTGACGGCTTGGGGGAGAAAATCATCGATCAGCTCATGGAAGCCGGCCTGGTGGAAAAAGTCAGCGACCTGTACCGCCTGACGGAAGGGGACCTCATTCCCTTGGAGCGGTTCGCCGAGAAGTCTGCAGCCAACCTGGTGAATGCCATCCAGAACAGCAAGCAGGTCCCTTTGGCGCGGTTCATCTATGCTCTGGGGATCCGCTATGTGGGGGAGGCCACCGCCCAGCTTCTGGCCCAGCACTTTGGCAGCCTGGAAGATCTGGCCCGAGCCACTGAAGAGGAACTCCTGCAGGTGGAAGGCATCGGCCCGCAAGTGGCCCGCGCCATCCGGGAGTACTTTGAAAACCCTAAAAACCGGCAACTTATAAAGGAATTGCTGGAGTTGGGAGTCAGGCCCCTGGCGCCCGAAAAGCCCGCCAAAACCCCTTTGGCCGGCAAGACCTTCGTTTTCACCGGGACGTTGGAGCACTTCTCCCGGGAAGAGGCCAAAGCCCTGGTCACCGCCCGGGGCGGCAAGGTCAGCTCCTCGGTTTCCGCCAAAACCGACTATGTGGTGGTAGGCGCCGAGCCGGGCAGCAAGTATATCAAGGCCAAGGAGCTGGGAGTGACCATCCTGGATGAAGAGGCATTCCGCGAACTGATCAAGAGGAGCACATGATGTCGGACTTGGCGCGAGCCCAGGTGCTGATCAGCGGCCGGGTTCAGGGCGTTTTTTACCGGGCGCACACCCGTGACCAGGCCTGGGCCCGGGGCCTTAAGGGATGGGTGCGGAACCTGCCGGACGGCCGGGTGGCGGCCGTGTTCGAGGGCAAACGCGCCGCGATCGAGGATATGATCAATTGGTGCCGCCAAGGGCCCCCTTATGCGGCGGTTGAGGAAGTTCTGGTTGACTGGCAGCCATACCAGGGGGATTTTGTGGACTTCAGAATCGTCTATTGACGGAGGGCGGGCGGCTGCACTCCCACAAGTTGGTTGAATATGGCCGCAGGCCTTGGCCAGTGCCTGTGTCCCCCGGCAATCTGAGCCTGCATAAAATTGTGCTTGTCCCGGAAAACTTGTATAAGGCGCAGGCACGCCGATATTCTGCTTTATGGAATTTGAACATTGAACCTTTGGCCTTGAACTTTCTGTAACAGGCCAGATAAAAGTTTAGGAGGGACCTGCCATTGTCAGCCAGTCATCCGCCAAAGTCCCTGGTCTGGCGGCCCTGCCACCGGGCCTTTTTTGTTTATTATGTGGCCATGGCGATCTTCTTTTTCGGCCCGCTCATCAACCCGGAGGTCGGGCTTTCCCCCAGGCTGGGATTTGTTTTGGGCCTGATGGTCGCCGCCGCGGTGGCTTATCAATGGACTCAGGAATACCGCCTGACAGAAAAGGGGCTGAGCAAGATCCGGCGCTGGCCGGCCCGGCGCCAGGAAATCGCCTGGGAAAATGTGGGGGAAATCCAAGTGCGCCGGGGCTTTACCCAAACCATGCTGCGGGTGGGCAATGTCAGCATCCAGGACAAAAGCGGGGGACCGCTGATGTTCTGGTTCGGCTTGTCCAACCCTAAGGAGGTGAAGGAAATCATCGAGAAGAACCGCCCCTGAAAGAGGGTTGACCCGGACTTGGAACGCTTCTCGAAAGGTTTACTTAAGTTTTCAGGGACTTCTTGATCTTAAAGGCATGGGCGGCCCAACCGGCGCCGAAGCCGATAAGAAGGCAACTGTAGATGATCAGGGAATGAGGGATGGGCGGGAAGGTGAAGATTAAAAATCGGATAGGGGGAGCGGGATAATTCCAGTTCTGATAGGCAAACAGCGCCAAAGAGGCCACTACCAGGAGGAAACCCGTCAATTTGGCTTTGGTCATGAAGTCCTCGAAGTTTATCAGTCTTTCAGGTGGCGTTTCACCGCGGCTCTCAGGTCTTCCAGGTCAGAGGATTTGACCAAGTATTCATCTGAGGCCCAGGTGGCAAAGTCTTGTTTGTATTCCCCGTAAGCGGTGCTCAAAAGCACCGGCAGCTCAGGGTGCCGCTCCTTAATCTGGCGCAAGGCCTCAATGCCGTCCATTTCCGGCATCTTGATATCCAGGATAACGAGATCCAGGGGGACTTTTTCAACAATCTCCAGGGCTTCCTTACCATTGGAGGCCAGATAAACTTCGTATCCTTCCTCTTTTAGTTCTTCACTGTAAAGGAGGCGAATACTCATTTCATCATCAGCCACCAGAATCTTCTTCATCGCCTTCCTCCTGTGGGAACATTGATGGCGCTGGCCACGGCCGTGCCCCGGTGGGCATCCTTCACCAGGCAGTATTTGGCCACCGGCAGGGTGACGATAAAAGTCGCCCCTTTCCCCAATTCATTTTTCACCTCTATCTGGCCATAGTGGCGGGAGACAATGCGTTGGGCGATGGACAAACCCAAACCGGTGCCATAATCTTTAGTGGAGAAGAAAGGGCTGAAGATATTGTGAAGCACCTCCAGGGGAATGCCGCCGCCGGTGTCTGAAATGGCGGCCGCGGCATAGAGGCCGTCCTCCTTTTCCACGGGATAGGTTTTGATGGTGAGGGTGCCGCCGTGGGGCATGGCCTGCCGGGCGTTTTGAAAAAGATTATAAAACACCTGCTTGATCTGGCGGTCGTCGCAATGCAGGCGCGGCAATTCGGTCAGCTCTTTGACCACCTTTATATTGTTGGCCTCCAGGTCCCGCTGGACAAGCAGAAGGGTGTCCTCTATAAGTTGGTCCAGATCGTGGTCGCCGAAGTAGCTGAGATTTTCCCCGGTGAAATCCAGGATTTCCCGGAGGAGCTTCTCCAACCGCGACACCTCCTCCTTGATGACTTCCACATAACCCCGCAAGGGGGAATCCTTCTCCACCAGTTTGGCGATGCGCCGGGCGAATCCGCCGATGGACACCAACGGGTTTCTGATTTCGTGGGCCATGCCGGAGGCCAGGCTGCTTAAAGCGGCGAGGCGGTCAGACTCCAGCATGCGCTCCCGGATGAGCATTAATTCCCGGTTGTTGGCTTCGATGGTGGAATACAGATGGGCGTTTTCCAAGGCCAAGGCCGCCTGGGTGGCCAGCATCTGCAGGGCGTGGAGAGGCTCTGCCTCCAGCGGCCGGGACGATGCCTGGTTGTCCACCACAATCACCCCGGTAACCCGGTCCTTCACCACCAAAGGCACCACAAAAAACTCCTGGGCATCGTAAGACCCGTATGCTTCAGCCAAGGGCCTGGGTTCCCGCTGATGAATATGGTAGGGCCGCATCTGGAGGACGGCCAGAGGCAGGGGCCCCAGATCCGGTCGCAGGGGAATCTGCCAGTCACTTACCGGCAACTCATCGCTCAGGGGCAGCAACAGCGCTTCGGACAGAGGCAATGCCGGAGCCCTTTCGGGTCGCCGGGCACCCTTCACCCCTTTAAGAATCTGCTCGGCCTCATCAATCATCAGGACCACGCCGCGGTCAAAGCCCAGCCCCCGCTCCTGGACAATGCCCTGGAGAATGATTTCCAGCAGGCGATCTTTCTGGACCGTGGTCAGCATCGCCCGGGAAATCTCCTGCAACGCCGTGAGATTTCTCACCATCCGCTCATTTCTCTCTGCCAGATCCTCCACTTGCTGGTAGGTGAGGGCGTTTTCCAGGGAATTGACAATCAATCCGGCCATGGTGAACAGAAGCTGGCGGTTCTCCGGGTCGAACTCCTGGTAATCCCCGTTGGGCGTGAGCTTGTCAAAGACGCACAAGGAGCCGTGGAGCTGCCCCTTGAAGGCGAGGGGCACAATCAGATGATAGTGCACCTGTCCCTGGCTGTTGGTGGTCTGGCCCTCCAAATAAGGCACTTCCGCGGCCAGGAAGCGCTGGGGAGGGCCCTCCAGGCCCGGGCAGATCTGAGTGGTGGGAATCTGGCCGTATTGAGAAGAGACTCGCACCTCTCCGGTGACGCGGTCAATGATTTGCAGGGCGGCCCCCCGGGCATTGATGACCTTGGCGGTGGTGCTCACCACGCGCTCCAGCAGTTCGTCCAGTTCCACGGTGGAGCTCAATGCTTTGCCCACTTCGAAAAGGACGGAGAGCTCCGCGATGCGCTTTTTGGCGTCTTCCTGGAGAATGGCCTGGCGCACCGTGCCGGCCAGCATCAAGGTGGCCAGATGTACAAGGTGGCGCTCGGCGCTGGTGAAGGACCGCTCGGCCTTGTCCACCAGCAGAAGTATGCCGTAGAGATAGTTGTCATCCGCCACCGGAAAGGCGGCCAGGGTGTTAAAGGAAGGGTGAACCGATTCCAGGGCGGAGTTGGCAGCCACGACCCCTTCCTGATGCCGATAGACCACTTTGGGCTTGCGGGTCTGGGCCACCTCGCCCACCAGCCCTTGACCGGTGCGGAACTCCACCCGGATATGGGGCGGTATGGCCCCCTTGCTGCTGACTTCCAGCTTCAGGGTCTCTTTGGTCTTGTCCAGGGCAAAATACAGCGCCAGATCCACTTTCAGGTAGCGCCCCAAAAGATGGACCAGGTTGCTTAGACGTTCCCCAAAGCTTACGGTGGAAGTGATGACCTCCACCATTTGGGTTAAGACTGTGTCACGTTCCGAGGCCATGAATAGTCGTTCACCCTGCCTTTTGCCGCCGCTTTTCCTGGGCCAGCCGATAAAGCTCCTCATACTGGGGAGCAACCTTGTCCCAGGAAAAGTTTAACTTCATGTTGCTCTGCATCAGCCTGACCCAGGCCTCCCGGTTACCATAGAGGCTCAGGGCCTGCTGGATGGCTCCTAAAAACTCCGCCGGCGTGTAGCCGCTGAATTTGAAGCCATTCCCTTCACCGGTTTCCGGATTGTAGGCCTGTATGGTCTCGTCCAGACCGCCGGTGGCCCGCACCACCGGGATAGTGCCGTACCGGAGGCAGTAGAGCTGGTCAAGACCGCAAGGTTCATACCGGGAGGGCATGAGAAAGATATCCGCACCGGCAATGATCTGATGAGCCAGCTCCTCCTTATAGCCGATAAACAGCCCGATGCGGCCCGGATGCCTCCGGCTGATCTCCTGCAGGAGAAAGTGGTGGCGTTCTTCCCCGGTGCCCTGGAGGACAAAACCCACATCCAGGCGCATGAGATCGTCCAGAATATTCTCCACCAGGTCGATGCCCTTGCGCTCATAAAGACGCGTGGTCATGCCCAGAAGGGGGCGGTCCACCGGCATATCCAGGTTGAAGAATTTCAGCAGGGCCTCTTTGCAGGCTTTTTTGCCTGCCAGATCGTCATGGTCGTAAGGCGCCGGGATAAATGGATCCACGGCCGGGTTCCAACGCTGATAATCCACTCCCTCCACAATGCCAAAGAGCTCCTGGGCCCGTTCCTGTAAAACTCCTTCCAGACCGAAGCCATACTCCGGGGTGAGAATCTCTTCCCGGTATTTGGTGCTGACGGTGCTAAGGAGATCGGCAAAAATCAAGCCGCCTTTCATAAAATTTATTTTACCATAAAATTCCAAGGCCTTAGGAGAAAATAACTCCCACCCCAAACCGGTGAGCGGCAGGTCATAGGAAGAAAAGACCCCCTGATACCCCACATTGTGGACCGTATAAAGGACAGGCAGACGCTGAAAGGGAGGCCAGTCCCGATACAGGGTTCGCAGATAAACGGGCACCAGGCCGGTCTGCCACTCCTGGCAGTGGCAGACGTCCAGTTCCAGTTCCAGGGCCTTCATCATTTCCACCACGGCCCGGCTGAAAAAGATGAAGCGCTCGGCATTGTCTTCAAAATCCCCGTATTCGGTGCCGTAAAGGCACTCCCGGTTAAACAAAGCATCCTGACCGATGAAGTAGTAACTGAGAGGGCTCAGTTCGGTCTGATAGATTTCCGCCGACAAGGCCTTCCACGATAAGGGGATGGAGAGGGTAAGACCCGTAAAGTTGAGGGGATAGCCGGCCTCCCGCACCTGGCGGTAAAGAGGCATCACCACTTTCACGTCATGTCCCAGTCTCCCCAAAGCGACCGCCAGCGACGCTATCACTTCGGCCAGACCGCCGCTCCGGGCAAAGGGATTGGCTTCCGGAGTCACCATGAGAATGCGCATACAGATTCCTTTACCGAGGTCATAGGATCACCTCTTTCAGGTATTGGGCCGCATCTTCTGGCGGAGTGGGGTTGATAAAAAAGCCGGAGCCCCATTCAAATCCGGCCATCAGGGTAAGTTTGGGCATGATTTCAAAGTGCCAGTGATAATAGGGAATCTCAGGCTCCCGGATGGGGGCGGTGTGCAGGATAAAATTGTACGGCACTTTCCCCAGGGCCTTTTCCAGGCGTTTCAAAGTCTCGGAAAAGATCCGGGCCAGAAGGGTATAGGAGCCGTCCTTCAAATCCACAAAGGAGGAAAAATGCGCTTTCGGCAGGATCCAGACCTCGAAGGGGGCCCGGGGCGCAAAGGGACAGAGGGCCACAAATTCCTGATTTTCCAGCACCACGCGCTTCTGTTGCTGCAGTTCCTGCCGAATCATGTCGCAAAACACGCAGCGCTCTTTCCAGTTATAATAAAACTTGCTGCCGTTCAGTTCCTCCATGACCAGCTCCGGCACGATGGGCAACCCGATGAGCTGGCTGTGACTGTGCTCCAGGGAGGCGCCGGCAACCCGTCCCTGATTCTTGAAGATCAGGACATATCGGAATCTGGGGTCCTGGGCCAAGGCCTTGATGCGTTCCCGGTAAGCAGTCAGAACCTCCACAAAGCCTTCCGTGGAAATGGTGGCGAGGGTGACTCTGTGGTCAGGGTTTTCAATGATGACCTCATGGGTGCCGATGCCGTTCATCTTGTCGAACATGCCCTCTCCCTCCCGATTAGGCTCTCCCTGAAGGACGAGGGCAGGAAATTTGTTGTTCACCACCCGGAGATGCCAGCCCGGCCCATTGGGCTTGGTGCCCGGTTCGCGAATGGCAAAGATCTCCGGCGGCGTGGTATGCTCGTTGCCCGGACAAAAGGGGCAAAACCCACCCTTGACCACCTCTTCTTCGATGACGAAATCATGCGGGCGTTTGCCTCTCTCCGTGGCGATTATCACCCAGCGCCCGATTATCGGGTCTTTGCGCAACTCAGGCATCAGCAGGCCTCATTGGAACCTGATGCCAGGTCTGCACCTGGCAATATCTCGCTAATTCGGCATTTAAGCGCCAATGATAAATAAGAATTTACCCCCCCAAGTATACTTCCCTGGGGAAATTATGCAAGTTGTAAAGCCCTGCGGGAACCGAACTGTCCGGTTCCTGCAAGAAAGACCACGGGCCGGCGCAAGGGTTTGGATCGCCTCCATGATTTGTTCCCTTAAAGATCTACCGGCGGAAAAGGTAAAGGAGCAAAGTCAGGATCACGCTGATCAGAATGGAGGTGCCCAGAGGGAAGTAAAAGGTCCACCGGCCCCGCTGCCAGACAATGTCGCCCGGCAGCTTCCCCAGCCAGGGAATCTTGGGGGCCATCCAGAGCAAGGCACCCACTGCCACCAGAACCACACCGATCAAAATTAAGAAACGTCCCAGCTCTGACATAATCCAAGGGTCCTTTCGGGGATGATTAACAGCCGCAATTTTCTTGCCTACCTTAAGGTAATGATATCATTACATTTTAAAAAAACAAATGCCTGTTCCCAAGGCACGCTGAAGGAATTCCTCTTTTAAAATAAGGCGGTGCCAAAGGCTTGTCACCGCCTGTGATCTTGGTTAAGATAATTCCGGTATGATAATTTTTCCGGCAGTGGACATCCGCGGAGGCAAATGTGTGCGCCTCAGACAGGGGCGGGCGGACCAGGAGACCGTGTACAGCGACGACCCGGCGGCCATGGGACTGAAGTGGCAGGAAGCCGGGGCGTCATGGCTGCACGTGGTGGACCTGGACGGAGCCTTCCGCAGCACCCCCGGTAATTTGGAAAGCATCCGCCGGTTACGCCGGGCCCTCACCATCCCCATGCAACTGGGCGGGGGCGTCCGCACTCTGGAGACCATCGCCGCTTACCTGGACTTGGGTATCGACCGCCTGGTTCTGGGCACCGCCGCGCTCAAGGATCCGGAGCTGGTGCGCCGGGCCTGCCAGCTCTATCCGGGAAAAATCGCCGTAGGCCTGGATGCCAGGGACGGCCTGGTGGCCGTGGAGGGCTGGACCGAGATCAGCTCCCGGCCGGCCCTGGATCTTGCCCGGGAGCTGGAGGCCTTTCAGCCGGCCGCCCTCATTTATACCGACATCTCCCGGGACGGGGTGAAGGCGGGCCCCAACCTGGAGGCCACCCGGGCCTTGGCGGAACAGGTGCGGATTCCGGTCATCGCCTCCGGCGGCGTGAGTTCCCTCGAAGACCTGCGGGCCCTTAAGCCCCTGGAATCTTCCGGAGTCATCGGGGTCATCATCGGCCGGGCCCTTTATGACGGCAGCATTGACCTGGCCGAAGCCCTGAAGGTGGCCCAGGAACCTTAATTCCAGGTGTAAAAGCCCCTGTCAGCCGGAATCTGAAAGCGCCAAAATCAAAACCCCCTGGAACTTATTTACTCTTTGACTGACCGTTCTTTTCTGAGCCGTATCAAACGCCCTACCCGTTATCTGGGCCGGGAGATCAATTCCATATATAAAGACCCTGGGGCGGTGGCCCTGCGGGTCGCCCTGGTTTTCCCAGACCTCTACGAAGTGGGCATGTCGCATTTGGGTCTGGCCATCCTCTATGACCTCCTCAACCAGCAGCCGGACATCTGGGCCGAGCGGGCCTACGCTCCGGCCCCGGACCTGGAGGCCGAACTGCGCGCCCGGCGGCAGCCCCTGACCAGCCTCGAGTCCGGCACCCCCCTTAAAGACTTTGACCTTGTGGGGGTGAGCCTCCAGTACGAGCTCAGTTATACCAACTTTTTGGCCGTCCTGGACCTGGGCGGGGTCTCCCTTTGGGCCGAGGAGCGCGGGCCGGCCGACCCGGTGGTCATCGGCGGCGGGCCGGCGGCCTTCCATCCCGAACCGGTGGCCCCTTTCTTTGACGCCCTGGTTTTGGGAGACGGGGAGGAGGCCATACTGGAGGTGGCGGCAGTGGTCCGGGAATGGAAAACCGCCCGGGGCACGCGGCCGGAGCTGTGGCAGGCCCTGGAAGCCCTGGAAGGGGTTTATGTGCCTGCCCTGTATACCATGGTCTTCGACGGCGCCGGCCATCTCCGGGAAATTGTCGCAAAAGGCAGACGGGAAACCGTTCACAAGCGTATTCTGCGGAATCTGGACCAATTCCTGATCAGCGCCCGCCCCTTGCTGCCTTATTGTCAGCCGATCCATGACCGCATCAACGTGGGGATTTCCCGGGGCTGCACCCGGGGGTGCAGCTACTGCCAGGCCGGCACCATCTACCGCCCGGTGCGGGAGCGCCGGCCAGAGTCAGTACAAACCTGGGTGCAGGAGGCTTTGGCCGCCACCGGCTATGAAGAGGCGTCGCTGCTAAGCTTGAGTCCGGGTGACTACCAGCCCCTGTCCTGGCTCCTGGGGCGCCTTATGGACCATCTGGCACCCCGCTGCGTGGCCCTTTCCCTGCCTTCCCTGCGGGCTGACACCCTGACCCCGGAGATGATGGCCCATATCCAGCGGGTCCGGCGCACCGGACTGACCATTGCCCCGGAAGCCGGAAGCGACCGCCTCCGTCGGGTGATAAATAAAAATCTGTCCAGGGAAGAGATCCTGGCCTCGGCCCAGCGCGCCTTTGCCGCGGGCTGGCAGTTGCTCAAACTCTACTTTATGATCGGCCTTCCCACTGAAACTCCGGAAGACCGGAGGGCCATCAAATCCTTGACCCAGGAGATTCTGGCGGCGGCCGGAGGAGGCCGTCGGCCTCACTTGCACGTCAGTCTGTCCACGTTTGTCCCCAAGCCTCATACTCCTTTCCAGTGGGAGGCCCAAGCGGGTCTGGAGGAAAGTCGCCGGCGCCTGCACGAAGTGAAAGACCGGCTGCCGCGGCAAGGGGTTCAGATCAAGTGGAATGCTCCGGCCCAGAGCTGGCTGGAGGGCATTTTCTCAAGAGGAGACCGGCGCCTGGCTCCGGTGCTCCTGGCTGCCTACCGCCGGGGCTGCCGGCTGGATGCCTGGAGCGAGCACCTGCGCCTGGACCTCTGGCTCCAGGCCTTCCGGGATGCAGGAATTGACCCTGATTTTTATCTGCGGGGCCGGGCGGTAAATGAACTGCTCCCCTGGGACCACCTGGACCCCGGGGTAAGCCGGGAGTTTCTCCTGGAGGAGCGGGACCGGGCCTTTCGGGAAGTGCAGACACCGGACTGCCGGTCGGCCGGCTGCCAGGGCTGCGGCGTCTGCGATCAAAGCCGGATTGCCTTGCGGCTGGCGGAAGTGCCGGAACAGCCAGCGTCCGAAGCATCCTTCGGTGCAGGGGCGGGGGCGGGATGCCCTCAGGCTGGAGGCCACGCTGCCCCTGCATTTTGGTATCGGCTGACCTTTGCCAAGCGGGATGAGGCGCGTTGGCTCAGCCACCTGGAGCTGGTCAACGCCGTTTACCGGAGTTTGCGCCGTTCCGGTCTGCCCCTGTCCTTTTCCGCAGGCTTTCATCCCCTCCCTCGGGCTGCGTTCCACGGGGCGTTGCCGGTGGGGGTGGAAAGCCAGGCTGAGACCCTGGACCTGGCGCTGGCGGCGGCCGTCAGCGAACGTCAGGTCCTGGAGGGACTCAATCAGGCTTTGCCGCCCGGACTGAAAATTCTGCAGGTCCGGCACCTTCCGGGTAAACCCAAGCCGCCTCGCCTTGAGGCCGTCCTCTACCGGGTAACAAGCCCGCAGGCGGTTTTCCGTGAAGAAAAAGCGGCCCGGTTTCTGGCCCAAAAGGAGGTCTGGGTGATGCGGCCGCGGCCGAAAAGAACCACCCAGGTGGAAGTGCGCAGCCTGGTGGCCCATCTTAAGGTGGCAAGTCCCCGGGAAGCGCTCCTTACCCTGCGCTGCTCAGAGAAGGACAATCTCAAGGTGGCCGAAATTGTGGAAGCCGTCTTCGACCTGAGCAAGGAGCAAAGCGCCGACCTGGAGATTATTAAGCTAAGGGTTTGGCCTCGGGAGGGCGCCAGACGGGCGGCGGGGACAGACTCTCCCCCCAATCTTGCCCGGGCCTCGGGTGTAGCCAAACAATTCCGGGGAAACCCCCAAAAATGACCAGACCGGTAGCATTGACCCGAATCCCGCCTGGGGAAATTCCTTTTCCCGCCCTTACTCTGCAAGGGCAAGCGGCTTATGGCTAACCTGCTTCTCATCAGCGTATCTCCCTGGGATGCGCGGGTCGCCCTGGTGGAACACGGGCGGCTGGCGGAATTCTATCTGGAGCGCCGGCGGCATCCTGACCCCACGGCTAACATCTATAAAGGCCGGGTGGTCCGGGTCTTGCCGGGGATGGACGCGGCGTTTGTGGACATCGGCCTGGAACGCCCCGCTTTCCTTTACGCGGACGAGATCTCCGAACACTGGGACAGTTTTTTCAGCTTCTGGCTGGAGGGAGAGGGAGCCGAGGCGCCCAGGACCTTTGTTTCGGGGCATTCTCCGGCCCCCATTGAAGATTTGCTGCAAGAGGGCCAGGAACTTATGGTGCAAATCTGCCGCCCTCCCATGAGCGGCAAAGGTCCCCGCCTCACCACCCACATCACCCTGCCCGGGCACTATCTGGTTTATGCCCCGACGCTCACCCATCTGGGTGTCTCCCGGCGGATTACGGACCAGGGCGAGCGTCATCGGCTGCTCAGCTTGCTGGAAAGCCTTAAGCCCAGGGAAGGGGGTCTGATCGCCCGCACTGCCAGCCGGGGCCAAAGCGAAGAGGTCTTGAGGCGGGAGCGGGACAGTCTGGTGAACCTCTGGCACAACATCCTGCGTCGGCGCGAATCCGCCCCCACCCCTTCTCTCCTTTATGCGGAACCGGATTTTCCCCGGCGCATGGTCCGGGAGCTGTGGGGCCCCGAAGTGGATCGTCTGGTGGTTGACGACGCCCTCACCTTTGAACAGGTTCGGGAATATGTATTCGGCCTTGATCCCAGGCTCCAGAACCGGGTGGAATTATATGCCGGTCCGGAACCCTTGTTCGCGCATTACGGTCTGGAGACCGACTGGCGTCGGCTGTTGGCGCCCAAGGTCTGGCTCAAGAGCGGCGGCTATCTGATTATCAATGCCACCGAGGCCCTTACGGCCATAGACGTCAACACCGGGCGCTTTATCGGACGGCGCCACCTGGAGGATACCATCCTGCGCACCAATCTCGAGGCCGCCCAGGAAATCGCCCGTCAGATAAGGCTTAGAAATATCGGGGGGTTGATTGTCATCGATTTTATTGACATGAAGAAGGCGGCCCACCGGGACGCAGTTTATCGGGCCCTGCTGGAGGCCCTGAAACCGGACCGGGCCAAAACTTCCGCATTGCCTATTTCCAGTTTGGGGCTGGTGGAAATGACCCGGGAGAGGTTGCGGGAGTCCCTGGCTGATATGGTCACCGATCCCTGCGGGTGCTGCGACGGCAAAGGCTTTCAGCTCTCCCCCCTGGTTGTCGCATATGATATCCTCCGGCAACTGATCTGCGAAGCCCGGGAATTTCCCGGCTGCCGCTTTATTGTCCACGCCCATCCTGAAGTGGGGGCCCTGGTGGCCGCGGAAGGAAAAGAGACGTGGAGCCGCCTAGCTCGGGAATGCCAGTGCGACCTGCAGATCCTGAAGGAGCCTGGTTTTTTCCTGGATAGGTATGAAATAACCCGGGAATGGGGTGCTGCATCGGCCTAACTTTTTAAAGGGGCGCAATCACCCAACTGTTACCCAGGCACAGAATTTATAATCTTTTCAGTCTGCCTTTTTCTATGGATAATTTTTTAGGTTTTTACAGAAGACCAAAAACCGAAAACCGGAAACCGAAAACCGACCATGGCACTGGCCCCCGTCATTTTAGGCACCGCCGGCCACATTGATCACGGCAAGAGTTCGCTGATCAAGAGGCTGACCGGCATTGATCCGGATCGTCTGAAAGAGGAAAAGCTCCGGGGTATCACCATTGAACTGGGCTTTGCCTATCTTACCCTGCCCACCGGCCAGCTTTTGGGGATTGTGGACGTGCCGGGACATGAGCGCTTCGTTCGCCATATGGTGGCCGGCGCCACGGGCATGGATCTGGTGGCTTTGGTCATCGCGGCGGACGAAGGCGTGATGCCCCAGACCCGGGAGCATTTGGAAATCTGCCAGCTTTTGCAGGTAAAAAAGGGCTTGGTGGTTCTCACCAAAGTGGATCTGGTGGAAGAGGACTGGCTGGAGCTGGTGGAGGAGGAGGTCCGGGAGGCTCTCAAAGGCACCTTTCTGGACGGTGCCCCCATCGTGCGGTTTTCTGCAGTAACCGGGCAAGGAACCGGGGAGTTGCTGTCCACCTTGGCCGAACTGGCCGCCCAGGTGCCGCCGAAACCCGCCACCGGCATCTTCCGCCTGCCCATTGACCGGGTGTTTACCATCAAAGGCTTCGGCACCGTGGTCACCGGCACGGTCATCTCCGGCCGCCTTAAGGTGGGGGAGACCGTGACCGTGTATCCGCCGGAACTCCGGGCCAAAGTCCGGACCCTGCAGATGCACGGCAAATCTGTGGAGGAAATCCTGGCGGGCAGCCGGGCTGCGATAAATCTCCAGGGCCTGGAAAAAGAGGACCTGGACCGGGGCATGGTGGTGGCCACGCCCGGGGCGCTGCTTCCCAGCCGTCGCGTGGACGCCTTCCTGGAGGTGCTGGACAGCGCTCCCCGCCCCTTGAAGCATCGCCATGCGGTGCGCTTTCATACCGGCACCAGCGAAACCGTGGCTGTGGCGCTGCTGCTGAGTGCCGAGGAACTCAAGCCCGGCGAGGCGGGCTTTGTGCAGTTTCTCCTTCGGGACCCCGTGGCCATAAAGCCCGGAGACCGCTATGTTATACGCAACCTCTCCCCGGCCATCACCTGGGGGGGCGGCCAGATTCTGCACATCAGACCCCTGCGCCACAAGCGCTTTCAGGAAAAAGTGGCCCGGGACCTGGAGACCCTTATGACTGGCGAGCCGGCCAGCCAGGTGCGCCTCTACCTGGAGGAGGCCGGCCCCGCGGGGCGCTCCCGGACGGAACTGGCAGCCCTTCTGCCGTGGGACCCAGCAGAGCTGCAACACCATTTGTCCGGCTTGGCCGCCAGGGGGGAAATCCTGAAGTTCGACCCGGAAAACGAACGCTACCTCCTTACCGCGGTGGCCCAGAACCTGGAAGATCGCATCACCCAGCTTCTAAGGGATTATCACCATAAGAACCCTCTGAAGCCCGGGCTTTCCAAAGAGGAATTGCGTACCCAGTTGCCCCGGGGGGTGGAGGCGCGGCTGTTTAACTTTTTGCTGGGCCGTCTGGCCCAGCAGGGCAAAATCGCGGTGGAGCGGGACCAGGTGCGCCTGAGCAGCCACAAGGTGCAGTTGGCCGGAGAACAGAAGGAGCTCCTCAAGTCCCTGGAGGCCTTATACCGCCGGGGCTGGCTCACCCCGCCCACCCTCAAGGAAGTGGAGGCCGCCCTGAAGGTGCCCTTCCCTAAAATCCAGCAGCTTCTGCCGGTGCTGGTGAATCAGGGCACTCTGGTCAAGGTCAAGGAGGACCTTTATTTCCACGCCGAGACCATGGCCAAACTCAAGGCCGATCTGGTGAATTTTTTAAAGGAACACGGGGAAATCAGCGTTACTCAATTCAAGAACCTCACCAACACCACCCGGAAGTTCACCATACCGCTCCTGGAGTATTTCGACATGAACCGGGTGACCGTCCGGGTGGGAGAGGCAAGGCGCCTGAGAGAGGGGGCTTGATTTTCAGGCCAAGTCCCCTTTTTACGGCTTGACGGACCGATTTTGATGTCCGTGCCAGGGGGAGGGGGCTTTCTGGATTTCCGGGAGGGGCTGTTCGGCAAGCTGAGGATTATAGTAGCGCTTCGCCTCCAGCAAAGAGGCCTCCAGGGCCCGGATGCGGTCGCGGTCAGAGGGGTGGCTGGAGAGGAAGGCGGGCAGGGACATTTTGTCTCCCTTGGCTTGGGCAAAGCGCCGCCAGAAGTCCACGCCCTGGGCCGGGTCATAACCTGCCTTGGCCATAAGGATAAGCCCGATTCTATCCGCCTCGTATTCCTGCTGACGGCTGTAAGGCAGGAGCACCCCATACTGAGTCCCCAGGTTGTAACCCAGCATGGCGGTCTGGGAGGCATAAGGATTGGCGCCTATCAGGGCCAGCCCCAGACCCAGGCCCCCCAGTTGGGCCAGTTGCGCCTGGCTCAGGCGCTCCCCGGCGTGCCGGGCCAGGACATGGGCCGTCTCATGGCTGATCACCGTGGCCAGGTCTGCGTCGCTCTGAATATATCTGAACAGTCCGGTGAAAATCCCCACCTTGCCTCCCGGCAGACAGAAGGCGTTGGCCTTGGGGTTTTCCAGGACCACGAACTCCCAGCGGAAGTCCGGGCGGTTGGCGGCCCGGGCCAGGCGCTCCCCCACCCGCCGGGCCATCTCCTGGAGCCTGGGGTCCCGGGCCGGCCGGGAATGGCGCTTCACTTGTTCGAAGGCTTGGTAGCCCAGGGCGATTTCCTGCCCTTGAGTGGTCATGAGGAGCTGCTGACGGCCGGTGTAAGGCACGGTGGCGCAACCGGAAAGCCACCACAGCAGCCCGACCACCAGGCAGAGGGCCCAGAAATTTTCATCTCCCGTGAGGGTTCTCTTAAAGGAGGACCTGCTCCTGGCAATTTTCTCGTCCCACCCCATGGGCGCCTCTTGACCACGGAAAGCATTTCCGGGCTTCTGGCCTTTTATTATATCAGAATGCCCACTGGCGACATTTGTTAACCCTCTGCTACAATGAGACCCAAATTCCTCCTGGGGGATAAAGGCAGATGGCTCAGACGGGGAAAACCTTCTATGTTGCGGTTATCGGCGGTGGCGAAGCGGATCCGGCGACCCTGGAGCTGGCCCGGCAGACGGGGCGGGAAATCGCCCGGCTGGGCGGCGTGCTCCTGTGCGGCGGCCTGGGGGGAGTCATGGCCGCAGCCGCGCAAGGAGTGCAGGAGGCCGGAGGCGTCAGTATCGGCATCCTGCCGGACGGAGACCGCAGCCGGGCCAACCCTTACCTCACTTACACCATTGCCACCAATATGGGCCACGCCCGGAACATGATCATCGCCCACTCCGCGGACGCCCTCATCGCCATAGACGGAAGCTACGGCACCATCTCCGAGGCGGCCATCGCCTTGAAACTGGGGAAGCCGGTGGTGGCCCTGAAGGCGGACTGGGATCTGCCCGGCATGGGCCGGGCTTCCTCCTGGCAAGAGGCGGTGGAGCTGGCCTTGGCTTTTATGCGGCCGGCTCAGTGAGATCGTTTCAATACCGGATCCGGAATATGACTGTTGAAAAGAAGAAAGCGGTCAGAGCCTGGTCAGACCCTGACCGCCAAAAGCTTCAGAAAAAGGGTTGAGCCTGCGTCCCTAATTTCCCGGTCTGCTAAACCTCCAGCCAGGAGTCGGAGAACAGCACCTGGCCCAGGATGACCCGGGCCGTTTTGGCGTAGTTCTGCAAATCCTTGGGCAGGGAGGCTATATCCACCGGTTTGCCGTCCATGATGTCGTAGACGACTTTCACAGCCTCGGGTCTTTTGCCGGCCACCACCTCTGCCAGTTCATCGTCAAAGGCGTCCACAATGGCGCTCATCATGCCATAGCGTTGGAGCATGATGACATAGGTGCGGTTGATGATGGGCCGCAGGTGATCGGGCACGCCGTTGCTGCAATTGGAGAGGCCGCACGTGGACTTGGCGCCCGGGGCCATGTCCGGAAGCATCTTCATATACTCCAGCACTGAAATAAGCTGCTGTTGCTGGATGTTCAGCGGCGCAATAATGGGGTCGAACCAGATTCGCTCGTTTTCGATGTCATATTCCGCGGCCTTGGCCAGGATTTCCGCAGTAAGCATGCCCCGTTCATGCTCATCCCGGGGCATCCCCTCAGGACCCCAGAGCAGGCCGATCATGTCGGCGTCGTATTTCCTCACCAGGGGCATCATGCCGTCCATACGCTCCGGGCGGGCCATGATGGAATTGATCAGGGCCTTGCCCTTATGAACCTTAAGCCCTGCTTCCATGGCCGCGATATTTGAGGTGTCCAGGGCCAGGGGTATATTGGGCACCACTTCCTGGATAATCTTGACAATCCATTCCATCAATTCTTCC
>FWPV01007216.1_pt1 | contig 19754 bp, 16 predicted proteins | sample 2228371 | NCBI WGS metagenome assembly FWPV01 (sample SAMEA103939776, study PRJEB20133) | metagenome
CCCTGTCCTTCCGTCTATCTGTTTCTTCGGCAGCTTTCACCAGTGCCCTGAGTCCCATGGCTAAACAGCTTAGCTCTTGCTCACCGAGGTGACTCACGATTTCCTGCATTCTGCTCGATCTCCTCTCTCTGAGGTTAGTAAGAATGGCATTTCCCTTCTCGGTGAGCCTGAGCACGCGGGCGCGGCGGTCATCTCTGTTCTCTTGGCGGCGCACCAGTCCCTGCTCTACCAGGCGGTCAACGATCCCGGTCACATTTGACGGCGTTACCCCCAGGGCCGCTGCCAGTTTGCCGGGGCTTGTGTTGGGGTGGGTGGCAATAAAGAACAGACTCTTAAGCTGAGGCACGGTCAGGGTTAATCCCATCCAGGCATCCAGCGAATATTGTCTCATGAGTTGATGGGCCCTGTGTTCAAGTTCAAGCACTTCCGCTAACAGCTTTGGATCGGACATTATTGATATCACCTTAATAATTGACGTAGCCTGTACTATGTACAGTATACACGCGGGTGGCGCCAAAGTCAACCGGTGCAGCTGGCCTGCGGTGCGTGCTGTTCAGCAGGGCGTCAATGGTAAACCGGTGCTGCTGACTGAAGAGTTGTGTGCCGGTGTTGAGGGACCGATGGTGCTACTTTGGAGGCCAGGAGCCCCAGAGCTTGATCTGCCCGCAGTGGGTGCATTTTACGAAAAAGGCGAGGAAGCCCTGGCTCTCGCACGAACTGCAGCGGAAATTTTGAGCAAGCTGGGCCATGCCGGCGCCGCTATTTGCTGACTGTTTGAGTTTGCTTACTGTTTTTTCGAGCCTATCAAGGCGGTCCGCCAGCTCTGCTATCTTCTCGGTGAGCGCTTTGATGTCGTGAGTCGGGGGTGGTGCTGGTTGGGGATGGGACGTGCCAGCTCTGGTGGAGACGACTTTTTCCCTGGCACCCCCCAGCCTGGGAGCTACCGACTCCATCAGGGCGTCTATATCGCTTTGTGACAGTACTCTATCGTCGGACATTAGAAGTAATCCAGGATTTTCACTATGAATTTGGACTGGAACTCCGGCCGTGACAGGTCAAGGTCATAGGGCTGCTGCAGAATCCCTTCCTTCGGATGGTAACAAACGCGCACTATCGGTCTGCCCACGAGGCCGCGTTTAGAGTCTGAGATGATGCCGACTTCTTTAGTATTTAATTCGACGGTGAGTCCTGCAGGGTAGCAGGGTATCTGTCTGACGAAGGCATCCACCATTTCGGGGTTGAAGTACTCGCCACTGTACGCCATGATAAACTCAATGGCTTCGTGTGGCATGTAGACCTTAGCCCGCCCCGGACCTACCGATATCAGCTCGGTGTAGCTATCGGCGATCGCGATTATCTGTGCCAGCGGTGATATCCTGTTGCCCCTTATCCCCAGAGGGTAGCCGCCTCCGTTCCACCGTTCGTGGTGTTGCATGATGGCGGTGGCAACGCCGGTGTCCTTGCCATTGAACTGCGTGAACAGTTTTTGACCGCGTGCCGGGTGTTCTTTAATTTTTGCCAGCTCCTCTTTCGTCAGTCCGTCCGGTTTGCGGAGGATTTCCTCAGGCAGCTCAGCATAGCCAATATCTTTGAGCATAGCCGCGATGCCCAGACCGGTCAGTTGGTCCCTGTTCCATTTCAGTTTGTGGGCTACTATCAGTGAAAGGATGGCGGCTTTCACCGGCTGAACGTAGATAAAGTCCTCCCGGGACGTTATGCCGGCTACGGAAGGTTCTCCCCCGGCGGAAAAGGAGAGGTGGCTCACCATAGCGTCTACCACGCTGCTGATGTTGCGGATTCCTTCTGCTGTAAGGCGGCCGCTTATGCGGGTCTCTATCATTAGCTGTCGCAGCACGGCAGACGCCCTCCCTTCGATTTCGGGTGGTATAAGTGGTATGGAGATGATGTCGTAAACGCGGCTGTCCTGGATGAATATTTCGTTCACTTTCATCTTGACGAGCGTCTTCAGATTGTGCTCGTCCAGTTTGACACTGGCGTCAAGCAATTTGACTCCGTAGGGGTCAAATACCGGATAGCCCAGTACCATGCCCGGCCTGGCATATTTTATGGATATCCGTCTCATGCGCTCCTCTCCCTGGCTGACACCAGCGCCGGTGTTTTTGAAGTTACCGGGAAGCTTTTGCCGATGATTGCCTTCCGATAGTAACAGGTGTTATACAGGGTGAAGCCGAGTCTTGCTGGGTCCAGGATGATTTCAGTGGCACCCAGGAATAGGATGCCGTCTTCCCTCAGGGCGTGGTGGAACTTGCGTAGCAGTTCGGACTTTGCTTCTTCGGTGAGATAGATAAGTACGTTGCGGCAAATGATGAGGTCGAACCCCGCACCGATGAAGTCCTTCAGCAGGTCATGCTGTTTGAAAATGACGCTCTGGCGTATTTTTTCTACCACCCTGCAGCCATCTTCGGCGGTGACAAAGTATTTTAGGAACTCAGCGGGCACGTTTCTGACTTCAGCGGCGCTGTAGGGCCCGCCGCTTCTGGCTTTTTCCAGGCATCTGTGGTCGATGTCGGTGGCCAGTATCCGGTGGCAGGAAAGCGGCGACAGATGGTCAAGGATCATAGCGACAGAGTACGCCTCGGCGCCGTTGGAACAGCCGGCGCTCCAGATGTTCAGTCTGTTGCGGTGTTTCAGCATTCCGGGGAGGATATCGGTCATTAGCAGGCTGAAATATTTTGCATCGCGGAAGAACTCGGACACGTTTATAGTCAGGAAGTCCCTGAGCCGTTCCACCATGGTGGGGTCATGCTCCAGCTCGGAGCAGAAGGATGCCACATCGTCGAAGCCAAGGTTAAGCACAAAGTGCTCCAGCCGGCGGCGCATCTGGCCGGCCTTGTACTTGTTCAAGTCGACGTCGGTCAGCTTTCGAATTTTCCCTGTAAGCTCGAGGTATTCCGTATCGGTCATGGTCTTCTCGCTGCAGTCTTCTGCATTGGTACCTTTTCCTGACAGACGTCTGCAATTTTTGCAGCAACGTCATGGATTGGGACTATATAGTCAGCATAGCCTGCCCTGATGACGCTCAGCGGCATCCCGTTGACCACACAGGTGGATTCATCTTCCACAATGATTTTGCCTCCGGCTGCCTTGATCAGGGCTGCGCCTCTGGTGCCATCTGTGCCCATGCCCGTCAGGACTACACCCAGCGAACGGCTGCCGAAAGTCCTGGCTACCGATTCCATGGTGACATCGATACACGGGCGGACACCGAGCACAGGCGGGCCTCTGTGTAGCTGTATGTGTCCGTCGCTCACCACCATATGGTGGTCGCCCGGTGCTACCAGTACGCGACACCGCTGTATTTCATCGCCGTCCTGTGCTTCTGTGACGCTCAGTTCGGACAGGACCTCAAGTCGTTCGGCGAGCGATCTGGTGAACAGGGAAGGCATGTGCTGTACTACCAAAACGGCTGCATCGATGTCCGCTGGCAGATTGGGGATGACCTGCATCAATGCGCGCGGGCCGCCTGTGGATGACCCGATGACCACCACGTGGTTTGGTCTCTTTCCGCCGTGCGTCTTCCGGGCAGCCGTGATGGTCTGGGTGGTGGTGTGCGGGGGCACGGGGCCCTTTGAAACGGTGGTCCTGGCCGCCATTTTTATTTTTGTGATCAATTCTCCTTTTGAGCGGGCATCGCCCAGCGGACTGAGTACGGATGGTTTAAGGAAGAAATCCACGGCGCCCAGTTCCAGAGCTCTTACGGTCACCTCTGCGCTGCTGGTAGTGAGTGCGCTGAGCATAACAACCGGAGTCGGACACTCCCTCATTATGTGTTCCAGTGCCGTTAGCCCGTCCATTTCTGGCATGACGATATCCAGAGTGACCACCTCGGGCCGCAGTCTTTTTACTTTTTCTATGGCATCGATGCCGTCTTTCGCTGACCCGACGACCTCTATCTCGGGATCGGTCTCCAGCTCCTGACATATGACTGAGCGGGCGAACCCCGAGTCATCCACCACCAGTACCTTGATTCTGTTGCCCATAACTTTACGCCTTCGCTGCTATGCCCATTGAATGATGGTCTAGCCCAGCATTTTCTTAACTGCTGCCAGCACTCTCTCCGGGTCGAACGGTTTGACCACGAAATCTTTGGCCCCCAGTTTGAGGGCTTCTATAACGATCGATTGTTGCCCCATGGCTGTGACCATGGACACCCTGGCGCTGCTGTCCAGAGCCATGAGTTCCTTCAAGGCGGTAAGTCCGTCCATGTCGGGCATGGTGATGTCGAGCAGGACGCCATCCGGTCTGAGCTCTTTGTACTTGGCCAGTGCCTCGGCGCCGTTGGATGCTTCGATCACCTGGTACCCGTTCTGAGTCAATAGCTGTGAGCATCTCAGGCGCATGAATGCGGCGTCGTCAACGACCATTATTGTAGCCATGGCAGGTCCTCCTCGCTGGACTAGTTCTGGTTGTAATTTCCGGTGTCGGTGTTTTCGGCAGCATTTCACAGCTCCTTTGGTCTAGTACCCACGCTCTGCACCACAACTGTGCCGGTATCAAGGTACATACGTACGGTGCGCCCTCGTTCCCCGCCGACTTCCATGGCGGACGCGGAAAGCTTTTCTCTGCCCAGGGCAGCCAGCACCCCCTCCACGTTTTTTTCGCCGATTTTGAAGGTGCCGTCGAAGCCCGGTGCCGTGGAAATGCGGGCGCCCCCCACGACCTTTATCACCAGCCGTGATCTGTCCCCGCCGAGCCTGGTTATCTCGCTGAGCAGAGCAGGGACGGCACTGTTGGCGTATTTTGAGGGGGTAGCGGCGCTGGTGTTCTCACCGTGGGGCAGCACCACATGCGCCATACCCCCGACCCTGGATACCGGATCGAAGGCGCATATGGCGACGCATGAGCCGATGCCCAGGCAGGTGAGCACTGTCGAGGGCTGATTGCTTACCGCTAACTCGCCCATACCGACGATGATCTCATTGCCACTTTGAACTTGTTTATTATTGATGTCAGCCTTCTGGTCCATTTTCTTTACTGCCTTATCAGTTACTGGATTGCCGGGATCGGTACTATTAGAAACCTGCCATCGATCTGTTTATCCTGTGTACCGAAACTTGCTGTTACGATTGGTATTTCTTCCTCCTGTTCCAGAAGACGGGACAGGGGTACGTCCAGAATTGCCCCTGCCATGTCTACCATTACTGCTGGGGGCGAGGGGAGCAAGGAGTCCCCCACCCCTTCAGCGAGGGCATTCAGGAAAAACGAACCCATGAGGTTCCCTATCTCACCCAGAACCGACTGTTCCATTTCGGAAAGCTGGAGTGTTGAACTCGGGGCTTGCCCCAGCAGCATGTCTATCAACTTAGCGGCTACCTCTGGCTCGTAGCCCACAAACATATGGCCTGTTCTTCCCTTGATCTGAAGGTATACTCCTACTATCAGAGCTTCGGGACCTCCGAACTCGTAGGGCACATCTTTTACCCTGACCTTTTTGACATCGAAGCCGGAAATCTGGACCTCTTTGCCGACCATTCCCGAAAGCCCCGATACAGCGTTGGCCATCGCTTTACTCACAAGCTTGGTAGTCTCGGCTGACATTTTCCCCTCCGTGCATGGTCCGCTAACTCACTTAGCCCGCCTCTATCACCACACCTTCTTGCTTTTTGCTAGCTGGTAAGGTGTAGTCCGAGCAACAGCGTTTATTGCCGATGGTTACTTTAAGCAGTGTGGCTATGTCCAGCACCAGAGTGACGCTGCCGTCGCCCAGGATGCTGGCCCCCGCTATCCCTCTGGTATCCCGGAGATAGTTACCCAGCGTCTTCAACACGATGTCCTGCTGTCCTTTCAGGGAGTCCACGGTCAGGCATGCTTTCAGGTCCCCGGCTTTGACGACGACGCTTTCTATCTGACCGTTGTGTCCGCTGGCACCCGACTTTTTCCAGCCGAATACCGCAGCCAGGTCGAGCACCGACAGGACGGTATCCCGCCACATTATGACCTTGTGGCCCCTGATGGTCTTAATGTTCTGGGCAGGCAATTTCGCCGCCTCCACTACATCGGCGAGGGGTATGGCGCACAGGGTACCGCTGGCTTCGACCAGGAGTGCCGGTAGAATCGCGAGGGTGAGGGGTAACCTCAGGATGAACCGTGTGCCCTTGCCTTTTTCTGAGCTGACTGTGACTGAGCCGCGTAGCGCCTCTATGTTTGTTTTTACCACGTCCAGGCCGACGCCTCTCCCCGATACCTCGGTGGCCCTCTGCGCTGTCGACATCCTCGGTAGAAATATCAGGTCGATGGTCTCGGAGTCGGTCAACCGTGCCGCTCTTTCAGAGCTAATGATACCTCGCTCCACTGCAGAGCGCTTGATACTCGTCGGGTCCAGCCCCTTGCCATCGTCCGACACGGTGATGACGATGTGGTTCTGTTCATGGTAGGCTGAAAGGGTTATCCTGCCGGTCTCGGGCTTGCCCAGCGCTATTCGCTGCTCCGGTGGCTCGATTCCATGGTCAACAGCGTTTCTCAGCAGGTGCAGCAGAGGGTCCTTGATGTGTTCGATAACACTTCGGTCTATCTCGGTCTCCTGTCCCTCGATAATGAAGTCTATCTTTTTGCCGGCTTTTCGTGCCAGGTCCCTGACCATCCTGGGGAACCCGCTAAAAACTATTTCGAGAGGAAGCATTCTGATTTTCATTATGTCCTGCTGCAGCATGTTGACCACTTTTCCTGTCTGGATCATGCTTCTTTCCAGTTCGTCGATAACCTGGTCGCCCCTGTACCTGGCTTCCAGGAGTCGGCTTAGCTGGGCGAGGCGGTTGCGGTTCACCACCAGCTCTCCTATTTGTTCCATCAAGCTATCGAGGCGCTCGATGTCTATCCTGACGCTCTGGCGTGCCTTACCTGACACTTTGGGTGCCAGTTTGCTGCCCGCCTGCGCAGGGCTGGCTTTAGTGTGCCCCACCGGTGCATGGTGGTCGAACGGTATAATCTGTACGCTGACCACCTCCGGGATGGTGACTATCTTTTCCTGCAGTTCAGTCTCTTCACAGCGGGTAGCCAGCAGCAATTTTAGGCTGAAGTTTGTCTTTCCCTCTTCGACCTCTTTTTGCGTCGGTATAGAGCGGACAATTTTCCCCAGTCTGGATGCCTCCGCGAGTATCTGGAAGCAGCGCACTGCATTCCAGGGACTGTTTTTGTCTATTTCGGTACTGATGAGAAATACCCTGTCACCCCCGGCGAGTGCCGACTGCACTTTTTGCCCGGTCTCTTCGTCAAAGAATGCTTCCTCGATGGCAACCTGCGGCTGGTGTCCCTGCGATGCACCCACGTCACCATTGGCCGAGATTTTACGCAGCATGGAAATAGCCAGCGAGACATCCACCTTGCCTGCCTGAGGGGAGACCAGCTCCGCTTTGAGCGCCCTCAACGTATCGAGGCTGGTCAGAAGTGTGTCTATCAGCTCCGCGTCCACCGAGCGGGCCCCCTTGCGCAGTTCGTCGAGGACGGTCTCCATTGCATGTGCGAGCTCGGACATGCGCTGGTGCCCGATCATAGCTGCCGAGCCCTTTATGGTGTGGGCGGCGCGAAAGATTTCGTTTAGGAGCTCGGCAGTCACTCCACTGTGCTCCAGCTTCACTATATCCTCATCGAGCACCTGGAGCAGTTCCTCGGTCTCCTGTAAGAATATAGTCAGGTCTTCTTTTGGTAAATCAGACACCAGGTCCAACCCGGTCCTCCGTATTTGCCGCATTCGACTGCCAGAGCGCCGGTCCAAAGAAGGGAGGTCTCTTCGGGATATAACTGTGTGCCTCCCTGCCTTGAATGTACATAGTGCCCTCTCAGCTTTGGCAACCTCGCAGTGTTAGGTGGTTGTTGTGCCTGTTGTCTCCGGTCCCTCCTCTATTGACCCTGTAGTCACCGCGGCTATTTTGTGCTCCAGCCTTTCGTCCTCAACGGGAAAGGGTGCAAGCGCCTGTTCTTTTGAAAGGACCTTATTGAGGTCGAGCAGTACAATCATGTCACCATTGCGTTTGGCGATGCCGAGCATATAGTCCGATGCCGTGGAAATGATGATATTTGAAGGTGGCTCTATGGAATCGGCGGGTATACGCAGCACTTCGGTGACGGCATCGACGATTATGCCCACGCTTTCGCCGTTGCTGTCCACGACCATGATGCGGCTGTCCTTGGTCTGTTCGGTATTTGCCAGACCGAACCTTTTGCGCATGTCAACAACCGGGACCACTTTGCCCCTGAGGTTGATGATGCCTTCCACAAAGAACGGTGCCTTGGGTACCCTGGTGACCGGCTGTGGCCTGATGATCTCGTAGACGGAATTGATGTCAACGGCGTATTTTTCACCGGCTATGGTGAACAGGACGAGGTGCTTTTCAGTTGTCTGGCCGTTTGCAGGCATTTTAGACCCCCTTTACCAGGCTAGTTTGCGGTCGGTGTTACCGGGCTGGGCTCAATTTTCACGCCGACGATTGTTTCCTTGAGCAGTTTTTCCCTTGCTCTGCGACCGCTCCCGTTGCCACCGTTGCTGCTCACTTTGAACAGGGAGACGGTGCCTTGCAGTTCCTTTGCCATCTCTGTAAGCAGATGAGATGCTGCCACCACCTGTTGCACCTGAGCGCTCATTTCCTCCGCGGATGCCGACATTTCCTCAGCGGCGGCGCTGTTCTCCTCCACAACGCCGGCCACGCTGCTGACGCTGTCCAGGACCTCCTCTTTAGTGGTCACCATCTGGGTGGCGGCGACGGAGTTCTCTTCGGCAGCTCTGCTCACGCTGTCGATAACCCGCACCATTTCGGCGGCTGAAGCGCTCACCTGCTGGGCCGCTGCTGAGATCTGTTCGATTTGCTCGGACACCGCTTTGGCGGCATCGAGTATTTTGTTCAGGGCTTGGCCGGCCTCGTTGGCTATGCTTACGCCTTCCTCGGTCTGGCTGGCACCTTCTCTGGCTGCCTTGATGGACTCGGTGACGCCTTTCTGCACGGTACTGACGAGGCTGGCGATCTCCTTCGCCTCTTTGGCCGTGCGTTCAGCGAGTTTCTTCACCTCGTCAGCCACCACAGCAAAGCCGCGCCCCTGCTCGCCTGCCCTGGCGGCTTCGATGGCTGCATTAAGGGCAAGGAGGTTGGTCTGTGCTGCGATGTCCTCGATGACCGATATCATCCTGCCGATCTCCTCGGAATGACGGCCGAGTTCATTTATCTTCTCGCTCATTTCGTTGACAACGTTGCGGACCCTGTGCATCGCTTTAATGTTGGCATCCACAGCCAGACTGCCTTCTTTGGCGAGCTGCATTGCCTGCTGTGCGCCTGTGGCAGCCTCACCGGCGTTGGTGGCGGACTGCTCTGCAGCCTTACTGACTTGCTGGACTATCAGGGAGGCCTGTGCCACCGACTTTGTCTGTTCCTGTCCGGCTTTAGCTACCATGTCTATGGCCTTGGACAGCTGTTCCAGGGATGTCCGCACTTTACCGATGCCTCTGGACTGCTCCTCAGCACCTTTGGCGATCTGTTGACTGACGTTGGCTATTTGTGATGTGGCTGAGCCGGACTGCTGTGCGGCGCTGAACAGCTGGTCACTGGAGCCGGAAAGTTCGTCCACACTGTCCTTAAGCTGGGAAATCAACGAGCCGACGCTATCGATAACCTTATTGACCGACTCCTTGATATTTGCCAGGTCATTCCTGTAGTCTCCCATCACCTTTACGGTAAAGTCCTTCTCCGCCATCCGTGCCAGCACCCGCGCCGCTTCATTTATCGGCTCTGTTATGGTGTCCAGCAGCCTGTTGATGCCGCTGATGATCCTGCGGAAGTTGCCGCTGTACTTTTCTTCGTCAGCGCGAACACTGAGTTTGCCCTCCTGGGCAGCTTGGACAAGCTCCAATACCCCGTCAATGCTCTTCTTTTCGTCGGTTATATCGATGATATATTCCATGGCACCGATGAGCCTGCCCTTATCATCCTTGAGCGGAGCGCAGTGGTAGCGGATTGGAAGCTTACCGGAAGGCAGGTCAGCGGTGGTTTCACCGACGCACATCGAGTCAGTGTTTAGCGCCTTGGCCAGCTGACAGTTTGCAGTATTGCAATCGGTGGTGTTAAACAGGGTGTAACACTTCTTGCCGATGCAGTCTTCAGGTTCTCTGCCTGCTGCCTGGGCAGCGGCCAGATTTGCGAAGATTACATTGAATTCCTTGTCCATAACCATGACCGGAGTTGGGAGCTTGTTTAAGTACTGGGCCTTGGCGCCGGACTCAAAGGCGGCTTTGCGGAGCTGGGAACCTACGTCCTGCAGGTATCTGACCATCTGGGTGAGGGCATTGCCCAGAAAGTCTTTTTCAGACTTCGGTTTGGCGTTGATATCATTGAGTTGACCTTTGACTATCTTGTCAGCTATGTCTGCCATCTCCTCAAGGTAGGTCTGCATCTCTCTGTATGCCTGTGCCATCTGGCCAACCTCGTCTTTGGAGGTATAGTCCACCTTTTCGGTGATGTCTCCAACCGCTATCTTGTTCAGTGCCTCCTCAACCTGCTTCACCGGGCGGGTGATGCTTCGCATCAGCACGAAGATGATGCCGATGGAAGCAAGGATGGCTACTACCATGAAGGCAATAGTAACCACCAGTGCTGACCTGCCGGTAGCTTCCACGCGTTCATCTGCCATGGCTACCAGCAGACTCATGCCGCCGTAGTCTCGACTTGTCTTGTCCGCACTGCCTTCGATCTGGCGTTCTATTTTTGCCAGCGCAGCTTCGCAGGCGTGCTGCTTGAGCACGTTGCCGTGGTAGATATCTGCCTGACTGATATACCTATTGATATGGTCCGAGATGGCTGCGGCGATACCGGCCAGCTCCTGACTGTTTTTGGTCATCGCCGCCAAGTTCCTGGCTTCGGCCTCTGCATCTACCATTGCTGCTGTGAAGTCAGCCCAGCTTTGCTCGGTCCTGTTCTTTATGAAATAGAGTGCCTGTACTCTCATGAACAGGAATTTTTTCTCCAGAACATCTGCCTGGATGAATTCTTCACTACCTCTTCTTACCTTTTCTTTGAAGGCGCTGATTAGTTTCGGGAATTCGTTACCGATTTTTCTCCAGTCCTGCAGTACCATCTCATTTGACTCCTTGGCATTCATATAGGTAACAAAGGTCGTCTCATAAAGGCCAAGATTTTCGGTCATCTGTTGGCAAATCTGCGAGGCCTGCTGGCTACCGGAGAGGGTGTCGATTGCCTGGAGATGGTATTTCAAGTTTGCCACTGCGGTCCTTATGTTATTTGCGTGGCCTGTATCGCTGTCAGCCATGTACTGATACCTGCTGCCGGCAAGCTCGTGCAGTTCACGGTTCGCTTCATGGGCCGCCATCAGGACCTCTTTTGCTTTGTTGATGGAGGACAGCGAACTCACAGCGATGTAGCTTTGTGCACCGGCGAGTGCCACGATGACAAGGAAACCGATGAGCAGTTTGACTCCTATTTTCAGGTCATTCCATTTTCTCATTGCTACCCCCTTTAAGCCTGTTAGTGACACAGGAGTCGGTCGATGTGCCGACAATGCGCCTGTCGCCGAGGCGACATGGTTAATTTCTGAAAAGATTGTCGCTTTTTGGGGCCTGTCCGCGGAAGTACCAAACGGTCAAACGCAGTGACCGAAAGAGATAATGTGGTTGTCGCCGCTGGGGAGCAGGATGTGAACCGACTTTCCTTGTAGCAGTATGGTTGTCAAATATCGGAATGACGACAAGATATAGCCTGTCCGGTCAGCGGGTGGTAATGTTGAACCAAGTTAGAATTGCAAAAGGCCTAACGAAATGCCGGGGAAAACGTGTTTCGGGTCAGCCGATGTGTAGCTGGTATCAAAGGGCCGGGCATGCCGAATGGGCGACAAACCCTGCCTGAGTAGCGGTGCACTGCTCCAGGCAGGGTTTGAGCATGAAATTCTCTGTGGTCTTCCCCTGCAGAGGAAAGATTCCTGGCGGGGTACTACGGCAGGCGCCTCACCACAAATTGGCGGCTACCGGCACGCTGACGCGGTCGTGCAGGTGTATGGCGTCTTTGGTGCACACTGAGCGGCAGATACCGCAGCCGAAGCACCGGGTCAGGTCGATAAACACCTTCTTAGTGGCGGCACTGTAGCCGATGGCGCCGAACTGGCAGAAGCGCATGCAGTTGCGGCAGCCGTTGCACAGTTCCGGGTCCACATCGGCTACGTATTCAGCGCGTGTTAGAGTGTCCATGCCTGCCATCACCGTGCTCGAAAGTGCGCCGCAGTCTGACCGGTCGCAATTGCAGATGCCGATGATAAACGGCTCTGGCGCTACCCAGACAGAGTGGACCAGACCGTCCTTCTCATATTCCCTCATGTTGTTAAGCGCTTCTTCCTTGGTCAGCTTCTCCAGCCCTGTGGTCTCGGCGCCTGAGAGAAACCCGGAGCCGGGCCTGCGTGCTACCCTCTGGACGTGCTCGTCCGGCGGTAGTACGCTAACGCCGTAGCAATAACGCAGGTCCTTGACGTTTTTGGCCTTGCGGCACCAGCAGTCCACGCGCACCACGCTGTTTACAATCTGGAAGACCTTCTCCACGTCTTCGATGGGGAGGACCTGGCCGGAGTGCTGCTGCCTGACGCGTCTCCTGATCCCCGGTTCCATCAGGGCTCTTATCAGGAATGGCTTTTTCTTTATCTCTTCCCATTTTTGCAGGCTTTCCCGATAAAGCTTATTGTCGAAAACGATGCCACGCCTTTTCAGGTCGCTTCGCAGGTCGAGCGAGTAGTTTCTGGCCTGCAGGTACCATTTCTTACCCTCGCCGTGTTTATGGCAGTTTTCACACATGGCTCACCTTCCTTTTATTATTTTTTGTCCGGGTGCCATAGTGTAACTTTCAACTTTGTGGGCTGTCAACCTCCGTATAAAGCTGACGGTCCCGTGCCGTGGGTGGTCTTTGGGTGGAAACGGCAAAGGCAGTCTGGCAGCAGTCTGTGTTCGTTTTTCCGGTGCCATTTTTTGGTGCCTCCACAACATGCCTGCTAAAATAAGCGTCATGTCCAGATACTTTGTCTTTCTGGTGATCTCTCTGGGGCTGCTGATGGTAGCGATAAGTGGTACCGCCGTGTCAGTTGCCTTCCCCATAATCACCAGCTCGTTCGGCGTTTCTCTGGTCCTTGCCGGCTGGGTACTGACCATCTTCCAGCTTGTGGCTACCGTTACCATGCCTCTGGCAGGGAAGGCCGGCGACATACTTGGTGTGAAGCGGATTTTTATGCTGTCCCTATTGTCTTTCACGCTGGGCTCGTTGCTCTGTGCATTGGCGCCGAATATCGAGCTACTGATCCTCTTCCGGACTCTGCAGGGCGTGGGTGCCGGTAGTTTTCTGCCGGTGGCAACGAGCATAGCCGCCAGGGAATTCCCCGGGTCGAGGCAACAGGCGATAGGGCTGTTCACCAGCATTTTCCCCATCGGTCAGATAATCGGCCCCAATCTTGGTGGCTGGCTGGTGGAGGCTTTCGGGTGGCGGTCTGTATTCTGGGTCAATGTCCCCATGGGGGTCATGGCTATTGCTGCTGCGGCGCTTCTGGTGCGTGGCGATGGTAGAGAAGGGGGGCAGGTAGACCTGGTTGGCGCCGGGCTTCTTACGGCATCGGTGTTTGCCCTGCTGATGGGGTTGAGCCAGTTAGGCAACGGGAACGGTTCGTGGTTCGGGACAGGGGCATCGTTTGTTTCCGCAGGAGCGATGATAACCACATTTGTGTGGTACGAGAGACAGGCCAAAGCCCCCATCATCGACCTTCAGGTGTTGAGCGAGAGGCCTTTTCTGGCGGCAAATATTTTCAATTTTGTGCTCGGTGCCTGTGTTATGGGGGTAATGGCATTCATTCCGCTGTATGCCGTTTCCATATTCAATATGACGGTATTTCAAAGCGGATTTGTCCTTACGCCACGGTCGGTGGCCATGATTGCAGCTTCAACGCTCACCAGCATGTTTCTGGTGAGATGGGGCTATCGGCAGCCGATGCTGGTGGGCACAGCGCTGATGGTGGTCAACCTCATTTTGCTGGGCGTCACCGCTTTGGGTCTGGGTGTGACCATATGGGGGCGTCTCAGCAGCGTGGCCCTGGTATCAGGGATAATGTTGATTGCCGGCGTCGGTATGGGCATAACGGCACCGGCGGCAAACAATGCCTGCATCGAACTGATGCCGGACCGGGTGGCTACCATCACCGGGGTGAGAGGGATGTTCCGACAGATCGGTGGGGCGGTAAGCATTGCCGTCACCTCTCTGGTGTTACAAAGAACAGGTGATATGGCGCACGGCTTCTTTTTAGTGTTTATCGGGCTGGCGGCGGTGATGCTAATAAGCATACCGGCTATTTTTATTATGCCGGCTTCGCCGAAGGATGCTCCCGGCGCTTAGCGTTATATTTTCAGGAGCGCTCTACCGGTATACTTGCCCTGCTCCAGCTCTTCAAGCACTTGAGGGGCCTGTTCAAGAGGGGCGACTTTGGCTACATGGCTTTTTATCCTGCCGGTAGCGGCTAGCTGGACAAGTTCCCTCATCTCGTCCACGGTGCCGGCACCCGAGGACATTATCAACAGGTCTCTGTTGAGTACATCCAGTGGCATCAGGGTGAAGCCGCCGTCACTGGCTGCGGGCATACCGACGCCGATGAAGATGCCGCCGCGTTTGAGTAAGGCCAGCCCCAGCTCGAAGCCGGCTACCTTGGGTGTGAACACAATGCTGGCATGGGTGCCACCGACCTCCTCACGGACGAATTTTGCTGCCTCGCTGGCGTCCACGGCGTAGTCAGCCCCCATGCTCTTTACAAAGTCCAGCCTTTCTTTGCCGATGTCCACACCCACCACTCTGTAGCTGAACAGCTTTGCTATTTGTATGGCATAGTGTCCCAGGCCGCCGGCGGCGCCTACAATGGCTACTGTTTTTCCCGGCGTTACGCCATATTTGAACAGCTTTTTTATGGCGCTATAGGCGGTGAGACCGCCACAGGCCAGGGATACCTCGTTGTCGCCAATCTCATCGGGAAGTTTCACCAGCGCCTTTGCCCACACAGAGATGTATTCCGCGTATGTACCGGAGAGGGGCCTCTGCAGGCGGCAGAGCCTTGGTCTGCCGCTGAGGCAGTACTCGCAGGCGCCGCACCAGTAAGCGCCGGCAAACCCTCCCAGCCCCAGTATCACCCTGTCCCCCTTCTGCACAAACCTTTCCGCACCGGGGCCCAGCTCCTCCACCACACCGATGCCCTCATGTCCTATAGGGATTTCGACTGCTGAGGTGAGCTTCACCCAGTCCCTCTTGACTATGTGGACATCAGAATGGCACACCCCCGCGACCGTAAGCTTGACCAGGGCTTCTTCGTACCTCGGTGCTGGCTTGGGCACGTCCTTGATCTCGAGCTTGTCACCAACCAGAATAGCGGCGCGCATAATTTACCTCCTGTTTTAATAGAATTCTATACCCGCTGCGTTTTGTTGCTCATATAGTCTACCAGCACATATTGTCCCAGGCTATCGGCGGTGGTGAAAAACACCCTGCCCTTATTGATCTTTGCCAGCTGGCTGACGAAGGTGGTGTAAAGCTGGGAGCTGTCCAGCATAAAAGTGTTGATGACGATGCCGCTCTGTGCACACCGTTTCGCCTCCCTGAGGGTGAGCTGCAGGGTGCGCAGGCTGGGTGGGTACTGCAGAAAGAGGCGTCCATTCTCAATATGGGCGGTGGGCTCTCCATCGGTTATCAGTATCACCTGCCTGTTGGCAGCCCTCACCTTGCCCAGCAGGCGCCGGGCCAGGGCCAGTCCCTGCTGGATATTGGTGTAGGGATCGAACTCGTCCCAGCTTATGTACAGCAGCTCGTCCTTGTTGATCAGGCGGGCGTAGGTGGAGAAGCCGATGGTATGAAGGATGTCTCTGGGGTACTGGCTCCTGATGAGACTGTCAAGGGCGATGGCCACCCTTTTCGCTGCCTCGAAGTTGCCCCTCATGGGCATGGACAGGCTGAGATCGAGCATCAGCACCGTGGCTGAACGGGTGAGCGCCTCGGTCTCGAAGACCTCAAAGTCCTCCGGGGCGATGTGCAGCGGTGGCTTCCTCGGCTCGCGGTAGAGGGAGTTCATCACCGTCCTCTGGATGTGGACCTGGAACTCATCACCGAACCGGTACCTCCTGGTCTCACCGGTGTGCTCGCCGCCCTCGCCCCTTCGTCTCAGGTTATGTGTGCCCAGGGCATCCTTTTTCAGCTTCTCGAAGATGTCCTGGAGGGCTTTCTGCCCGATCTTCCTGATGCCGCGCGGTGTGAGCTCATAGCCGTACTCGTTCCGCTGGATATATCCGGCCTCCTCCAGCACGCGGGTGATATTACGTAATTGTTCCAGCTCTCTGGCGGCCTGCTCACCAAGCAGTTCCCTCACCAGTTCCTCATTGATGGCGTCCGTGGAGCGGCTGTAGCGGGCATCCTCCATCTGCGCCTCGAGCTTGTCCATTTTGTGCAGCATTTCCATCAGCTTGAGGGCTTCCTGATATGAGATCGGCTCCTCACCGGAGAAGAGGTAGTGCTGGTGTAATGGGAAGTCGGGGTCCAGCGCCTGGAGGTTGGCGCCGAGGCGGGCAAGCTCCCTGCGGGTGGCAGCGTCGGTCACCGAGTCCAGCATCTGCTCGAGCGCCTGCCTGTCCTCGGGGGAGAGGCTGTCCAGCAGTGACTGTGCCTGTCTTATCTGCTCCTGCAGGTACTCGATGAGTTCGTCCAGACTTTGCGGTGGCTGGGGGCCGAAGAAGTGGCCAAAGCGGCGGAGGAACTGCCGGTAGTCCGGCTCCTCGCCCTGAAGGCGCTGTTCCAGCATTTCGTTTATCGCCTGGAGCAGTTGCCTTATAGCCGCCATATCGCTTGGCCGGAGGTCCTTGACCTGCTGCATCAGGTTCTGGGCATATGGCTGCATGGCATACCTTTTCAGCATGTCGATGAGTTCCTGGAACTGCTGTCTGGCGTCGTCGTCGATAAAGTCGTACTGTGACAGCTCCCTTATCCGGCCGCCGACATCCTCCGGCAGCGCATCAAGCTTCTCCAGGTTGCGCACCGCCCTGTCCTCCAGGGCCTTGAGCAGCCTTTCCCGTTCCTCCTGGCTGAGCTCGGAGGGGCCTTGCTCTGCTAGCTGCCCTGCCTCCTGAAGGCGCCGTGAGATGCCCTCTCGCTCGGTGGTGATTATGTTGTCCAGCCTCTTGCGGATATCGTCCAGTATCGAGCCCAGGTTGTACCTGTCCAGTTGCTGCTGGCGCCTCTGTCGCAACCTGTCCAGCAATTCCTCCAGACTGGGGAGGCGCCGCCCTTGCCTATCGGCGATGCCACCGCGCTGCAAAGAGCGCAGGGCGTAGGACAGGTCACCATAGGGCATGAGATAGCGTCCCAGGTGCTTCATCAGCTCGTCGGGGTCGAGCTCGAAGATGTCCTGGGTGCCGTCCCATTCCGAGTAGCGGTATATAGCCATATTACTACTTATATATGGTTTTCCCTTTAAGCTGCTCCTTATTCAGCTTGCGGTTCAGGTGGAGGCCCTCGAGGATGAACTCCACTGCCGAGGCTACCACCTCCGGCCTTTCGGAGTCGGCGACCGTCTTCACCGCCTGCATCATTCCGCCCAGTGCCTTTGCCTGGCGCAGGTACTTCTCGGCGCTCATCATATCCGAGGCCTCGAAGGTGAAGCCCTCATTGAACCGGGAGACCACATCATCGAAGTTATATGAGCGATAGTAACGGTTGAAGGTGGTGAGCACCGCCCGTTTCATCAACTGGTCTATGGTCTTTTCCTCCCTGGCATCCTCGAAGCCCTCGAGCTCGATCTTACCGCATGTAGATGACATAATGTACGGCAGGTCGCTGATGCGGGGGACGGCCAGGCTCTCTCCGAGGATGACGGCGCGCCTGACGGCATTGGAGAGCACGGTCTCGTAGTTGGCGATGGAGACGCGGACGCTGACGCCGGAGCGCTGGTTTATCTCCGGGCTTTTTCTGGCGAGCTGGGTTATCTCGGCGATGATCTCCTTCATATACTGAGGGACATGCTCCTCGATGTCGCCGTCGCGGAAGCGCCTGCGCTCCTGCTCCACGATGGCGATCTCGTCCTCGATGGTGGTGGGGTAGTGGGTGCGTATCTGGGCGCCGTACCTGTCCTTGAGCGGGGTGATGATGCGGCCGCGGCTGGTATAGTCCTCGGGGTTGGCGCTGGCGACGAGCAATATGTCCAGGGGCAGGCGCACCCGGTAGCCCCTTATCTGTATGTCACCTTCCTCCATCAGGTTGAACAGGCTCACCTGTAGCTTTTCGCTGAGGTCGGGGAGTTCGTTGATGCAGAAGATGCCGCGGTTGGTCCTGGGGATGAGCCCGTAGTGGATGGTGAGCTCATCGGAGAGGTACCTGCCCTCAGCCACCTTGATGGGGTCTATATCCCCGATCAGGTCGGCGACGGTGATATCCGGTGTTGCCAGCTTCTCCCCGTACCTCTCCGAACGCGGGAGCCAGTCTATCTCCAGGGAGTCCCCTTCCTTTGCCAGCTTATCGCGGCAGCGCTTACAGATAGGTGCCAGGGGCTGACAGTTGATCTCGCAGCCCTTGACATAGGGCACCTCCTCGTCCAGCAGGTTGACCATCAGCCGCATGATGCGTGATTTCGCCTGACCGCGCTCGCCGAGGAAGATGATGTCCTGTCCGGAGATGATGGCGTTTTCTATCTGCGGGATGACCGTCTCATCGTAGCCGATGATCCCGGGAAAGACGGTCTTCCCCTCCCTTATCATGGTGATGAGGTTGTGTCTCATCTCCTCCCTGATGGTGAGCGGCTGGTAGCCGGAGGCTTTAAGTTCGCCGAGTGTCCTGGGCCTGGTATGTTTTGCCATGCAGTGCTGTTCCCCTTATTATTTGCCTGTGAGCCCCCATTTTAGCAGTCCCGGGGGAGGAAGGCAAAAATTGCAAAATTTGGTGCAAATATCACCTTAGTACTATTGACAACTTGAGATGGAATGGTTTATTGTATTGGCAACTATAAACAAGGAGGTGGGTAGATGCAAGCCTACTGCATGAAGTGCCGCACCAAGAGGGAGATGAAGGACGCCCGAAACATCAGAATGAAGAACGGGAAGCCGGCTACCCAGGGTGTGTGCCCGGTATGCGGCACCAAGATGTTCCGCATCGGCAAGGGATAATCCCAGGCTCTTAAATCCCACCAAAGGGCTGGGCGTCCTCAAGGGATGCCCAGCCCTTTGATTGCCGGCAGGGAATGGCGGTATGGCTGCAGGCATTAAAGCGGTAGGGCTGCTTTCCAGCGGCATAGACTCGACACTGGCGATAAAGCTCGTCAGGGAGCAGGGCGTAGAGGTGGTGGCGGTAAACCTCCTGCTGCCCTTTTCCGACGACAGGGTGGACTATGCAGCGCATCTTGCCCGCCAGCTTGATGTGCCGCTGGTCAGGATAGAAGCGGGGGAGGACTACATCGAGCTGGTGAGGCATCCCCGGCATGGCTACGGCAGCGGCATGAACCCGTGCATCGATTGCCGCATCTACATGCTCAAGCGCGCCTGGGAGGTGGCGCAGGGGGTGGGTGCCCGGTTTCTGGTCACCGGCGATGTCCTGGGCGAAAGGCCCATGACCCAGCACCGGGCGGCGCTGCGGCTTGAAGAGAAGGAGTCCGGACTTGAAGGGCTTATCCTGCGTCCGCTTTCGGCGAAGCTCCTGCCCGAGACCGTGCCCGAGCGGGAGGGGTGGGTGGACAGGGAGCGGCTGCTGGCCATAGAGGGC
>FWPV01007494.1_pt1 | contig 19752 bp, 19 predicted proteins | sample 2228371 | NCBI WGS metagenome assembly FWPV01 (sample SAMEA103939776, study PRJEB20133) | metagenome
GCTTCGCAATAGGGATTTCCAACTGGTCAATAATAGGTCCGCTATCGACTCCCTCGTCAATTTTGAAAAGGGTCACCCCTGTCTTTTCCAAACCTTTCAGAATAGCCCAGGGAATTGGCGCGCGGCCTCGACCTTCAGGCAAAAGGGTCGGGTGAATTCCCAGCACCCCGTACCTTGGGGCATCCAAAACGGGTTTTCGGACTATCTGCGACCAGCCAACGACAAACAGCCAATCGATCCCTCTTTCTGCCAAGATACGGGGAACTACTTCTTCGTTAATGCTCTTAACCTTGACCAGATCAAACCCATATTTTAGGGAAAGGTCGTCAAGATAAATACGGCCGGACTTCCCAGGTGCGACCTTATCCTCAAGGGTAAAGACGACTTCCAGCTTATACCCGCAGCGGTAAATCTCCTCGATGCAGCTTTTGCCCAAGCGAACACATGTCGTAAAAGCCAGATTCAAACCGATCCTTCCTTCCTAGTAAACCGGCGGCCGTTTCATCAAGTACCTCAATGTGCCAAGGATAATTTTCATGTCCCCAAGAAAGGAGATTGAAGTCGAATACCTTCCGTCCCATTCAGCCTTTTCGTTTTCCGGCATACCATCGTAAGAACGGATCTGCGCAAGCCCAGTCAAACCGGGTTTGCAGGCAATTGCTCCGTTCTTTTTCCTAAACCCCAAAAGAACCCTTTGGGTCGGCAGGCAAGGGCGCGGCCCAACAACGCTCATGTCACCAATGAGGATGTTGAAAAGCTGGGGCAGTTCGTCAATATTCGTTCTACGAATGAATCGGCCAACCCGAGTGATTTTCAAATCAGCCGCCTGAGCCGAAGGCACGTTTTCGCTATTTACCGGCATGCTACGGAATTTCCAGATTCGAAAAATCTGGCCATTCTTTCCGCAACGGTCCTGACGGAAAAAAACAGGCCCCCCATCCTCCAGTTTTATCGCCAATGCGGTAAGAATAAAGACAGGAGAAAGTCCTACGAGAGCTGCACTGGCAGAGAGGATATCGAAAATACGCTTGAAGTGAGTCCGGTAAAAATTCATCGGGCGAAATCCTGTACTGTTTCAGCTTCAAAAGCAACCTGAAAAGCTTCGGCATAGCGCAGGCCACACTGCCCGCCACGATAGGAAGCAAGACCCTTGAGGATTTCCTCTGACCGGGGGTGTGGAAAATCCCTCAAAATGCCGCGGTAAGAACGGAGGGCTTCAACCTTTTTTCTTAAACCATCTTCTCCGATCTCGATGAAGAGATTCGGAATAAAAGGCTGATGCCCCTCCGGAAAAGCCCAATCTGTCGACGAGAGGATTTCCATAAAAAGCAGTTTTTTCAATGGAGGAATCCCGGGCTTCCTTTGAAATAGCCTTGCTGCAGCCTGGGTTGCATGGGAGGCCTTTCTATGGTCGTCGTTCAAATCTCCGGGGTGATGGGCGAAAATTATGTCTGCTCCCGTCGCTTCGATGCAGTTTTCTATAAACCGGACAATTTCTATATGAGGGACCGTGTTGAAGGAAATATTCGGGAAACCTCCCAAGCGGAAATCTCTAACCCCAAGAAGAGTTCCCGATTGACGAATATCCTTGTTCAGCTCGTCAAGGGCAGGGCGATTCCTCCTTGCTTCAGCTTCTCCCGACAAAATGCAAAACGAAACGGGAACTCCCGCTTCGGTCAATTTCGCCACGGTTCCTCCGCACCCCAGAATTTCATCATCTGGATGTGCTGCAACGACAAGAACAGGCATTAAAGTCACAACCCTTGCAGTGAGATTCCAAAATCCAGGTTATCAATTATCGGCCCAAGCCGGATCGTTACATCTTACACCGCCAGCGGCGTTTTGGTCGCCGGTTCTTCCGCGGGCAGCCCCTGGAACGTCGGCACCAGGGCCTTGATCGCCCGCTTGATGGCGTATTCGTCCCTCGTCAGGGCCGCCCGGCGGACCTTCTCGAGGTTCTCCTCGAAGTCGGGCCCAATCACGCCGTTGTTGGCTACGTGGATCTTCCTGTGGGTGGTGGCGGTCACGCCTTCTTCGGCGGTGAGCAGTTCCTCGTACAGCTTCTCGCCCCGCCTCAGGCCGGTGTAGACGATCTCGATGTCGCGGCCCGGCTCGAAGCCCGAGAGGCGGATCAGGTCGGTGGCCAGGTCCCGGATCTTGACGGGTTCGCCCATGTCGAGAACGTACACGGAACCGTTCTCGGCCTGGCCCCCCGCCTGGAGGACGAGTTGGGCGGCCTCGGGGATGGTCATGAAGTAGCGGGTCATCTCGGGGTGGGTCACGGTGACGGGGCCGCCCCGGCGGATCTGCTCCCGGAAGGTGGGCACCACGGAACCCCGGCTGCCCAGGACGTTGCCGAAGCGCACGGAGACGAAGGCCTGGTGCGGTTCGCAGCGGTTCGAGGCGTGCTTCACGACCTTTTCGGCGATGCGCTTGCTGGCCCCCATGACGGAGGTGGGGTTCACGGCCTTGTCGGTGCTGATGTTGACGAACCGGCTGACGCCGTACTCCAGGGCCAGCTCCACGAGGTTGCGGGTGCCGAAGACGTTGTTCAGGATGGCCTCGTCGGGGTTTTCCTCCATCATCGGCACGTGCTTGTGGGCGGCGGCGTGGAAGACGACGTCCGGCAGGTGGAGGCCGAAGAGGTAGGCCAGCCGGTCGGCGTCGCGGACGTCGCAGACGAGCAGCTGGAAGTCGAGCTCGGGGAAGTTGGCGGAAAGTTCCCGCTGGACGTTGAAGAGGCTGTTCTCGCCCCGGCCCAGCAGCAGGACCTTCTCGGGGCGGAAGCGGGCCACCTGGCGGACGATCTCGCTGCCGATGGATCCCCCGGCCCCGGTGACGAGGACGGTTTGCCCCACGAGGTAGCCGGAGATGGCGCTGGTGTCCAGGCGGACGGGGTCGCGGCGCAGGAGGTCTTCCAGGTCGACCTCCCGGATCTGGGAGACGGAAACGTCGCCGGAAAGGATCTCGTAGATGCCGGGGATGATGCGGTACTCCAGTTTCGCCTTCTTGGCCAGGTCGACGATGCGGCGGACCACGTCGCCGGGAGCCGAGGGGATGGCGATGAGGACGAGGTCGGCGGAGACTTCATTTGCCACGCTGGGAAGGTCGGCGATGGCTCCCTTCACCTTGAGGCCCATGACGGTTTCGATGCGCTTGGAGGGATCGTCGTCCAGGAAGGCCACGGGGACCAGGCCGGACTCGGGGTGCCGCAGCAGTTCGCGGGCGATCATGGTACCGGCTTCGCCCGCCCCGGCGATGAGGGTTCGGCGGGCGGACGGCCCGGCCTGGACGGACCGGGCGTGCTCGTAGGCGAGCCGGACCAGGAGGCGGATGCCCCCCAGGATCACGATGGCCAGGAAGGCCTCGATGAGCGGGATGCTTCGGGGGATCGCCAGCCGGGGCTGGAGGGCGACGACCGCCAGCAGGTAGAAGGCCGTGAAGACGGAGACCCCCAGCACGAGGGTTTCGAGGTCCCGCACCGAGACCCTCGTCCAGCTGCGGCGGTGCAGGCCGAAGGCCCAGATGGCGAAGGCCTTGGCGACGAGGCCGACTCCCACCAGCAGGAGGACCTGGTCGGCATACTGGAGCCACTGGTGCTCGAAACGGAGCAGGAAGGCAAGCGGCGTGAGCGCGACCCCCAGGAGGAGGTCGACGGCGAACTTGAGGCCCCGCAGAAGAGCCGGGTGATCCATAAGCCGCTTTCGAATGAGTGCTCACCCTTTCTCTGTTTCGGCCGGCGGGCTTGCCGTTATCGAAGGATGAACCTCTCCGACACGGAGGATATTTTATTCATAGAATTGCACTTTGTACATCAGGAAAACCCTGATTTTGTAATTTTATCTTTCTTAGTTTCCTTTTCTGCTTCTGGGTAGAGGGTTATTTCTATGGGCTTTTCTGCCGTTTCGCTTCGTTTTTTCAGAAGTGCCCCGTTTGGGGGGTCATCAAGCGCCAGGGGCGGGGCTTCAGGTAGTAATCCCACTCTCCCGGAAGCACGGTGCGGGGATCTATCTTGTAGTATCGGCAGAGAGCCGCGATCAGTTCCCTCACGCTGGTGAACTCCCGTTCCGGGCGTTCCAGGTCGGTCTGCGGTTCGTCGCTCGCGTGGCGGGTGGAGGGCAGGCGCAGGCGCAGGGCGTGAAGCCCGGCCATGCGGGCGGCGGCGATGTCCCCGGCAGGGTCGTCGGCGATGTAGGCGATCTCGCCTGCCTTCAGGGGCTTCCACATCCTCCGGAGGGTCTGGATGGCCCCGGACACGGCTTTTCGGGGATCCCGGCAGAAGAAGTCGGTGTAGACCACGGCGCCGAAAAGGTCTTCCACGCGCAGGGCCTCCACCTTGTTTTCCTGGAGGCGGCAATAGGGCCCCGCCATGACGGCGGTCCGCACGCCGATGGCTTGCAGGGCGTGGACGAGTTCCCGGACCCCCTGGAAGAGGGTGCCCACGGGGACGGTTCTCCTGACCAGCTTCATGAAGTCGGGGTAGTCGAGGATGCGGGGGATCTCGGGGACGTCGTGGTAGAGGCGGTTCCAGGCTTTGGATTCTTCCCCCCGATCCTGGGAGGAAAGCAGGGACAGAAGCGTCTGGTGAAGGCAGGGGCCGCCGGGGCGGCGGCGGAGCCTCCGGGCGACACGATGGTAGAGGCCCACCGTGAGGCGGGTCTCGCTGGAGAGAACGTCGTCGAGCTTGAAGAGCAGACCTTTGACCAACACCGGTCCCACCTTTCCTTGAACGTGGCAAACGGTGCCGATTCTACTCCTTTTCGGACGTTTTTTCCCAGTTCAGGCCGACGAAGGCCAGGAGGGGGACAAGGGCGAGGTTCAGGACGAAGAAGGCTCCCCGGTAGAAGAGGAGAGCCGCGAGGTACCCGGTGACGACGGGCATCGCCAGGTAGGCCAGCCCCATGACGAACCAGAAGAGGGAGGTGACGCGGCTGCGCTCTTCCGGGGCGGCGACGTCGGCGATGAGGGCCAGAAAGACGGGGTAGCCGAGGCCGATGAAGACGCCGTACAGGGCCCCGCAGGCGCCGAAGGCCAGGTCGCTGCGGACGGCGGGGAGGGCGCAGGCGGCCAGCAGCAGGGCGGATACGGCGGGGGTAAGCCAGGAGGTCCGGACTCGGGGCAGGCGGTCCACCAGGGACCGGCCGAAGAAGCGGACCAAGAGGGACGTGACGGCGGAGGCGGCGAAGAAGGCGGAGACGGAAAGGCCCTTTTCCCGGCCCAGGGCGGCGAGGCTCAGGAGCCCGGCGTCCACGGCGCAGAAGAGGGAGATGGAAACCAGCAGCATGCGGACGCCCCGCTTTGCCAGGACGGAGGCCGTTTTCACCCGCGACTCCCGCCGGGCGGGGCGGTGGAGGTCCACCTGGGGCAGGCGAAGGGCCAGGACGCAGGTGGCGAGGGCCATCAGGACGGGCATCGCCAGGTAGGCCTTGAGGAACCCGGCGGAAAGGAGGGCCTCGCAGGCCGGGACCACCAGCAGGAAGGGAAGGTTGTTGGTGGAGGTGATGACGGAAAGGCCGGCTCCCTGGTTCTCGCCGGCGAGGACGAGGGACTGGTAAGCGGTGAGGGCAACGGCGAAGAGGCTGTAGGCGATGCCGGTGAGGACGCGGAGAAGGGTGAGCAGCACCAGGGACCTGGGGTTCGTGACGAGGATCCCCAGCCCGGAGACGGCGGCCAGGGCGCCGGAGGCCAGCAGGACGCGGCGGAACCCGGCCCAATCGGTGAGCCAGCCCACGAATGGCCGAACGAAGGAACTGATGTAGAAGCTGCCCATGAGCCACCCGATGCGGCCGGGGTTGCTGACCCCCGCCGCGGCCATGTAGGCAGGCAGCAGCATGTAGCATTTCGTGAAGCCGGCGATGAAGAAGTTCGCCGCGCTGATGGCCCAGACGGTCTTGCCGATTCGCGGTGTGTCCATGGGGACCATTGTATACGGAAAGGCGAGGAAAAGGAGGAGGGGTCTGAGGATGGTCCGGTGGATTTCAGGGAAGGATGCGGACGCTCGTTCCAACGGAGATCCGGGCCACGAGCCGGATGAGATCGGGGGTTTTCAGGCGGATGCAGCCCTCGGTGGCAGCGGTGCCGACGGAGGCCGGGGAGCTCGACGTCAAAGCGAGGCAGAAGATAAACAAGAGGGAAACGAGGCGCTTCTTCCACGTAGGCCGAGATCTTTTCCGCACACTCGAGAATATCCTCCAGCAGGAGCAGCGGGCCGCGCAACGCGGATCATCTCGCTTTCGACCCGGGCGCGGACCCTGGGCTTCAAGGCTGCCTCCATAGCCGAGCAAATCGCGAAAGAAGCAAGAACGCGGGGCCAGGGACCGGTGGCAGGTCTCTTCCAAAGTGATGAAGAAAGCCGGCCTTTCCTCGTGAAGTCGATCCGGGCGATCGAGAAGATCATCGGCCGGAGGGAAGCTCCAACAGGGACAACGCCTCGGAAGGCCCAACCACCACAAGCCCTCCGACCGGGGGGAAGTGCTTCCGGTTCCCCGTCACGAGGGGAACCCGTACGGCAAGGGCGACTTCGATGAAGGGACGGTCGTTTTCGTCGGGGAGAGAATCCATGATGGGAGCGGGCGAGACCCACTCCCCCTTGAAACGGAAGTAGTCCAGCACCGCTTCCACGTCTGCCCGGTCCAGCCGGAAACGCGGACGGGCCAGGACCTCCCGGTATTCCAGGAAGATCCTTGCATCCAGGACAGGCAGGAGAAGCCCGTTCACCACGGCGTTGAGCAGACGGCCGGGAGGGTTGTCGGCGCGCAGGAAACCGGACACGATCACGTTCGTGTCCAGGACAAAACGGGTCATGGCAGGTTTTTGCCCTTGTTCCTGGCAACCCGGAGGTTTTGGATTTCTTCGTCGATCTCCGCTTCGGACAGCTCGGCGACCCCGGATTCCGCCGCCCTGACGCGAATCCTTTCCAGAGCGCGCTGGGCCCGCAGGCGGAGGATCGCCTCTCCGAGGGAAACAGCGTCCTCTCCCTCCGAAAGCGGAAGACAGAGCGCGATCGCCTTCGCCTTGGAGGTGACGATCGTGATCCCCTCGGAAGCCAAAATGGCCGGGTTGTTTTTCAGGTCTCGGCTCGTTATCGTCCTCATTGATGTCCCTCCTAACGTCCCCCTATTTTACCATTAGGAACAAAAAAACGGGACCCGCGACTGCGGGCCCCGAAAGAGTTTCCGGGTCAAACGCTATTCTTCGCCGGGGCTGTCGATCATGGGGCTCGGGGCACCGCCCAGGAAGGCCGGGATGCTGAACATGCCCTTTTTCGTGGAGACCCAGCGGAATTCGCCCTCGAGGGTCTTGACGACGTCGCCGGATTCGTTGAGCACCTCGACCTTCACGGTGTGCCGGGGGCCGACGACCTGGGTGACGTCCCGGTCCCCGGAGGCCAGCTCCAGGGGTTCCCCGCCGTCGAAGGCCGCCCGGACGAGGGCCTCGGGGGCGTAGGCCTTGCCCTCGATTTCCACCGCCATGTTGTCGACGAACATCTGGTGCTGCTTGCCGCTGGTGTAGAGGTAGACCCCGAGGAGGACCAGGACAACCAGGAGGCCGATTCGGAAGCCGTTTCGCCGGTTGAAGACCATGGGATTACGCCTCCCCTCTCAGGGAACGCCGCGCGCGTTCGCGGTCTTTCTGGCGTTTCCAGGCGTGGAGAGCCAGCGAGATGGCGATGATCCCGTAGGAGACGAACACGCGGAAGTACTCGCCGATCTGGGCCTGGCCCATGAGCTGCTTGCCGGCCATGGGGCTGACCACGAACATCAGGTGGAACAGGATGACGCCCACGAAGACGTTCGGGATGGTGGCCTTCGAGACCGTGGCACCGCCGATGAGCAGGGCGGCGATGGCGAACATGCCCGCCTGGTCGTGGCTGTTGTAGGTGTTCATGGTCCCGATGTTCTGCAGGAAGATGATCTGCCCGTAGCAGGCCAGCACGGTGCTGATGATGATGGCGATGATGCGGGTCTTTTCCACGGGGATCCCGGCGGCCCCGGCGACGCCCATGTCCTGCCCGATCGCCCGCATGTCCTGCCCGAGCTTGGTCCGGCGGAACCAGACGATGAACAGGCAGAAGAGGGCGATGGTGAGGTAGGTGCCCAGGGGGATGTTGAGGCTGCCGATCTTCAGGGGGATGAGGTAGTCCAGGGCGTGCCTCATGCCCGCCAGGTTGATGGCGTTCCGGATGCCGAATCCCCTGGACAGCACCAGCTCTGCGTTGGCGATGGGGATCAGCTTGCCGAAGGCGTAGAGGACGGTGAGCTGGTAGATGCCGTTGATGAAGAACCCGAGGATGTAGCTGGTGACCATTTCCCGGCCCTTGGCCCGGTTGAGGACGGCGCCGCAGATGTACCCGAGGCCGATGGAGATGGGGGTGGCGATGAGGGCGGCCAGCAGGAGGCCGCGCATGCCCACGACGGCCCAGTCGGAGACGAGGATCAGGCCGATCTGCCCCGCCATGGCGCCGAGGACCATGCCGAAGTTGAGCCCCATCCCCGCGACGATGGGGATGATGAGCGAGAGAACGAGGAAGCTGTTCCGGGCCAGGCGGATGAGCATCTCCTGGACCAGGTAGGTGGGCGAAAACCCGGACAGCGGGATCGCGACGGCCGACATCAGGATGAAGATGATCGGCACGGCGTTGGAGATCAAAAAGTGCTGGATCTTCTCTTTCGTCGTTAGGGCTTTCATCGTTTGGCCTGCACTTTCCGGGTAAGGGCATAGAGGATCATGCCGTTACTCACGACGATTCGGATGACTTCCGACATGTCGGTCTGGAGGAGCGAGTTGATGACCGACGGGGTCATGGTGAGGATGCCCTGGAAGAGGAGCGTCCCGATGACGACGTTGAGCATGCTGGCCTTGTGGACCGAGGCCCCGCCCAGGAGGATGGCCGCCACGGCCGGGAAGGCCATGTAGAAGGGGCCCATGTACAGCTGGATGAACCCGAAGGACTGCTGGTAGACGATGATCCCGATGGCCGCCAGGACGGTGGAGAGCACGACGGAGATGACCCGCATGCGGTTGACGTCGATGCCGCTGGCCCGGGCGAACTCGGGGTTGGAACCGACGGCGGTCATGGCCGTTCCGGTCTTGGTGTGGAGGAACGCCCACATCAGGAAGCACATGAACCCGAAGAAGAGGAACATGCCCGTGGGGATGTAGAGGTACGGCCCGATCTGGATCGAAAGGAAGTCGCTGAGGATGTGGAGCCAGTAGCCCTCCACGCTGATGGTGGTCCTCAGGCCGCTTCCGCCGTACCCCCAGATCATGTTGGGGCTGGTGTAGGGGAGCATGAGCCACATCATGCACATGAAGGCCACCGAGGAGAAGCCGACGTAGGTTGCGATCATCATTTCGTCCCCCTTGACCCGGTTCAGCAGGAGGCCGTAGGCGATGCCGAACAGGACGGCCAGGGGGATCGCCATGCCGAGGGCGGCGGCAAAGCCCAGGACACCCGTGAGGTTGAACTGGATGCTGGTGACCGCGCCCAGGAGGCCGGCGATGATTCCCAAGGGGAGGCCGAAGTTGAGGCCGCACCCGGACTGGATCATGGGGACCATGGCCAGGACCAGGATGCCGTTCATCCCGAAGCGCACGAGGGTGTCGCTGATGGACGCGTCCACCCGGACCCGGACGAAGGGAGCCGCGACGAAGAGGGAAAGCAGGAACAGCCCGATGATGACGCGGGGCCACCCGGCTTCCTCGATGAAGGCTTTCAGTTTCTCATTCATTGTGGAACACCGTCCTGTCCGCCTCGCTGAAGCCGTTCCCGTTGCCGTTCCGGGTGGTGCCCAGCATGAGGAGGCCGAATTCCTCCACGGGAGCTGTGGGAGGCAGGATTCCGGAGATGCGCCCCTCGTCGACGATGGCGATGCGGTCGCAGACGGAGCGCAGCTCCTCGAGCTCGGAGCTGGTCATGACGATGGTGGTGCCGTTTTCCCGGTTGGTGCGGATCAGCGTGTCGAGGACGAGCCTCTTCGCGCCGACGTCGATTCCGCGGGTGGGCTCGGCCACGAAGAGGAGTTTCGGTTTCACGGCGAAGGCCTTGGCCAGGCAGACCTTCTGCTGGTTGCCGCCGGACAGCTCGATGGCGCGCTGGCGGCCGGAAACGCACTTGATCTCCAGGGCGTCGATGTAGTACCTGGCGGCTTCGGCGATGGCACGGTCGTCCCGCCACTTCACCAGGCCGCCGAAGAGGGACCTGGTGAAGGCGTCCTGGGTCTGCATGGCGGTGAAGACGATGTTCCACTCGATGGGCTCTTCGAGCAGCAGGCCGACCCCGCGGCGGTCCTCCGACACGAAGGCCATGCCCGCGGAAAGGGAAAACCTCGGGTCGTTCAGGTAGATGGGCTTGTCGCCCAGGAAGACCTTGCCCCCGGCGGGATACAGGCCCATGATGCCGTTTCCGATGCCCAGCTTGCCCTGTCCGGCCAGCCCGCCGATGCCGAAGATCTCTCCCTGGCGAACCTCGAAGGAGACGTCCCGGACGGTTTCGCCGGGCATGTCGACCCAGAGGTTCTGGACTTTCAGCAGCGGAGCCCCAAGGATGCGGTCCGACGGCCGGGCCTCGGCGGTCTCTTCCATCTTGCGGCCCACCATCCAGCCCGCGATCTGGCGGACGCTGGTTTCGTGGGTCTTCGCCTCCTGGATGACGCGCCCGTCCCGGAGAACCAGGATCTTGTCGCAGACGTCCATGATCTCCTGGAGGCGGTGGCTGATGAAGATGATGGCGATCCCCTGGGAGGCGAGTTTCCTCATGGCGTCCAGGAGGACCTGGGCCTCCGATTCGGCCAGAACGGCTGTGGGCTCGTCCAGGACGAGCAGCTTCATGTTCTCCCGGTCGATTTCCCGGGCGATCTCGGTGAACTGGCGGTGGCCGACGGGCATCTCGGTGACGACCATCTCGGGATCGAGGTCCACCCCCAGGGTGCCGATGGCCCGCTCCGCCCTCTGCCTCATGTGGGGCCGGTCCAACGTCTCGAGCCGGTTTCCGAACACTTCGACGAGGAAGTTGTACTTCGTGGATTCGCGGTTCAGGAGGATGTTCTCGGTGGCCGTGAACCCGGGGATGAGCGAGAATTCCTGGTGGACGTAACCGATGCCGGCTTCGAGTGCATCGAGGGGGTCGGCAAAGTTCACTTCTTTGCCTTCCAGGAGGATTTTCCCCTCGAAGCCGCCCGTCTGGCTGATGACCGGCATTCCGAAAAGGATGTTCATGAGGGTGCTCTTGCCCGCGCCGTTCTCGCCGACCAGACCGAGGATCTGTCCTTTCTCGAGGGAGAACGACACGTCAGCCAGGACGCGGTTTCCGAAGTATTCCTTGCCGATGTGCTCCATTCTCAGAAGCGGCGCTGTTTCCATTGCCTACGGATCACCTCGCTTAATCCTCATTTTCTTCGGCGGTTCTATCACGATACCATAAAAAACCCCAAGCGGCCCGACAACCCTGAACCGGGCCGCAGGAAAAGTTACCCCAACCGCCCCGGCTTGTCAAACCTGTCACAAAGTGAGCGCACCCTAATATATCATGCTTACATCACGCTTACAATCGCCGAACCCGTGCACGAAACCCGAAACTGCCTGCCCCGTCCGATTCAAAACAATACATACTAAAATGATTTTATTATCCTATTATTCATAGGATTTTTGGTGTTTTTGCTTTCCTCATTGTGACTTTCCTGCGTCTTTCGTGGTATTATGTCCTGGCATTCGACCTCGTCAATCACAACCGTTTAAATTTCTTTTTTAGGGAGGGGATCACGGATGGGCACGAGAAAGGGATGGGTGTTCGGCCTCATCTTCGCGTTCCTCCTGGTTGCCGGCTGCGCTTTTGCCGAAGGACCGGGAACCGCCGTTGAAACGCAGTTCGAGCTGGCGCAGAAATTCATGGAGCGAGCCGGGTTGACCGGCACCGCCCCGGCCGAGGAACCCGCGGCGGAAGAACCGGCTCCCGCGGAAGAACCGGCTGTCGAACCGGCCGAGGAAGAAGTCGAAGAAACAATGCCGCCCGAGATCGCCGCGAAGGTCGCCGAGCGGCACGCCTTCATCGGGTGGGCGAAAATGAACGGCCTGCCGGCAAGCCGGAACATTCAGGAACAGGAACTTTGGGGATCCGTCTGGAGCAGCGTGCAGGCTCAGGTTTCCACCGGAGCCACCGTCCAGGAGGCAATGGCCGCCGTCCAGGCTGGAATGACCGAGGAGCAGCTGGCGGGCCTGGAGAAGCTGAAGGAAACACCTCCGGGGCAGCTCCAGAAGGCCTCGAAGGGAACCGCCGAAGCAGGTGCGGCTTCGACCGCCTCGACCGAAACCGGCAAGGGAAAGGGTAAGGGCGAAGGAAAAGGGGAAGGCAAGGGCGGAGGAAAAGACGGGAAGGACGGCAAAGGCGGGGGCAAGAACAAGTAGGAGCCCTCTTAATCCTTCACGAGTAAAAAGGCGGGGGGAGCCGACCGGCTCCCCCCGCCTTTCGTGCCTGTCCCGTAGGAGGGCTACTTCTTGATCTTGAAGTACTTCTCGGGGACGACGACCTTCGTCATGCCCAGGTAGCCCTTGCCGAAGACGTAGGTGTCCTGGTAGACGAGGAAGTAGTTCTTCTTCTTGACGCCGGTGCCGACGTCGGTGTAGTTGCTGGCGTTCCACGCGGCGCCGGGGGTGTACTTCTCGTAGGAGGCGAGCAGGGCCTTCATGTCGCCGAGCTTCGCCTTCTTCTCGACGATGCGCTTGCCGTATTCGCCGAGGCCGGCCGTGGTGGTGTAGCCGTAGGAGTAGGCCCAGGTGCCCATGCGGCCCTTGCCGCCCGCGTCGATGACGGCCTTTTCAACCTTCTTGAGGATGGCGGGCCAGTTGCCCTGTTCCTTGGAGAGGTCGATGCCCAGGGCGCCGGGATAGCCCATCAGCGGGGAGGGCAGGTCGGCTTCCACGAAGAAGCCGCCGAGCTTGGCGACCTGCTTCAGGAGAGGCTCGGTCTGGGCGTCGTTGGTGCAGAAGAACGCGGTCTTCTTGCCGTACTTGTTGAGCCAGGCAGGGACCTTCTCGAGGATGAACTGCTGGGCTCCGGCCACGCCGACGTCGCTGGTCGGGTCAGGAGCGGTTTCGAAGGCAAACTTCAGGCCAAGGTCCTTGCACGCCTGCTCCATGATGGCGCGGCGGCGGGAGAGCAGCTCGTAGCTCATGTGGCGGGGGAAGGAGATGTGGACGAAGGTGTCGGCGCCCATCTTCTTGGCGGCGGCGATGATGAGGTAGCCGCGGGCCACGTTGTCGGCGTTGACGCAGATGTCCGCCACGGATCCGATGACGTTCGGGTCTTCGTGCGGTTCGCCGGCCAGGAGAAGGATGTCGGGCCTCTTCTCACGGACGCGGCGGAAGGCCTCGGTGGTCCCCGGGATGGCCTGGTTGACCACGATGACCTTCATCTTGGGATCGTCGGCGAGGCCGACGATCTGGCTGATGGTGGTTTCCATCTCGGACATGAAGTTGTCGGGATAGGTGATGTGCTTGATCATCCCGCCCTTCGCGACGTCGCCGTAAGCCTTGATCAGGGCTTCGGCTCCGCGAAGGTCGTCCTCCGACTGGGATACCGTCCCGGTGACGACGCCGATGTGGAACGGCGCGGCAGCCAGGGCAGTTCCGGCCATGAGTGCCAGGAGCGCGAGTGCAGCGAGAAACAGTGACGCTTTTCTCATGTACCTGTGACCCCCTTCTTAAGTTTTTGTGACTGGGAATAATATATCAGCTGAACACCAAGCTTTCAACGCCCTGGAGAAACAACAGCCCGGGGGCGGTTCATTTCCCCCGGGACTGCCGAACCTAGGCTTCGACCTTGATTTCCCGCGCGCTTTCCCAGAGGCCGTGGATGTTGCAGTAGGAAGCTGCGATGAGCATGCCGGGAGACGTGATCTTCAGGGCGACTTTCGCGTGAGGCTCGGTGTAGACCGGGCCCTTGTTGGGGCCGTCGACGGACTCGCCGTGGACGGTGAATTCCACGTTGGCGACCTCGAAGGGGAACTTGCCCCCCTCGGGCATGAAGTACAGCTTGATCCAGCGGATGTGGTGCTCCGTCGTGTTCGGGTGGGGGATCTCCTTGCCGACGCTGAGGTCGACGACGAATTTCTCTCCGGCCTTGACCGTTTCCGGCGCCTCGATGACCGGGGCATGCTTCTCGGTTTTCCAGTCCGCGCTCTTGATGATGTGCTCGAATTTCATCTCGCATTCCCTCCTTTTGGCAGTCGTTGTAAACTGTCTAGGTGTTCAAAATACCCTTTTCGGGCACTTTCTGTCAATCAGCGTACGTTTTGCCTCAATCGGTCTCTAATGTTCGGCATTTCTCCTCTCGCCTTCCTCCTTCGCCCCGGGCAGGGATCCGAAGGATTGCCGTGGACAAGAGTTGCCGTATCGCCGAGAATACTTTTCGAAAGGTCGCAAAACTCCGTTTTTTCCAGGGAGGAACCCGTCATGTGGAAGCGGACGATCCTGGTGGTTTGCACCGCCGTTTTTCTTTTTGCAGCGGGAGACGGGTGGGCCCAGGCCGCCCCGCAGTCCGAGGCGGACCGGGCCGCGCTGCTGAAGGCCGCCCTCGAGAAAAAATTCTCGCCCCAGTCCATGGAAGTCCGGCTGGAAGGCGGACCCGACGCGAAGGGGTTCGTGAAGAAGGCCGCTGTGCGGGCGAAGGGGGCGGTGATCGACAAGCTGAGGGTCGAAAGCCTCGTCATGGAGGCCTCCGACCTGCAGTTCAACCCGCCGGAGGAATGGGAGAAACATCTCGAGGTGAAGAGCGCGGGAGACACGCGGAGCCGCGGGGTGATCCTGGAAACGGACATCAACGCCGCCATGAAGGAGTCCGTGAAAGGGGACAGGAAGTGGAAGAGCATCCGGATGGACCTGTCGCCGACCCAGATCAAGGCGGTGGGAGTGTACGAAACCCACTTCCTCTTCAAGCTGCACCTGGTGGTGAAGCTGACGGGGAAGCTGGCGGCCTCTCCCGACGGGAAGCAGATCTTCATCCGGGACTACAAGCTGAACGTGAGCGGCCTGACGATGCCCCAGGGGCTGACGGAGGACGTGATCGAGAAGGTGCAGCCGATCATCGACTTCCGCGAGTCGGTGTTCCCGGTTTCGGTGAAGAAGATCGTGATGGACGAAACGTCGATCTCCTTCGTGAGCGACCCGCCGCCGGCGCAGTAGGACACCCCCGGCTCGGCCGCTTCACCAGTTCTTCGAAAGGATCTCCGCTTCCAGCGCGTCGAACTCCTCGCGGTCGGCAGGCTCCAGGCGGGTTCGAATTTCCTCGCGGGAGCGAAGGGCGGCCGTTTCCCGGCTTTCCCCTTCGGCGGCCTCGCTCCAGCCGATTTTCCGCTTCCCCTCGTAGAGGTCCAGGTCGAGGATCCGCCTCCCGTCGGCGGCGACTTCCAGCCCCAGGAGGTTTCGCTTGACCGCCTCCGGTTCCAGGGGCGTCACCATCTTCAGGCTGTAGCATTTCACCTCAAGCAGCACCCGGGCGAAGTCCCGGCTCCACCCTTCCCCCACCACCAGGCCGATTTCCAGGGCCTCCAGCGCGCGCATGACCCGCCTGTAATGCAGGTCGTACAGGCCGTACTTGTCGTAAAGGCGCAGTTCCACCGCGTTCCACGACCGCCCCGACAGCCCGGACGTGACGTACCTCACGATGCTTCGGCGCATCAACCGGTAGGCCGCTTCGTTCCGCATGGGGAGCACCAGCCTGCGGGGGTGCAGGTCCGCCGGTTCGAGGATGTTCCTCAGGGATTTCCCGGTGAACAGCACCGCGGTGCACTGCCGGTCGGGCCACGCCATCCATTCGGGCCCTTCGGTCTCCCGGGCCCCGAGCTCGGACTTCAGGAGGTCGATGATGGCGTCCGGCTGCCCGAAGGTCCGGACGATCAGCCCCCCGTGCCGGCTTTCCACCCGCTCGACCAGTGAGCAGAGCCTTTCGTTGACGAGGGCGCATAGCAGGTCCTCCGTGCCCTCGCTGATGACGTAGATGCGGCTTCCTTCCAGCCAATCGGGGGATTCGCCCGCACTTTTGCCGACCGTGTCCTTCAGGAAGACGAGAGTCTGCTGCTCCCCTGCCTTCCTCCAGGCCTCCCGCAGGTCGTAGGCGTGCTCCGCCCTTCGTTTGTCCAGGAAGGCCCCCAGTTGTTCGCCGTTCTGGGTCTCCAGCAGGAGAAGCCGGGGCGCCCCCCGCATCAGAGACAGCATCGTCTCCACCTCCCCGGGCCTTAGAGGCCGATTTTCCGTTTCTTCTGGCGCGCGTCGTGCACGGCGCGCGGGTAGTCGAAGGAATGGACCGCGCGGCTGTCCAGGTCCAGCACCCGGATCTTCACGTTTCCGTTGAGGTCCTGGCGGCCGTCGGCGTCAGGCGGCAGGACGCTGGTGTCGTGCCCGTAGAGGCCGAAGTCGGCAGGGTCCTGCGAGAGGCATTTCCAGAGGTCTTCCGGCCGGTGGGCGGCGGCGATCCGGACCCCCTCGAGCTCCATCCGGGCGCAGCGCTCGAAGGCCTGCAACCTGCCGGCAAGGCCGGCGGACAGGGCTCGAACGACGGCGAAATCGTCGTGGTTGCCCATGACCAGGAAGATCCGCTCGGCCTGCGTGGCCAGCAGGACCGACACGAGGGACTGCACCCGCGACGCGTAGAGGCGGGCATCGGGCGAACGGGAGCGGAGCTTGATCTCGTCGGCGAGGTCCCCGGTGTGGACGATGAAGCGGGGTCTTATGGCCTCTGCGATCCTGCCGAGGTCGCCGTAGAAGAAGGAAGGGGTATCGGAAACGTGCAGGAGAGCCGACGCGATGCCCAGGGCTTCCTGGGGCACCGCCGGGGCTTTCGCCAGGCAGGCCAGGGCTCGGCGGAGGGCTTCCTTCACGGGAGAAGCCTCAGGGGGCGGCGGCCGAGGCCGCCAGGGTGGCGAGGTCGTTCCTGAGGGTGCGGTAGGCCGAAAGGACTTTCTCGACGTACCCGGAGTTGCCGCCGACGTATTTCTTCAGGGACTTCGCCAGGTCTCCGCCGGAGGACCTGAGGTAGCAGGAGAAGATCCAGGCCCCTGCCAGGATGTTGTTCCTTGGGTCGAAGAGGTCCTTGACGTTCCGGATTTCGGGAAAGGCCCGAGGGAGGTTCTTTTCGTGGGCCTTCCAGTTGACCTGCATGAGGCCGATGTTGGACCGGTTCTTCGCGGACGCGTTGACCCTGGATTCCCGCACGAGGATGGAGGCCACGACCAGGGGATCCACGCCGAAGAGCCTTCCCGCGTCGAGGACGTGGTCGGCGTAGCGCTCGGCCTTTTCGGCCCCGAGGTTCCTGTTGATGCGGCAGAAGAGGGCTACGATCGCCTTCCGCTGGGCCGTGACGAGAGGGGGCTCGACCGGGGCGGGCGCCTCTTCCGGGAGGGGAGGTTCCTCTACGGCGGCTTCCGGAGGGTTGTTCGGATCGTAGAGCGGCGGCGTATCGAGTTCCTCGGCCGAGGCCAGGCCTCCGGTGAGGGTTAAGAAACCAAGCAGAAGCAGAAGGGTCAGGGCTTTTTTCATCGTTTATCCCGCCTTTCGCGAACAAAAGGATAACCCCAAAAGGGGGATTTCGGCAAATCCCCCCTGGCGAAGCCGGTCTAGAGCCGGATCCGCGGGCTGCCCTTGCCCTTTGGGCGCCTTCCGTGGAGAATAGCCCTCATGACGCTGACCATCCGGAACCTTTCCCTGCGCTACAGAGAAAAAATCCTGTTCGACCGGATCGGCTGGACCGTGCCGGACCGGGCCCGCGTGGGCCTGGTGGGCGACAACGGGGCCGGCAAGAGCACCCTGCTGAAAACCATCCTCGGAAAAGTCCAGCCGGATTCCGGCACCGTCGAGATCCCCCGGGGGGCGCGGATCGGGTACCTGCCCCAGGACCTGGTGGAGCTGGGCAGCGGAACGGTGATGGACACCCTCCGGGACCGTTGCGGCGTGGCGGAGCTGGAGGCGGCCCTGGCCGAATGCGAGACCGAGCTGGCGGGCCTGGATGCGGACAGCCCGGAACTGGCCGACGCCCTGGCGAGGCACGAGCGGCTGGTCCAGGCTCACGGGGCGCTGGATGCCTACGCGTTCGAAGCCCGGGCCCGGCGGGTCCTGAAGGGGCTGGGGTTCGCCGACGGGGACGCGGACCGGCCCTGCGAGACCTTCTCGGGCGGCTGGAAGATGCGGATCGCCCTGGCATCGCTGCTTCTGCAGGACCCGGAGATCCTGCTCCTGGACGAGCCGACGAACCACCTGGACACCGAGAGCATGGAATGGCTGGAGGCCTTCCTGAAGAACAGCCGCTGCACCCTCGTGACGGTCAGCCACGACCGTCGATTCCTGGACAACGTGGTGACGACGATCGCCGAGCTGTGCCGGGGAAGCCTCACCCTGTACCCCGGGGACTACGAGGATTTCCTGCGTCAGCGCGACGAGCGCGAGGAGCGCCTGGCCCGGGAAGCCGAAGCCCAGAGGGAGGTCATCGAAAAGGCGGAACGGTTCATCTCGCGGTTCCGCTACAAGGCGACCAAAGCAGCCCAGGTGCAAAGCCGGATCCGCATGCTGGAGAAGATGGAGACGGTGAAAATCGACGCCCCTCCCCCGACGGTGGCCTTCCGCTTCCCGGAGCCGCCGCGGAGCGGGCTGCTGGTGCTGAAGGGAGAAAACCTCTCGAAGAGCTACGACGGGAAGCCCGTCTTCAGCGGGGTGGACCTGGAGATCCGGCGGGGGGAGAAAATCGCCCTGGTGGGGGTCAACGGGGCGGGCAAGTCGACGCTGTCGCGCCTCCTGGCGGGAGTCGAGCTCCCGGATTCGGGGACCGTGACCCGCGGGCACGGGGTGAAGCTGGCGTTCTACGCCCAGGAAATGGCGGACAACATGTCCACCGAGGGGACGGTCTGGGACGAGGCCTGCTCGGTGCTTTCGAAGACGACACCCCAGGAGAGGCGGGACCTGCTCGGGGCCTTCCTCTTCTCGGGGGACGACATCGAAAAGCCGGTGCGGGTCCTGTCGGGCGGCGAAAAGGCACGGCTCGCCCTGCTGAAGGTGCTGCTGACGGAGTCGAACGTCCTGGTGCTCGACGAGCCCACGAACCACCTGGACCCCTCCACCAAGGACCGCTTCCAGAAGGCCCTTCTGGACTACAAGGGGACGGTCGTGCTGGTCTCCCACGACCGCTATTTCCTGGACGAACTGGTGGAGCGAGTCGTGGAGATCCGCGGGGGACAGGCCAGGATCTACCTGGGGAATTATTCGGACTTCATCGCCCGGCGCGGCAAGGTGGCCCCGGAAGAGGAACCGGAAGCCCCGCCTTCCCGGAACGGGGGTGCCGCGAGGGCCGCTGCCAGGGCTCCTGCAGCCGTCCCCGAGACGCCGGAGCTCCTCCCGCAGGATCGGTGGGCCCCGCTCCCGGACGAACGGAACAACCCTGCCCGTCACGCGAACCGGCTGAAGAAAGAAAGAACGGCCCTCTCGAAGCGGCTGGAAGCCCTCGAAGACGAGATCGCCGAGCGGGAGGACGAGAAGGCGAAGATCGGGGCGGCCCTCTGCGACCCCCTGGCCCACGCAGACCCCCAGCGGATGAGGGAACTGGCCGGGCAGATGGCTTCGGTGGAAGAAGCCCTGGCGAACCTGATGGACCGTTGGGAGGCCCTGTCGGGAGAAATCGAGGCGCTGGAGGAAGCCCTGGACTCCATCGGCTGAACAAAGTCGGGGGGGTCAGACCTTGCTCTTTGCTGTTTGTATGCAAACAGCAAAGAGCAA
>FWPV01007497.1_pt1 | contig 19750 bp, 20 predicted proteins | sample 2228371 | NCBI WGS metagenome assembly FWPV01 (sample SAMEA103939776, study PRJEB20133) | metagenome
AATTACCAAGGGTATTGCAAGTTCCACCAATGTCATCACAGACATTTTCAGCTGTAACTGTTCCAGTTAAATAATAGTAAGGAAGGGAAATCCAGTTTGTGTTTAAATAATTTGGATCTTGAAAAACAAGGGTCTTTGTGAGCTTAAAACCCATATTTGATGAAAGCAAAAAGGATGCTAACATCAAATAAAACAAAAATAGCAAATATTTTTTCATACTACCTCCTTGAAAAATTTTTTCCATTTAATTATACCATAATTTGAACAAATTTGTTCAAATTGGTAGACAGCATTTAGCATTTGGCATTTAGGAAAAATCTTTTTTTATTGATTTTATAAATTTTTGTAGCATTTTTGTAATACTTGAACATTTTTCATTTAAATCTTCAAATGTTTCCTTATCAATAAAATTTAAATCTCTTATCAAAATAATAAAATATTTTAGTTCAGAAATAGAACCTAAGGAAATATTATAAAAATGTATCATTTCTTTTGGGTTAATCCTGCCAAAACCCTCTGCAATGTTTGCTGGAACTGAAACTGCGGTTTTTCTGATTTGAAGTGTTAAACCATATATTTCATCTTTTGGAAAATTTTTTGAAAAATTGTAAATTTTCAAAACGAGATTATGAGAAATCTGCCATACATTTAAATCTTCAAAACTTTTCATTTTTTCTTCCATAATTTCCCTCCTTTTATCCCTAAATGCTAAGTGCTAAATGCCAAATGCTAAAAGGGTCCGCAGTTGCCTTTCAAATCCACTGCCAGGACTTTGTAGTAATATGTCTGGCTATCGGGGGGGGTGTCAATGTATTGTGTTTCTGTTGTGCTGTTTATATAATTTGATTTATTTTTAAAGTCAGGGATAAAATCTGGGGAAAGGGCTCTGTAAATTTCATAATTTAATAAATTTAAAGGGCTTCCATCCATTTTTAATAAAACTTGATTCCAAGTTATTATTCTGTTATTTCTAATCTTTTGAACTTTCAAATTTTCAGGATACTTGGGTGGGCTAATTGAAATGGAGGACTCTTCACCATTTGGGGTTTGGCAGGTGACATAGTAATATGCAATATCAGGTGATCCGTTGTCTTTGAAGGTGCATTGGTTGTTTATGCAAGAAGAAGGGAGAACTTCACCAATTTTATCTGGGCTTGTGGAAGACCTGAAAGGGACAAAATCTGGGTTTTCACTCCTATAAATTGTGCATAAGCTTATATTTGATTGATTGATTGGGTCTCCCCAAATGTCCTGAGAAGGTAAGTTAAAATTTAAAATTGGATTTGTTCCATCTTTTGTCAAAATTAATGGATAAATCATCTCTGGGGGTTTCCAGCCATTTATATTTGTTGGAGTGCAAGAAACTTCTTCTGTCTTTTCTGATTCATACCAAGGGTTTAAGGCAGAAAGTTTTGAAAAAACAGGGATCCCATTTGAAAATCCACCTATTTGGTAGGATAAAGTGCTTCCTGCATCTTTGAAATTTGGATAATTTCCTGAAGATAAACCATAATAAATGCGATAATTGTTTATTTCTGGTTCTGAGGACAAATCCCAAGAAAAATTTATCCTTCCACCCCAAGTTGAGTCATTGCATTGAAAATTTTGAGGAATTTCTGGAGGGCAGGGGTTTACATAAATTTCTTTTATTTCTGTCCCCTTTCCTTCAAAACCATTTATATCTATTGCTGTAACATAATAATAGTAGTTAATTCCATAAGTTAAATTGTTATCTATGTATTGAGTACCATTATAATTTGATAAAATTTTTGTAAAGGAACTTGTGCTGTTTTCCCTCCTATAAATATTATATGAATATGTATTTCCATCTGGGGGAAGCCAGGAAAGGGTCACTTCTCTACAATTGTTATTTTGAACTGAAAAGGATAAAGGTGGAAGGGGTGTTGGGGCTGGATATTTTGTTGCAGGATCTCCCAAAACAACAAGTCCTTGGGCTAATCTATCTACACCCATTCCTTCTATTTTTACAAAGGAATAATAATACAAGATGCCTAAGTTTCTTTCTTTTTGAATTCCAAAAAAGTTAAAATAAAAGGGCTCTGTTATCCAATCAATTTGGTAAATATTCATAAATGTTCCCGGTCCTATACAACTTACAGCGCCTTTATCCCTGTTTAGTAAATCTTCAAGGATTGTTGTTTTTTCTACTGCATGATAAAAGGAAGAAGTATAGCAATTGGAATTTAAAACAACAGAAGGCATTTCTTGATTTGTTAAATTACCCATATCTTGAGGGGAACTTAAAAATCCCAAATCATCCCATATACGAAAGGCACCATGCCCTATGTAATTTATAATTCCTTTCCCACTATTAAATCTGTCAATTGAGTCCTTTTTTCCATTTACAGGATTTACATCATAATTGCTTGAACTACAGCTTCCCGGAGATGAGGTATAGGGTGGAAGGCGAAGATAAATATCTTCAACAGAATAGGGGAACTGGACATATGATTTATTTTTCTCTTGTGCAGATTCAAAATAAGTCCCATCTCTGCAACCAGCTATATGTAAAAGGTCTTTGAGATAATTTTTATCAGGAAGGTTTGTCTCGTAATTTTTTATCTTTGTCAGGACTGTTTCCATTTCTTCTTTGCTTTTTACTGAAATCCTCCCAAGCAAGACCTCAGGAAGGTTATCATTCCCTGAAAATGTTACAAAGAAATTTTCAAAGGAATAGTAGGCGTAAGGATTGTAGTAATCGCCATATCCAGTAGAAGTTTTCATATATGTGGGAACAAAATTTAAGTTTCCATCCCCACCATAGTCCTTAAAATCATAATCTGCATCTCCAATTATAAAAACATAAGTAAGCTTAGGTGGGCTTGATTTATTGTATAAATGTTGAAGGTAATCTTTAATGGGAAAGGGTGAAAAAATCCCATAATTGAATTGATCATAAATGTCTTCCACTGCCACTTTTTTTACTGTTAGACCTTGTTCTTCTCTATATCTTAAATAATCATCTAAAACATAAGAAGAAATCCACTCTTTTGGAGCAATTATTAAATATTCAGGATTTTCATTTGTTATATCATTATGGGAATATGCAGAAATTGTTGAAGGAATTAAAGGAACTTGGGCTATAAATAAATTTTCAGATGTTGAAGAATTTTCAATTGTTAAATTGTAGGGATTTGTGCCAGAAATTTCACCATTTAAGCAAATTAAAGGCATTTTTGGATTTGTTATATCCATTAAAATTATGTTATTAGATGTAAAATTGGAGATGGCTACCTTCCAATTTCCAGAATTTATGGAAAAGAAAATTTCATTGTTATAAGCATTGTAATCCCTCAAATATGTTATTTCAAACCAGTTTGAAAATATCTCATCGGCATCTACTCCAATTTGAGAGGGATTTTGAACTTCTAAGGTGAGGTCAATTGTTTGATCTCCAAAGCCACCTAAGTAGGACTGGGGAAAATTTACTGTTTTTTGAAAGAAAAACCAATCGTCAAAGTAGAACTCATCAACTAAATTTCCATTTATTTTTATTTTTGCATGGTGGTCTGGATTTTGAGGTCTATAAGACCCCCCTCTTAAATTATAGGTTAATGTGCATAAATAAGAAGAATTTTCTGAAACAGCAGGAAGAAATAGAAAGTGATTTTTAATTGGATCTTGGCTATTATTAACAAACCAATATGCTCTTTTCCACATCCAATGGTCATCATCTTCTTCTGGAATAAAGGCATAATTATGCAAATTTTCTTCAAAAAATGCCTTATAAGAATAATTTTGAACTTGGGTATAATTATTTGTAGGGGAGACATTTTTTACCCCCATCCTTTCTCCATTTGTATCTTCAATTAAAAGCCAGTAAATATTTTTGTCAGTAAAATCGCCTTTCTGCCATACTCCTTCTATATTTTCATTTTTATAATATTCTCCATAAAAATATAAAACATCAGAAGGATCAAATCTTCCATCATTTTCACCTGTTATGTAAATTGGAACCTCTTCACCTAAGTTGTAGAGATGGATTTTCCTTGGATCAATTGAATTTAAATTCCAATCCGTATTTCCATATAAGAAATCATAAGTTATACTATAAATCCCATCTCTTTCAATGGGAATTTTATAAATTGTAAAATTAGAAGGGGGGACTGACCAATTTTTTACTGAATTTTTTTCTATGGGGGTTCCCTTATCTTTCCACTCATTTAAAAATATGGAATCATAAAGGGCAGAAAAAGGGGAATTTTCTTCAATTATATTTAAATTTTTTAAATCATAATAAATGTTTATTTCTATTTCTTTATTTATTTTTATCCCATATTTTGAAATTTGAATGGGATAAAAATGGAAAAGGGCAAAGGGAACTTGTCTTATAAAGCCCGTTTTTATAAGAGAAATTGGTTTTTCAGGAAACCATTTTTCTTTTAAATCATAATTTAAATGGCTGAGTTTTCCCTCCTTTGTAATAACTGGCAGTTTATCCTTTATTATTTCTGATTTTTCCTTAAATTGAAAATTAAAATCCTTTGGAAGAGCCAAATAAAAATAGTTGCAAGTTAAGGCAGGTTTTTCTGGTTCTAAAAAATATTCAAAACCCTTAACATTTCTACCAATTTTTAAATTTTCTATTTCAAAGTTTGAAAGTTTATAATTTAATTTTAAAAATCCCTTTTTTTCTTCAACTTTTTTGCTAAAAGAAAAAGCACTTGAAGAGAAAAAAATAAAAAAGAAAATTAAAATATTTATAAATTTTTTCATAATAACTCATTCTTTAATTATACCACAACTAAATTATTAATGTTCACTAAAAATTTAAACATTTTAAGCCCTTTATTTATTTCATTAAAATGAAAAAAAATTTCTTATTTTAAAAAAAAATTAAAAGAGTTATAATAAAATGATGAAAAGAGAAAATTTGGAAAGGTTAAATGTTATAAACCTTTCAAAAAAGTATGGAAGTAAATTTGTAGTAAAGGGTGTATCCCTTTATGTAAATCAAGGAGAAATTGTGGGACTTTTAGGACCAAATGGTTCTGGAAAAACTACAACTTTTCATATGATTGGTGGTTTTATAAAGCCCACAGAGGGAGAAATCATCCTTTCAGATAAAAAACTAAATGGTATGCCAGTTTATATGAGGGCAAGAATGGGGATTGTCTATCTTCCCCAAGAACCATCAATTTTTAGAAAACTTACTGTTATTGAAAATTTGTTAATAATATTGGAACAATTGGGTTTAAGTTTTTCTGAAAGGGAAAGGAAAGCATATAACTTGTTGGAAGAACTTGGGGTAGAACACCTTGCTAGGCAAAGGGCAGATACACTATCGGGGGGTGAAAGGAGAAGGGTCGAAATTGCTCGGGCTTTAACCTTAGAACCAAAATTTTTACTCTTAGATGAACCCTTTGTAGGAATTGATCCCATTGCTGTCTTAGAAATCCAAAGAATAATAAAGCATTTAAAGTTAAAAAATATTGGAATCCTTATAACAGATCACAATGTAAGGGAAACATTAAAGATAACTGATAGAGCTTATATTATTAATGAGGGAAAGATTTTTAAAGATGGTTTTCCTTTTGTTCTTTCTCAAGATCCAGAAGTAAAAAAGATTTATTTGGGGGAAGAATTTAAACTACATTAAGGAGGGAAATTGTTACATCCAAAGCTGGAAGCAAAATTAGACCAGAAATTGATTTTGACACCAACTTTACAGCAAGCAATTAAACTGCTCCAGCTAAATCGTGTAGAACTGGCTGAACTTTTAAAAAGAGAAGTGGAACAAAATCCCGTCTTAGAAGAAGTTTTACAAGAAAGTGGTGAAGAAGTTTTAAAAGGAGAAAAAAAAGAAAACAAGGTGGAAGATATTGATTTGGATGCATATTTTCAAGAATACTATGAACAATCTTCACCTATGCCTTCTTATTGGGTACCAGAAGAGCAGCCAAGTATTGAAAATATCCCAGCACCTCAGATGAATTTAGAAGATTATTTGTTTTGGCAAATGGAGCTCTTGGAACTCCCTGAATCCATAAAGAATGCTTTAAAATATTTAATTGAAAATTTAAATGAAGATGGGTATTTGGAAGAAAAGCTTGAAAATTTATGTAATGAAAACTTTCCCCTTGAGGCACTAAAAAAAGCAAAATTAATTTTAATGAGTATGGATCCCCCTGGAATTGGTTCGGAAAATATAAAAGAATGTTTAATTGCCCAAGCCCAAACTGAAATCTTAAAAGAAGCAATAGATAAGGGTTGGGAAGAAATCTTACAAAAGGATTATGATGGTCTTTGTAAAAAATTAAACATTTCAAAGGAAGAATGTCAAAGCATTGCAAATGCAATTAAGTATTTGGATCCCTTCCCAGGAAGGAGGTTTGGAAAGGAATCTTCTGTTTTTGTAGAACCCGATGTATTTGTGTATAAAAAGGGAAATAAATTTGAGGTAATTGTCAATGAAGATGGGCTTCCAAAATTGAAGGTTTCAAGGTTTTATTTAAGATTAATGAAGAGTATTGAATTATCTAAGGATAAAGAAGCCTTGGAATATCTTGAAAATAAACTCCAATCAGCTTTTTGGCTTTTAAGATCCATAGAACAAAGAAGAAAGACCCTTACAAATGTAGCAAAGGCAATAGTAGAATATCAAAGGGAAGCAGTGGAAAAGGGAAAGGAATTTATAAAGCCCTTGATTTTAAAAAACATAGCAGAAGAAGTAAATGTCCATGAGTCAACTGTTTCAAGGATTGTATCAAATAAGTTTATGCTCACCCCTGCTGGTTTATTTTTAATGAGAGATTTTTTTATTTCAGGAATAAAGACAGTGAGCGGTGAATTAAAATCCGTGGAAGAAGTTAAAAAAGCAATAAAAGAAATAATTGAAAGGGAAAATAAAAATAAACCCTTTAAGGATACAGAAATTTCCAGAATTCTTTATAGGGATTATAGGATTTTCATTGCAAGGAGAACTGTGGCAAAATATAGGGAAGAGTTAAACCTTCCATCTTATAAAGAAAGAAAAAGGAGTTAATTATGAAACTTGAATTTTCCAGCAAAAATTTTGAAATTCCAGAAAGTTTGAAGAAATTTACAGAAAAGAGGTTGCAAAAACTTAATAAATTCTTTGATGAGGAAGATTGGCAAGTGAAAATCCTTATGAGGGAAAGTAAGTATATTTATGAAAGCGAAATTTCTGTTTTGCATAATGGAGAATGGGTTAAAGCAAGGGCAAAGGCAGAGGAAGTTGAATTTGCAATAGTTCAAAGTATTAACCATTTAAAGACCCAATTGATTAAAAAAACAAAAAAATTAAAGGAAAAAAAGAGGAGATTGGCACATCAAGGAAAGGTTAGTAAATTTGAGCAAAAAGAAGGTGAAGGGACAAGAAGGTTTTTGAGAAGGAATTTGGAAAACTTAGAAATAGAAACAATGTCAGAAAATCAGGCATTTTCTAATTTTAATCCAGAAAAAAAGCCCTTTTTTTTGTTCAGAGATGTAAATGATAATAAGTTAAAGATTTTTTTTGAAGAAAAGGGTAGAAAAATTCTCTTAGAACTGGGTACTGAATGAAGCTTTCTGAGATCTTGAATCCTTCCCTAATATTAATCCCTTTAAAGGGAGAGACAAAGGAAGAAATCTTTAAAGAGTTAGAAGAACATTTAACAAAAAATAGGTTTATAAAGAGAAGTGAACCCATTGAAAAACTGTTACTTAAAAGGGAAGAGTTGGGTTCTACAGCAGTGGGGAGGGGAGTTGCAATACCCCATTGTAAGACCTCAGATGTAAAGGAAACCCTTTTGGCTGTGGGGTTAAAAAAAGAAGGTGTCCTTTTCCCAGCCCCTGATGGAAAGCCCGTTCATTTGCTTTTTTTTGTTTTATCTCCTCCAGAAAAGACCATAGACCATTTGCAAATTCTTTCAAAAATTAGCAAGTTTATAAAAATTCCAGGAGTAATAGAAAATTTGTCTTCTGCAAAGACGCCAGAGGACTTTATGGAAATTCTTATAAAAGAAGAAAAGAAATTATGAAAGTTACTCCCCTATCTATTCGCTTTTTATTTTTAAATAAGAATTTTTTACAAGAAGTAAAATTGGAAAAGTACACAGGAGAAGAGACCTTAAACAATATAATAGAACATCCCTCAATAAATAGAGTGGGGCTTGCCCTTGCTGGTTTTGAAGGTGCAATTTATAAAAACAGATTGCATTTGCTTGGTTATTCTGAAATAAATTATTTAAAAACCCTTGATGAAGACATTGCAAAGGAAAGGTTGGAGAAAATTTGTCTGGAAGGTATCCCTGGAATAATTATAAGTTCAAATTTAGACCCCCCAAAATATTTAATTAAGATTTGCAAAAGCACCAAAGTAGCCCTAATGAAATCATCCCTGCCTTCAAATCTTTTAATTTCAAAGTTTTCAAACTTTCTTTCAAGGTATATGTTGGAAAGGAAGTCCTTTCATGGCACATTAATGGATATATATGGAGTTGGGGTGCTCATTATTGGACCTTCAGGGATTGGGAAAAGTGAAGCATCCTTAGAACTCATAAGTAAGGGACATCGCCTAATTGGAGATGACTATGTAGTTTTAAGAAAAGGATTAAATGGGGAAGTAATTGGGGAATTGGGGAGGGTTTGGGCAATGGGTGCTATGGAAATAAAGTCCATAGGAATTATAAATGTAAATCAAATTTTTGGACTCTCCTCTTGGGAAAGGGAAAAGGAAGTAAAAATGATTATAAATTTGAAAGATGTGGAAAAGGAAAAAGAAAATATCTATGACTTTCAAATTGGAAAATATGAGGTCTTTGAAGATAAAGAACTTGCTTGTTTTGATATATTTGTTGCAAAAAGTAGAAACTTGGCTTTAATAATTGAAGTTGCTGTAAAGACATTTTTGCTTTACCAAATGGGTATTGATTATCAAAAGTCCTTTGTTGCCTTTCAAGAAAATCTTTGTTTGAGGAAAGAATGAAAAAAAAATCTATAAAAGTATTAGTTACAGGGCTATCGGGTTCTGGAAAAAGCACTGTATTAAGGGCATTAGAGGACATAAATTTTTATTGTGTAGATAATCTTCCAGTTCCTCTTATAAAGGAATTCTTAGGGGAAACAAAAAAACTAAAAAAAATTGTAATTGGCATAGACATAAGGTCCTTAGAATATACAAAAAAGTTTAGAAGAGCTTTTGAAGAAATAAAAGAATTATATCCAAATATTAAATTAATTTTTACTGATGCTTTTGATGAAGTTCTTGAAAGGAGGTTTTCTGTTACAAGGAGGCCCCACCCTTTGAGTGAAAAATATCCCTTAAATGAAGCAATTAAAAAGGAGAGGAAATATCTAAAAGAAATAAAAGAACTTTCAGATATTTATATTGATACTTCAAATTTAAATATACATAATTTAAGAGCAAAGGTCATTAACCTTTTTGAACCAAATACTTATGAGGAAAAATTTAATATAACACTAATGAGTTTTGGTTATTCCTATGGACTGCCTCAAAATTCTGATTTGATCTTTGATTTGAGGTTCTTAGATAACCCTTATTTTAAGCCAAATTTAAAGGATTTGACGGGAGAAGATGAAAGGGTTCAAAAATATTTGCATAGACAAAAAAATTATAGGGTCTTTTTGGATAAAATAATAAAACTTTTAAGGTTTTATATTCCCCAAGTAAAAAAAGAGTTGAGGTTTTCCTTTACAATTGGAGTTGGATGTACAGGGGGTATGCATAGAAGTGTTGTTTTTGCAATAGATTTAAAAAATGCCTTAGAAAAAATGGGTTATAATGTTATATTAATCCATAGAGATATAAGGAGAGGTGAACTATGATAGCTGGAATCGTTTTAACCCATGGAAATTTAGCTGTGGAAATGGTTCATTCTGCTAAGACAATTGTCTCTTCAGATATACCTCTTTTTGCTGTCCCTTTAAATTGGTCAGATACATGGGAAGATGCCTTAAAAAAGGTTAAGGGAACCCTAGATAAATTAAAGGAATATGATCAAATCATTCTCTTTACAGATATGTATGGTGGTACGCCTTCAAATATTGCTTTTTCCTTAGCTCAGCCAGAAAGAATAGCTGTTTTAACTGGGATAAATTTACCTATGCTTGTAAGTTTTTTGTCTATTCAAATGGAAGGATTAAAAGATATACAAGATGTTGCATCTTTTTTATTAAAGAGAGGGAAATCTGCCATTAGAAGATTTAGGGAGAAGGAAAGTAATGATAAGTAAGGTTTTAAAACTAAAAAATAAATTGGGTTTACATGCAAGGGCATCTTCAAAGTTTGTAGAACTGGCAAGAACCTTCAAATCCGATATAAAGGTTGTAAAAAATGGAGAAATTGCTGATGGTAAAAGCATTTTAGGTCTTTTAATTCTTGCAGCTGCAGTGGGGGAAAAAATTGAAATAAGGGTAGAAGGTCCCGATGAAAAAAAGGCATTAAAAGCCCTTGTGGATTTAGTAAATAAGAGGTTTGGAGAAAATGAATAAGTGTAAAGGAATAGGTGTTTCACCAGGTATTGCTATAGGCAAAGTAATTTTGCTAAATAGAAGTTTTGAAATGGTTTTAAAGATTAAGTTAAAGGAAGAAGAGGTGGAAAGGGAAGTGGAAAGATACTTAGGTGCTTTAAAGAGGGCAGAAGAAGAAATTACTCTATTGGAACAAAAAGCAAAAAAAATATTTCCTGCAGATATTTCCACTGTCTTCCATGCCCATCTTTTAATGGTTACAGATGAAATTTTTACTAAAAAAATTCCTGAACATATAAGAAAACATAAAATAAACTCTGAATGGGCTGTTCAAGAAAAAATTTTAAAGATTCAAGAGCAATTAAAGGCAACCCAAGATCAATACTTTCAAGAAAGAATACAAGATATTCAAGATGTAGCAAAACATATCCTTTCTGCTCTTCAAACTTTTGATCACCAAGTCCTAACAGCTTTAAATGAGGAATCCATAATAGTTTCAAATGAACTTGCTCCTTCAGACATATTGCTTGTCCACCACCCTAAAATAATTGGTTTTGCAACCCAGGAAGGTGGGGAGACCTCTCATACTGCAATTATGGCAAAGGCAATGCACATTCCAGCTGTTTTGTCAGCAAAGGAAATAATGAAATATGCAAAAAATGGAAATATGGCAATAATAGATGGAAATCAAGGGGTTGTTATTTTTAATCCCGATCAAAAATTGATAAAGGAGTATAAAAAAAAGAAAGAAAAGGAAGAAGAAAGGATTTTAAAACAAAAACAAGTTTTGGAAATTCCCGATAAAACAAAAGATGGAATTCCTTTTAAACTCCTTTCCAATTTAGAACTCTTAGAAGAGTTGGATGTAGTTAAAAAAAATGGTGCAAAGGGAGTAGGGCTTTACAGGTCTGAATTTTTATACATAATTGGTTATCCTCATATTCCCTCAGAAGAGGAACACTTTTATGCTTATAAAAAGATCCTTGAAGCAATGGGGGATTTTGAAGTTACCATAAGAACCTTTGATTTGGGGGGAAGAAAATTTGCAAAGGAAACCCTCCATTTTCATGAAGGAAATCCAGTCCTTGGAATGAGGGGAATAAGGTTATGCTTAAATGCTCCAGAAATTTTTAGACCCCAACTTAAGGGGCTCTTGAGAGCTTCTCTTTATGGAAATTTAAAAATAATGATTCCAATGGTTTGTTGTGTAGATGAAGTTATAGAAACAAGAAAAATCTTAGAAGAATTAAAGAGGGAGTTAAAAAAGGAAGGGAAAAAGTTTAAAGAAAATATACCCCTTGGGATAATGGTAGAAGTTCCTTCTTGTGCCTTTATTTTAAATGCCTTAGAACCCTATGTGGAATTTTTTTCCTTAGGAACAAATGATTTAATTCAATATACCCTTGCAGTAGATAGGAATAATCCAAATGTTTCAAATATTTTTTCACCTCTCCATCCTGCCATCTTAAAGATAATTAAAATGGTAGCTGATTTTGGAAAAGAAAGGGGCAAGGAGGTTTCTGTTTGTGGAGAAATGGCTGGAAATCCTATCCATGCAGGGCTTCTCTTTGGACTTGGAATAAGAACCTTTTCAATGGAACCCTATTTTATTCCTGAAGTTAAGTCCCTGCTCACATCTATTGATAGCAAAAGCTTAGAAGAAATAGCATATAAAGCCCTCCAAATGCCAACTGTTAAGGCAGTAAATGAGTGTCTAATAGAAGAGATGGGAAAGATTTTTCCAAAAGGTTTATTATGTCAAATTTAAATTTACCTCATAAAGTTGAAAAACCTTGGGGTTGGGAACTTTGGGTTGCTTTGACAAATTTTTATGTAGGAAAGATTTTGCACATAAATCCAGGGCATACTTTAAGTTTACAATATCATAAGGAAAAGGATGAATCTATTTTTGTTTTAAAAGGAATATTGGAAGTGGAGATAAGAGAAGATTCAAAAGTGAAAAGATTTAAATTAAAAAAAAATAGTTGTTTGAGAATTCATCCGGGGACAATTCATCGTTTTAGTTCAAAGAAGGGGTGTGAGTTAATGGAAGTTTCCACATCCCAATTAGAAGATGTGGTAAGATTAGAAGATAAATATGGGAGGGTAAAATGAAAGTTTTTGTAATATTTTTATTTTTAAGTACCCTTATTTTTTCACAACAAGAAGAAAAAAAGGACTCTCCCTTGGTGGAAGCAGCAAAAAAAACGGGAAGATACAAAATGCAAAAGGGGATTTCTATAACAAACAAGGATTTACAAAGTGCAAAAAAAGAAGAAGAAAAGGAAGCAAAAAAAACAGATAAAAAATTAGAAACTGAAGAGGTATTCCCAATCAAAGAAGAAGAAATGAGAGATAACAAAGGAAGGACAAAAAAGGAATGGCAAATACTTATGTCATCTGCAAGAGAAAACATAAAAAGGTTAGAAGAAAAAATTAAGGAATTGCAATCAAAATTAAATAAACTTACAAATGATTATTATGCTTGGGATGATGTGGCTTATAGAGAAGGGGTTATAAAGGTTGAAATGGATATGACAAGGGAAGAATTAAACAATGCAAAAGCCCAATTGGAAGAAGCAAAAAAGAGGATATCTGAATTGGAAGAGGAGGCAAGGAAGTCAGGAACTCCTCCAGGATGGTTAAGGTAAAATTTTACATTGAGACCTGGGGCTGTCAAATGAATGTTTTAGACAGCCAAAGAATTTATTCCTCTTTTATAAGGATGGGTTATGAACCCTCAAATTCTATGGAAGAGGCAGAAATATTTGCCTTAAATACTTGTGCAGTTAGATCTAAAGCAGAAGAAAAGGTTTGGTCCAGATTAAATGAGTTGAAAAAAATAAAAGAAAAGGGGGTTTTAAAAAAAATTCTTTTGTGTGGGTGCATTCCTGAACATTATGGAGAAGAAATTTTAAAAAGATTTCCCTTTGTAGATTTCATAATAGGTCCAGACCAAATCCAAAACATACCTTTGATACTCCAAAAGGAAAAGTGCATTGCCTTGGATTTTGATGAAGATATTTCCTTTAAGCCAGAGGACTTTGAAAGAAAAGATGAAGCTATGCCAATGGTGACAATAATGGAAGGGTGTAATCAATTTTGTTCTTACTGTGTTGTGCCTTTTACAAGGGGAAGGGAAAGATCCAGGTATTTTGATGAAATTTTAATTGAAGTGGAAGATTTAATAAAAAAGGGGTATAGTTCTTTAATGCTTTTGGGTCAAGTTATAAATAACTATAAATGCCCTAAGACGGGTAAAGACCTTTGTAACTTATTGGAAGAAATTGCAAAATATGGAGAATTGAAAAATATTATTTTTATAACTTCCCATCCCCATTACTTTAAAGAATCTTTAATTGAAACGATTTCTAAATATGAAAATATTTCACCTTACATCCATCTTCCAGTCCAAAGTGGATCAAATAAAATTTTAAAAGCAATGAATAGAAAATATACAGTAGAAGAATATTTAAATTTGATTGAAAAGATTAAAAAGGCAAAAAGGGGCTCTTCCTTTTCCTCAGATTTTATAGTGGGATTTCCAGGGGAAGGGGAAAGGGAATTTGAAGAGACAATAGAACTAATAAAAAAGATCAGATACTCTTCTATTTTTGGTTTTGCTTATTCTCCAAGGCAGAAAACAAAAGCTTCAGAACTGAAAGATACCCTCAAAAGAAAGGAAAAACTGGAAAGGTTAAATTTTTTATTTGAAATTCAGGATAAAATTCAAAAGGAAGATAATGAAAAACTCATAGGAAAAATCTTTGAAGTTCAAGTTTACGGAAAGGCACAAAAGCCAGAAGGTAGTTATTCGGGAAGGACAAAATGTTATAAAACTATAAACTTTTTATCAAAAAATAAATTAAAAAAGGGGTCTTGGGTAAAAGTTGAAGTCACAGAGGGTTTTGCCCATTCCCTTTTTGGAAAGGAAGTAGAATGAAAAAGGATCCAGCCATAAAAGTTATGATGATGCCAAAGGATACAAATTCAAGGGGAACTATATTTGGTGGAGTTATATTGGCATATATAGACCAAGCAGGTGCTGTGGAAGCAATAAGAGCTGGTGCTATAAGGCCCGTAACGGTTAATATGAGGGAGATAAATTTTTTAAAGCCCGTCTTTGTAGGCGACATTGTCTCCTTTTATACGGAAACCTTAAAAAAGGGAAAGACATCTATTACAGTAAAAGTAATTGTAGAAGCAGAGAGGACTTTAAAGGTAAAAGAAAAAGTTAAAGTGACAGAAGCAGAAGTAACCTATGTAAACATAGATGAAAATTGGCAACCCTTACCTTTTTAATTTTAAAAGGGTTTGGCATTTTTTGATTTGATTTTTTGCTCTTTCTTGTTCTTCCCCTGAAGAAATTTTTAAAATATCTTCTGCTTCTTGAATTTCTTTTAAAATTTCCTCTTCACTTTTTTCTTCCAAGTTTAAAATTTCTTCTACTAAAATCTTAACTTCATCATTTAATACTTCTGCAATTCCTCCACATATTCCAATCCTTTCCTTTTCTCCTCCCTTTGAAAAATGCAAAATTCCAATTCCTAAAAGAGCCAATAGGGGTCTATGTCCAGGCAAAACTCCTATTTCACCAGTTTTTGCTGGGATGTAAACTTCATCTACTTTTTCTTCCACAAAGGTTCTTTGTCTTGTAAGTATTCTTAAATTTAATTTATTTTCCATTAAAGGAGTTCCCTTTTAATCTTTTCTGCTTTTTCATAGACCTCTTCTATTCCCCCTACCATATAAAATGCTTGTTCTGGAAGTTCATCACACCTTCCTTCAATGATTTCTTTAAATCCCTTTATGGTATCTTCAATTTTTACATACTTACCTTTAACTCCTATGAATTGTTCTGCTACATGGAAGGGTTGAGATAAAAACCTTTGGATTTTCCTTGCCCTTGCAACAGTTATTTTATCTTCTTCTGATAATTCTTCCATACCCAAGATGGCAATTATATCCTGCAAATCCTTATACCTTTGTAAGATTTCTTGAACCTTTCTTGCCACCTGATAATGCTCTTCTCCTATTATTCTTGGATCCAATATTTTTGAAGTGGAAGCTAAGGGATCTACAGCAGGATAAATTCCCAATTCAGCAATTTGCCTTGAAAGAACTGTTGTGGCATCTAAGTGGGCAAAGGTTGTAGCAGGGGCTGGATCTGTTAAATCATCAGCAGGGACATAAATTGCTTGAACAGAAGTAATAGATCCCTTTTTTGTAGAAGTAATTCTTTCTTGGAGTTCCCCCATTTCTGTTGCAAGATTTGGCTGGTATCCAACAGCTGAAGGCATTCTTCCTAAGAGAGCAGAAACCTCAGAGCCAGCTTGGACAAATCTAAAGATATTATCTATGAATAAAAGGACATCTTGTCCCCCATAATCCCTAAAGTATTCTGCAACTGTAAGCCCTGTTAAACCAACCCTTAACCTTGCACCAGGGGGTTCTGTCATTTGTCCATAAATTAGTGCAACCTTTGATTTTCCTGGGATTAATTTTATTCTTCCCTTTTCATCCCTTAAAGGTTTTCCTTCTTCATCTTTTTCCACAGCAATTACACCTGCTTCTTGCATTTCAAGCCATAAGTCATTTCCTTCCCTTGTCCTTTCTCCAACTCCAGAAAAGACAGAAAAACCTCCATGTTTTAAAGCTACATTATTTATAAGTTCCATAATAAGCACTGTCTTACCAACTCCAGCACCTCCAAAAAGACCTGTCTTTCCCCCTTTTGTATATGGCTCTAAAAGGTCTATTACTTTTATTCCAGTTTCAAACATAACAGTTTCTGTGGATTGCTCTTCTAAGGGTGGAGCTTTTCTATGGATAGGAAGGTATGCTTCTCCATTTACTTCACCTAAACCATCTACAGCTTTTCCTATTACATTTAGGACCCTTCCAAGGGTCTCTTTTCCTACGGGAATTGTTATGGGCTTGTGATTTGTTGTAGCAACCATCCCCCTTTGCATCCCTTCTGTGGGTTGCAAAGCCACACACCTTACAACCCCATCTCCTAAGTGTTGAGCTACTTCTGAAACTACACTTACCCTTATCCCAACCTCTGGAATTTCTTGATCCACATAAACGGCACTATAAATTTCTGGGATTTCTTCTGGGGGAAATGCCACATCTATTACGGGACCTACAATTCTTATAACTTTTCCTTTACTTATTTCCATTTTTACCTCCTTAATGCTTGTGCACCTGAAACAATTTCTATTAATTCTTTTGTAATTGCTGCTTGGCGCACTCTATTATAAAATAATGTGAGAGCTTGGATCATATCATCTGCATTCTTAGTAGCAAGTTCCATTGCCACCATTCTAAAAAATTGTTCTGAAGTGTTTGCCTCGAGCAAAATTTTTAAAATTTTTGACTCCATATATGTATTTATAAACTCTGGAAGAAGAATATCAAATTTTGGATCGTAAAGGTATTCTACATCTGGTTCTTCCTTTTCTATCTCAAGGGGAAGGATTTTTTCAAGTTTTATGGAAATTTTTCCTAAAGATAAAAACCTTTGAGATAATAAATAAACTTCTTGAACCTTGTTTCTTAAGAAATTATTTTCAATAATATTGTAAATTTCTTTATTTGGGATTTTATCAATTTCCTTAAAGATATTTGTATAAGAAGCAATTATTTCAAATTTATGTTTTTTTGCAAAGTTTAATACTCTTGAACCTATGGGAATTAAGGAAAAATTTTCCTTATAAGAAATTTCTTGAAACTTTTCTAAGATTTGGGAATTATAAGAACCACATAAACCCCTATCAGAAGATATTACAACATAAAGTTTTTTCTTCACTTCTTCTTTTCTTAGGTAAGGGTGCGCTATCTTTTTTAATAGGGGAAGGGCATTTTGAAAAATTTTTTCTAAAATTTCAAAGTAATTATTTAAGGAACTCAATTTAAATTGGGCTTTTTTTAATCTTGCAGCAGAAACCATCTTCATAGCCCTTGTTATTTGCTTTGTTGATTTGACAGACCTAATCCTTCTTCTAATATCCCTTAAATTAGGCAATTTTTGCCTCCGGATTTTCTTTTAAATAATTTGAAGTAAATTCTTTTAAGGCATCCATTAATTTTTCATCTAAATCCTGAGAAATGTCTTTTTTTTCTTTAATTTCTTTAAGTAAATGGCTCTTTTCTTCTCTAAAAAATTTATATAAGTTTTCTTCATAATTTCTTACAAAGGATACCTTTATTCCATCTAAGAATCCCCTTGTCCCTGCAAAAATGCCAAGGACTTGATATTCCACTTCTAAGGGTTGAAATTGGGGCTGCTTTAAAAGTTCTGTCAATCTTTCACCCCTTGCCAATTGCCTTAAAGTTGCCTTATCTAAATCGGAACCAAATTGGGCAAAGGCAGCCATTTCCCTATATTGAGCCAATTCAATTCTTAAAGTTCCTGCTATTTTTCTCATTGCTTTAATTTGGGCATTTCCTCCAACCCTTGAAACAGATAAACCTACATTAATAGCAGGTCTTATCCCTCCATAAAATAAATCTGTTTCCAGATAAATTTGTCCATCCGTTATGGAGATTACATTAGTTGGAATGTAAGAAGAAATGTCTCCCATTTGGGTTTCAATTATGGGAATGGCTGTAAGGGAACCTCCACCTAAGCTTTTGTCCAATTTGGCTGCTCTTTCAAGTAAACGAGAATGGAGGTAAAATACATCTCCAGGGTATGCTTCCCTCCCTGGAGGTCTTCTTAAAAGTAAAGAAATTTCCCTATAAGCAGCTGCATGTTTTGATAAATCATCATAAATGCATAAAGCATCTTGTCCATTATCTCTGAAATATTCACCCATTGCACAACCTGCATAGGGGGCAAGGTATTGTAAAGATGATGGCTCTGAGGCAGTTGCAGAAACCACAATTGTATGATCCATTGCTCCAAAATCTTCTAGGGTCTTTATAACTTGAGCAACTGTAGATTGTTTTTGCCCAATTGCAACATATATACAAATAACCCCTTTTCCCTTTTGGTTTATAATTGTATCTATACATAGAGCTGTCTTCCCCGTTTGCCTATCCCCTATTATTAATTCTCTCTGCCCCCTTCCAATGGGAATCATAGAGTCGATTGCTTTTATACCTGTTTGTAGGGGAGTATTTACTTTTAATCTATCTACAACTCCAGGTGCCAACCTTTCAACGGGATTATAATTTGAAGTTTTAATTTCCCCTTTTCCATCTAAGGGGTGTCCTAAGGGGTTTACAACTCTTCCAATTAAGGCATCACCTACAGGAACTTGTAAAATCCTTTTTGTTCTTTTTACAATTTGTCCTTCCTTTATTTTTTCCACATCCCCCATTACTACACATCCCACAGAATCTTCATCTAAGTTTAATGCAAGTCCATAAATTCCTTCTCCAAAGTCCACCATTTCTCCTGCCATAACCTTTTCAAGTCCATGTAAAATACTTATTCCATCTCCCACGGAAACCACAGTTCCAATTTCTTCCATCTCTACTTTTGTTTCATATCCCTTTAACTGCTCTTCAATAAAATCAGCTATTTTTGTAACATCTATTGCCATATCTCCTCCTTAATTTTAAATGCCTTTAAAAAACTATTTATGGATGCACTTATATGATAACTTTCAGAAATTGCTTCAAAGCCTCCTAAAAGTTCTGGTTTTAAATGGAAATTTGGTTTTATTTTTCTTCCAAACTCCTTTTCTAAATATTTTATTATTTTTTCTTTCAAATCATCTTCGACTTCTGTTGATAAAAAAATATCCACAGGTAATACATTTTCCATTTTTAATTTTTCCTTTTCAATTTCTTCCAAAATTTCCGTTAAAATTCCCAAAATATAATTTTTAAAAAGGGAATATAAAATTGCCTTTGAAACCTTTGGAATTTTTAAAAGCTCCATTGTTTTTAAAAAGGTCTCTTTTCTCACATCAAAGGGAATGAGGGGATTTGAAAGTAAATTTAAAATTTTTGGTTTTTCCTTTAAAATTTTACAAAATTCCCTTAGGTAATGGAGATCTTCTCCACCCTTTTTTAAATTTTTTGCAATTTCCTTTGAGAGCATTTTTATTTCAAGTTTTTTCATATTATCACTTATTAATTAAATTAAATAAATATCTTTTTTGCTCTTCTTTTGTCAATTTCTCTTTTAAAATTTTAGCAGTTTCTTTTTTTAAATTTTCTTCTGCAAAGAGATAAATTTCCCTTTTCATTTCTTCTTCCTTTTGTCTTAAAGTTCTTTCATATTCTTCCTTGTATTTATTTACAACCCTTCTTGTCTCTTCTTCAATTTCTTTTTTTGTTT
>FWPV01007498.1_pt1 | contig 19750 bp, 23 predicted proteins | sample 2228371 | NCBI WGS metagenome assembly FWPV01 (sample SAMEA103939776, study PRJEB20133) | metagenome
CGCCCACCCCCTCCCGAGGGGGAGAAGGGCCGCCTGGTGTGTGTAAAGGATCTCCACGCGCATCCCGAGGAAGGCGCCAAGGGGGTTGCGACGCCTGGGGATCCAGTGGCACAAGGCCTGGTCCCAGCCATGCAATGGGAGGGGAAGGAAGATCACGCTTCCCCATTCCACCTTGCAGAAGCCCAAGACCCTCCTCACCATGTATATCAGTTCCCACACCGAGTAGAACCGCGCGCGCCCGTACACGGTCCTGCGGAACATGGCCTCCAGTTTTCTGTGAACCCCGTTGGCGGACACGGAATTCAGGACCCCGATGAAGACCGTCGCCCGCGCCACCCTGAACGCCTCCTGGAGGGCCAAGAAAGGACGGCGGCAGAACTCCAGCGAGGTGATCAAGGTGACGATGTCGAAGCTGTTGTCATCGAATGGGAGTTCCTCGGCCCAGGCGAGGTGCAGATCCACCGTGTGGCCGAGCTTGTCCCTGGCCACCCCTAACATGGCCTCGGATGGGTCCACTCCGGCCACCTCCAGCCCCATCTGCCGGAAAAGCAGGAGGTGGTTGCCGGTGCCGCAACCTACATCCAGGAGACTCTGCCCCTTGGTCGGCTTCAAGAGGTCGAGGATGAGATCGTTCTCCATGCGCTCGACATGCCGACCTGCAGGGGAAAGGTACCAGCTGTCGTATCGGCCGGCCATCTCCTTGTCGAAAAGGACATTCACCGGTGGCCTCCTTGCCATGCACTGCGCTGCCCCTCCGGCCCTGGACCAGGCCCAGATCCTGGCCGATCAGGGCCCTCGGGCCGCCCCCGCATCTGCCGGGCCTTCTTGGACATTCTAGCGCGAATCCGGGGGGAAGGCCACCGCGCCCCCTGCGGGGTAATGTCCCCTGGAAGAGGGACGGGGAGGGGATTGCCTGTGGGCCACCACGACCCTTGACACACGGCCGAATCATACTATAATTCATAGTACTGGACTAGGATATCCAAGCCCGAATCCAGGAGTTCCTGAGCTGAGGCCTACCTGAGGGCATGGGCAATACAAGGGGGAGGGGTCTATGTACTCGGACATCGTGATGGATCACTTCCAGAACCCGCGCAACGTAGGAGAGATGAAGGATCCTGATGGAGTGGGAGAGGTCGGAAACCCTGTCTGCGGGGACATGATGAAGTTCTTCATCAAGGTGGAGGACGGGGTGATAAAGGACGTCAAGTTCCTCACCTTTGGCTGTGGGGCTGCCATAGCCGTCAGCAGCATGGTCAGCGAGATGGCCAAGGGGAAGACCCTGGATGAGGCCCTTCAGATCGGACGCGACAACGTCGCTGAGGCCTTGGGTGGCCTCCCCAAGAACAAGCTTCATTGCTCCAACCTCGGTTCCGATGCCCTGCACAGGGCCATCTACGACTACAAACATAAGAGGTATGGGACACCTATTCCCGAATACGAAGAACACGGGCATGACGAGGAAAGGAAGTTCCGGCACTGCCCGTACTGCGACCAGGAGAATCCTGAGACCGTGGTGTACTGCAAGGCCTGCGGAAAGAGGCTCTAGCCATCGTCCAGGACGGTCTGCGTGGGAACAGGCAGTGGTTGGCGTCCTGAGGTCCGGGGGTGGTCCCTTCGGATGCCCCTTTCTTGTGATGTGATGCAACCGGCCACGGTCGACCTCGGACAGTCCTTCGCAGCCGCAACAGCTCAGCTCAAGACAGCGACCATCTGACCGGGGCGGCCGCATGCGTTTGTCCAAGAAGGCCCAGTACGGGACGCGGGCGATGTTGGAGCTCGCCCTCAATTACCAGCGGGGGGTCGTCTCGCTCTCCCATATAGCGAGGCAGCAGGGCATCTCGCTCAAGTACCTGGAGCAGCTGATCAGGCCGCTGAGACGGGCCGGCATGGTTGAAGGCACCCGTGGTGCGACCGGCGGGTATAGGCTCCGTCGCTCCCCGTCCCAGATCAGTGTCGGGGAGGTGATCCGCGCGCTGGAGGAGCCCATGAATCCGGTGGAATGCCTGGACGACACCCGGCTTTGCCACCGCGCGGATCAATGCAGGGCCAGGGGTGTATGGGCTTACCTCTCTCAGTCCATCCAGCGGACCCTGGATGCCATCACCCTCGAGGATATCCTGATGCAGCGGGACCCCCCCCTCAGCGCCCAAGGGCCCCTCGGGAAGGGAGGGGAGGACCATGGGCCGCAAATGGAGGAGGACCAGGCAACCCGGTCCTGAGATCCGCCGCGTGTCCTCCCCTCCATGGACAATGGGTCCCCGTGTGGACCGAAGTCCCCTTTGCCTTCCTTTTCGCCTGTAGCCCGAGCCCGTGGGCCGTGTCCGTCCTTGGGTAGGCGGATGCCCTGATCCTCCTCCCATCGGGTATCGGCATGGCCCTCGGGATGATACCGCGACAGGTCCTCATGGGGTGCAGAGAATCTGGCAGGGGCCTGCGGCGTGCGAGGCGCGTCTTGGCGGTGGGCCGGGGTGTGGAAGGCCATGAGCGTTTGGGCCGTGATGGGGACACGGACCGCAGTAACCGTGACCGGGACCTCTGCACCAAGGGGGGGGTGACCCCGGGGATGGCCCCGGGGGCTCCATTCTCCGCTTTGCGCCGTGTGGAAGCAGAGAGACGCCGAGCGAGCGGAAGGATCTTGGACCGGCACCGCTTACGATCCCTGTCCCGTATCACAAACGGGCAGGGGGGGCCGCCTTCGCCACCTTCACCGAGGCCTCTTCCAACTGGTCCAGGTACTGGGCCACGACATGACGGAACGCGCCCATCTCGGCCTTGCCCACGGGCTCCGAGTTCATGAAGTTGACCCTGAGGGGGTCGATGAACTGATTCCCTTTGAGGAGTCGGAAATCCAAATGCGGGCCAGTGGCCAGTCCCGTGGCACCCACGTATCCGATCACCTGCCCCTGGCGGACAGTCGCACCTGTGCGGATGCCGCTGGCAAATCGTTGGAGATGTCCGTAGGTGGAGGTGTACGTGCCGTTGTGCTGGATCTTCACGTAATTGCCGAATCCCCCTTGCCAACCCGCGTACGATATCCGGCCGTCGCTCACCGCCCTCACGGGCGTGCCCGTGGGGGCGGCGTAATCGACCCCCAGATGCGGTCGGTAGATCCCCAGGATCGGGTGAAGGCGGCTGTGACTGAAAGAGGAAGAGACGCGCGTGTACTTCAAGGGAGACTTGAGGAACGTCTTTCGCAGCGAGCGCCCTTCCCGGTCGTAGTAATCGGCTCGCCCATCCCTTGTATGAAACCGGAAGGCGTAAAACGGCTTGCCCTTGCTCTCCAGCCGTGCCGCCACGATGCGGCCCGCGCGGACGAATTGACCATCCACGTACTTTTCCTCCAGGAGCACCTGGAAGGTGTCTCCCTGGCGAAGGTCCACATGGAAGTCGATGTCGTAATCGAAGATCTCTATCAACGAGACGATGGTCTGGACCGGGAGGCCAGCCTCCTCAGCGGCCTTGAAAAGGGAACCGCGAATGGTCCCGGATATCATCCTCAGTCTCACTTCGTACTGAAAGGCCTCCTTTCTGCCTTTGAGACCGTTGTCGGTTCGCTCCACCACCACCACGTGATCGTCATCGGCCAGGGATTCGAATCTAATGATCTGCCCGGTGCGGTCGTCGTATGTGAGGCTGAAACTCCTCCCTTCTGGAAGGCGCCTCAGGTCCAGGACAGGCCTGACCGCCTGGATCAGCTCCTGGATAGAGGGAGCGGGTATCCCCTCTTTGGCCAAGAGGTCAGAGAGGCAGTCCCCTTTCTTCAAGGTCGCCTCCAAGGTGCGCTCCGGGGATTCAGCGGATGAATCCTCCGTAAACTCCCCCATCGGCACGCTCATCAGACTGCGAGCGGCTCCGGGGGTGAGGAATGACTCGAACTTGGGCTCAGGTGCCGATGACAGGGCGGAATCCCGTATCACCCACTCTGCCACGGCCGTCAGAAGAAACGCCGTGGCCAGCAATCCCATGGACCTCGTCAGTATCAACTCCGCCTTCCTGCCGGTCATCAACAGCCTTCGGAGCCGCTCCCTGCACAGGGACTTGGGGTCAGAGTGCCGCTTGATAACGTCCTTTCTCAAAACAGCACCTCCATCATCTTGCCCACCGAATCCACCCCGATGAGCTCCAATGGCGTCTCCTCCCGGAATTGCTCCAGGTTGCCCTTGGGCAGGAGACACCTCCGGAACCCCATGCGGTGGGCCTCCCGAAGTCTGGGTGAGACCCTCTGGATGCCCCTCACCTCCCCCGTGAGGCCTATCTCCCCGAAGAGGACCAGACCTGGATCGAGGGGGCGGTTCATGTGGCTGGATGCTATAGCAGAAGCTATTCCCAAGTCAACCCCTGGCTCTTCGACCCTCATCCCCCCGACCACGTTGAGATAGATGTCCTGGTCTGCGAGGCGCATCCCGGCGCGTTTCTCCAAAACCGCTATGAGCAGGGCAGCACGCTGCCCATCCACCCCCATGGTGGCCCGCCTTGGCATCCCGAGGCTGGACCTGGCCACCAGTGCCTGGAGCTCAACCAGCAGGGGGCGATTCCCCTCCATGCTCGCCAGGACCACCGACCCGGAAACCCCTTTAGGCCGCTCCTTGAGAAACCTCTCCGAGGGATTGAGGACCTCATCGAGCCCGCCTTCGCGCATCTCGAGGATACAGATCTCGTCCGTTGAGCCAAAGCGGTTCTTCACGGCGCGCATTATCCTGAAAGGGTGTCCCCGGTCACCCTCCAGGTAGAGGACGGTGTCCACCATGTGCTCGAGGATCTTTGGGCCCGCCAGGATCCCCTCCTTCGTTACATGCCCCACCAATATCACTATCATCCCGCGGCCTTTGGCCAGGGAGGTGAGGATGGCGGTGGTCTCCCTGAGCTGCCCAACGCTCCCCGGCAAGGACGGATGGCTTTCGGTATAGAGGGTCTGGATGGAGTCCACGATCAGGAGTTCAGGATCGAGGGGCAGGCAGGCCTCCAGGGAGCGTTCCAGGTTGGGCTCCGCCATTACCCACAGGCTGTCATGCGACAGCCCGAGCCGCTCGGCCCTTATCTTGATCTGGTGAGCCGACTCCTCCCCGCTGAGGTAGACCGACCTCGCCCCCTGCGCGGCCAGACCGCACCCCAACTGGAGGAGAAGGGTGGACTTGCCGATCCCGGGATCACCTCCCACCAGGACCACCGAACCGCTCACCAGCCCCCCCCCAAGCACCCTGTCCACCTCTGGCCACCCGGTGCTCAGCCTCTCGGTCTTCTCAGAGGGTATGGAGGACAATGGCAGGGGGGATGGGGGGGCGCCGGGATCGAACCAACCCCGCCTCACCGGCAAATCCGACTGGGGGAGCTCCTCGAGCAAGCTGTTCCACTGGCCGCAGTCCGGACAGCGCCCCATCCACTTAGGGGATCTATAGGCACACGACTGGCAGACAAACGCGCCCTTTTTTTTTGCCATGGCCACCCGTCGGACCTGCGAGTTCACAAACCGTCGGGATTGTACGGGGTTGCCCCTTTGTTGTCAACCCGACGCCCCTCCCCTGAGGGCCCCCTTCCACCCCGGGTGTCGCTACTTCCACTTGACCGTGGCCTCGGTCGAAAGGGCGAGACCCGAGAGGGCCCGGGATGCTAAGATATATGTCCCACATGAGATCCGCTGAGGTGGAGGAGCCTTGGGCCGCCGGAGGGGGCAACTGAGGGACATGGTGGGCGCCGTGGCAGCGCGGAGCTTCCTTGCGCTCATCATCCTTGGGACCCTCTGGCCGGTGGTCGGAGGGACCCTTGCGCAGACAGGGGAGGGGTTTCCCGGCCAGATCCCGTGGGGCAAGACCCGGGAGGAGATACGCAGGGACACTGAAGCGGGTACGGACCTCGTTCTGTCGAGGGGGGAAGAGCTGGTTTTCAGTTCCAAGGCCCTCGGAGAGGATGTGATCCTCGAGTACGTCTTCAAGAGGGATCGGCTCGCCGAGGTGAGGTGTGTGTTTGTGAAGTATTCGGGGAGCAGGCGGGACCGTCAGGACGCGGATGCAGGACAGTGCATTCAGGACTATCTCAAGCTGAGGAAGCGACTGACCAAGAGGCTGGGGCAGCCTCTGGAGACCGGCTCAGCTACATCCAGGGAAGAGGCCAAGGCGCTGGGGGCCCCCTCTGAGGTGAAAGACCGCAAGACGCTCGCCTCCATGGAGGATGTCATTCGAAGGGGTGGGGCCCTCTGGTATACCTCGTGGAAGACCGAGGATACCTGGGCGACGCTGCTCCTCACCGGCGGGCAGGGTGCCTTGAGGATGGAGGTCCGTTGCTCGGCACTCCCGACCGAGGAGGGCGAAGACCAAGGGTCTCTGCCGTTGGGGCACTAGACCCTTCAGGCCTATGGTTGCCGTCACCCTGGCGGGGCCGTTGGGTACGGGGCACTTGCAGCAGGAGATGCGTGGAAGACACCGGCCAAGGGGACAAAGGCCCTGGCAGTGGGTGCCCCTGGCCCGGTTCATTCCAGAAGGGGGATCACCTTGCCCAAGTTGGACCCGGCGCCTTTGGGCTCCAGCAGCACGATGCGGCCGGTGTGGATCTCCTGTCGAGCCTCTCTGAGCAGGAATGTCTCCAGGGCCTTGTTGTAATTGAAGGCAATACCGAGTCCTCCGGCCCTGGCTACCCCGAGGATCCCACCGCTGTCCCCCATGGTGTCTCCCATGTGTGCCACGTTGCTGGAGGCCACTCCGAGGGATCTCGCTATTTCCAGGGCCAAGCGGGCCTTGTCTGCTTCGTCCATGATCCCAAGGACCACGTCGCCGGTGGCACGAATGGAGTCATACAGCCCCCTGCTGCTCGCCCCCGGTCTCTGAATGTAGTCCCGGACCAGGGACTCCAACTCCTCTTCCTCGATGAGCTGGCCCCCTTTATGGGCAAAGACAAGGCGATTGCAGCGAGGGTGAAAAGGGACAGTGGCCGTGGCATAGCGCATCACGTAGAGCGTCACCGTGTATCCTGTGGAGATGATCGCGAGATGGATCCCTTTCTTCTCAATGAACCCCATCAGCGATGCGTATCCGGCCAAGAAAGGCATGTGTCTGGCGTACTCTATGGCAGCCCTCAATGGCAGCCCCCTCGTTTGCTCCCCTGCGATCCGAAAGGTCTCATCCATGGGGAGTCTCCCTTCAGTTTGCAGCGCAAAGGCCTCCCGGGCCCTTTCGTAGCGGAGGGGGTCGTGCGGGAACCCCACGCGGATCATCTCCTGCATGGTATGAGGTTGGACCAGGGTCCCGTTGAGATCAGAGGAGAGGAGTCTGATCGAAGGCATACTGGTGGCCTCCTAACCCAAGGCTCGCGCGGGCCTTCGGAGGCCGCGCGGCAGGATCGACAAGAAGAACAGGAGCGCCAGGACCAAGACCACTGCTGCCCCGGAAGGGAGGTCCAGCTGATATGAGAGCCAGAGCCCTGCGACAGTGGAACCCACCGAGGCGCCGACGGATGCCCACATCATGGTGCGAATATGCCTCGTGAGGTTCCTGGCTATGGCCGCTGGGATCACCAAGAGGGCCTCCACCAGTATGATGCCCACAAGGTACATGGACATGATGACAACCACGGCCATGACCACGATGAAAAGGTAACGGAGGGCGCCTACGGGGACGCCGCTCACCCACGCCATCTCCTCGTCGAAGCTCAGGAACACGAATTCCTTGTAAAAGGCGAAAAAGATGGACAGCGCGACAACGGTCACGACGAGGATCTCCGTGATCTGGCCCTTCCCTATGGCAAGGATATTCCCAAAGAGGAAACCGAACACATCCACGTTGTAGGTGCGCGACAGGTGAAGGAACACAACCCCCAGGGCCATGGAGGCCGAAAACAGGATCCCTATGGCGGCGTCCTCGCCTATCCTGCCGCGCCCCTTGGCCCATTCGATGATGACGGCCACCGCCAGCGAGAACGCCACCCCGGCCCACAGAGGGCTGACCCCCAAGAGGAAACCGAGGGCCACCCCCCCGAAGGCAGAGTGGGAGATGCCGACACCGATAAAGGCCATCCGCCGAAGGATGACGAATACGGACAGGACCCCGCACAGGAGGCTCACCATGATCCCGGCCAGCAGCGCCCTTTGGAGAAACCCGACAGACAAGAGGTCAATCACCGTGAGGCCTCACAACGCGATGCGGCACCTCGCCATGGAACAGGTACTCAACGCTGCATCCGAAGGTCTGCTCAAGTCCTAAGCGGCCGATGGGCGGGGGCTGGTGGACATGTATCCTTCGATTGATGCATATGACATCATCCACGAAACGGGACACAGCCCCCACGTCGTGGCACACCATCAGGACCGTCAGGCCCATCTCCTGTTTCAGCCTGTCCACCAGCTCGTAGATCTCGTCCTGTGCGCAAGCATCCAACGAGATGGTGGGTTCGTCCAGGATCAACAGCCTTGGCTCGGCACATAGGGCCCTGGCGATGAATACGCGCTGCTGCTCACCCCCGGAAAGTTCCCCTATGGGTCTCTTGGCCAGTTGGGGGATTCCGACCCGCTGCAGGCTGCGGGCGGCCGCCTCCTTATCCTCTCTTCGTACCTTCCTGAGGACGCCGAGGTGGCCGTAACGGCCCATCAGGACCACGTCTCGTGCCCAGATGGGGAAACCCGGGTTCCCCAGGGGTCTCTGGGGGAGGTATCCGACGATACCGCCGCGGGCCCTCAGGCCCTCGGGGGGCTGACCGAAGACCCTCACCGTCCCCCGGGATGGCCTGACGAGCCCCAGGATGACCTTGAGCAAGGTGCTCTTTCCTGCGCCGTTGGGTCCCAGGATCCCCACATAGCTGCCTTCTCGGATGTCCAGGTCTATGTCCTGCAAGGCAGGCTGGCCGTTATACCGAACGGACAGACCTCGAATCTGAACTGCGATGTCTCCCATGGTCCGGTGCCCTTGTCTCACTTCTTGCCCATGGCCCTCTCCAGCATAGAGAGGTTATAGCGCATCATCTCCACATAGCTGGTCCCATACGGGGGTCTTCCCCCCAGCGGGTCCAACATCAGGACCTTCACCCCTGCCTCCTTGGCGATCACCTCCACCACACGCGGGTTGAATTGAGGCTCCGCGAAGATCACCTCGATACCATACCTTCGGACGGCGTCCACAATCCTCTGGATGTCCCGCGGGGAGGGCTCCCTGCCCGGGGAGGCCTCGATGACCCCCACCTCCCGCAGTCCGTACCTCCTGGAGAAATAGGCATAGGCCGGATGAAAGCAGACATATTCCCGGATCCTGAAACCGGATACGCTCCTCTCGATATCCTGGTGCAGCTCCTGGAGCTGTCTCAGGAACCTGGAGAGGTTCCCCTGGTAGAGCGTCTCGTTTTCCGGATCGACCTGGATGAAGGCGCGGCAGATGGCCCGGGAGATGTCTTGGGCGATGACAGGGTCCAACCACACGTGAGGGTTTCCCTTTCCATGGAGGTGAGGTGACGATTTCCCCGGAGCTGTCTCTGTCGGTCCTCGCAGGGTGTGACCGCCCTGAACGTGCCCCTTCTTGCTCCTAGGCCCGTGATCATGTCCTTGGGTCTCCTGAATCAGTGAGATCCCTTGCGTTGCCTCCACCACTGCCATCGCACCGGCACCCTTGGAGGCCATGAGCCTTTCGGCCCACGGTTCCATCCCGGCCCCGACGTAGACGAAGACCCGGGCTTGGGTAGCCTTGGCGACCAAGGAAGGCGACGGCTCGAAGGTGTGCGGGCTCGCCCCAGGCGGAACGAGGACCTGGACTTCGACCCTGTCGCCCCCGATTTGGCTGCAAAAATCCCCTAATGGCACGATGCTGGCGACCACAGGGAGCTTTTCCGCAAGGGAAACGGGCCACAGGAACCTTGGCCAGATCGCAGCCGCCACGAGGCATGAAAGACACAGCAGTGCCGGTATGGCGTTGGGGACGCCGTGACCCTTCATGCCTGCGCGCTTCCAAGGCCGACTGCCTCTTGCCACCATCGTGCTTTTCATCCTACCCGCTCCTGGTCGTTGTTTGTGCGTGGCCCAGACCCGGGAGGCCACACACAGGGAAGGGGGCCCCCACACATGCAACAAAGTAGCAACTAGAGGAGGACTCCCCTACACCTTGGGCAGGTACCTGCCACGCGTATCTCTATGCGGTCGGCCTCATTCCCGAGGGGACCCCTCAATTCGCTCCACAACCTCTCCAGGGGGACCGGGTCCAGGCACTGCACTTCGCCGCACTTCTCACACTGGAAGTGGGGGTGCGGGGGGTGATGTTCGCATGCCAGTTCGAAACGCGAGCTCTTGCCATCCATAGGCACGCGCCTCGTGATGCCGATTCGCGTAAAGTCTTCCAGGATCCGGTACACGGTGACCTTGTTGACGCGCCCTCGGGTCCTCACTCCCTCAAGGACCTCCTGGGGCGTCATGGCATGACGGGCGTCGGACATTATCGACAGCACCTCAAGCCTGAGAGGGGTCGCCCTCATCCCCTTGGCCACCATGAGCTTTCTGAAGTCACAACGATCGCTCATGCCCGACATCTTAGACCAAACGCAACTGAGTTGCAAGAGTCAGACCTTTGCCGGCTCGGTACGGATCCCTCGGCGTCCCGGTGGTGCCCCCCGCCGTGCACGGTACGGGCAGGGCGCCCCGGTCAGTCCGGGTCGTGGCGCCACTGACGGGGCGTCTTGGGGAAAGCTCGGAGTTTTGTTATGCTCTTATTCACTTTGGGGGGCGCAGCCATGACCAGGGACCTCAACGCGCCAGGATCAGGGAGGGGCCTCCATGGACGCCCCGTCCAAGGAGAGGGCTGAGTCATGAGCGCCTACGGAATCGTCTCTTGGAGAAATCTCCTCCAGAAGAGCGTGGTCACCCCTGACCAACTGGCCCGGGTCTTGCCTGTGGACCGTGCCGAGGCTGAGGAGGTCAGTGCTCGTTATCCCCTTCGGGTCAACCCCTATTACCTCTCTTTGATCCGCTACCCCCGAGATCCTATCTGGCTGCAGGTCATCCCGGACCGTCGGGAGATCGAGGACACCGAAGGCATGGAGGACCCGTTGGACGAGGAGCGGCTCAGCCCGGTGCCCAACCTGGTCCACCGGTATCCTGACCGGGTGCTATTGTTGGTGTCCAATCAATGTGCCACGTTTTGCCGGTTCTGCAACAGGAAGCGGAAGATCGGTCTGTCCTTCCCGGTGGACGACTTCACCATCAGGCAAGGAGTGGACTACATCGTGCGACACCCGGAAGTGAGGGATGTGCTCCTCTCGGGAGGGGACCCCTTGCTTCTCGAGGACCTGGTGCTGGATCAAATCCTCGGGACCCTTAGGTCCATACCTCACGTGGAGATCATACGCATAGGGTCCAGGGTCCCATGCACCCTTCCTCATCGGATCACACCCTCGCTTTGCCGCATCCTGAGACGATACCTTCCCCTGTACGTGAGCACACACTTCAACCACCCGTGGGAGCTAACCCCTCAAGCAAAGAGGGCCTGCTCCCGGCTGGTCGATCACGGTATACCGTTGGGAAATCAGACGGTCCTTCTCCGCGGTGTCAACGACGACCCAGAGGTCATGGCAGAGCTGGTGACGGCCCTGGCGAGGGCCAGGGTAAAGCCGTACTATCTGTTTCATGCAGATCCGGTGAAGGGGACGTCGCACTTCCGGACACCTGTCGCGAAGGGACTGGACATCATGGGCTTTCTCCTCCGAGCGGTCCCTGAATTGTGCATCCCCGACTACGTGGTGGACCTGCCTGAAGGGGGGGGGAAGGTCCCCCTACTGCCGTCGGATTCACGAAGCTGAGCCAGGTGCAAAGCGGATGAGCCCTGGGCCACAGGCAGATCGACTGTCCGTTTCGGCGCAAGGGTCCAGGCATCGGGCCGACAAGTGGAATGTTTCGTATGAAAAAGGGATCCCCGGCCCTCTCGCACCCCAGGCCTTCCCGATCGCCCAATGGCGGTTCGCACCCCCCAAAGGCGCTCTTGCCTTCTGCCCGGCAGAGTGGTTGGGGGAAGGAGGGCTTCCCGCGCCCAAGAGACTGAGGGGCTGGAATGGGTGGCGAAAGGCAGCCTGAAGAGTCTTCTGTGAGGGGGAGTGATTTGAGGCTTGGGCCCCCGCAGGTGAAAAGCGCCTGCGGGATGCGGGGCATGGGGGTGCCGCGGCTCAGGGCATGGGGCCTTCCGACCCCCACAGAGGCCCTCAGGGCCTTGCGGGCTGGCCTTTCTTGGCCAGCCCCCCCTCAGCGGTCTTGGACGAAGCCCCGAGGAGGCCCCCGTTTTCCCCGTGACACGGGAAGGTTGAGGCCTCCGGCACAAAAAATTTGCTTGACAAATTCTTGGGCATTACCTTAGATAGGCCTATTCCTTCTTGCTGCTTTCATTCATCTTCTTGGGTCCGGCGGTCTTTCTTTGGGGGTTCGTGATTCGCCCGCGTGGGAGGAGGTGTTTGATGGCAGTATCGATTGAAATCCCTGAGCTTCTCTCTTTTTCTCCCGAGGTCGGTGCAGATCGTGTGATTCTATCACTACCAGGCTTGTGAACGGTCTGGGGAGTGAGGGTCTATGAGAGCAGACGACTCATTCTCGACCAGGAAGGGCAGATGGCCCTTCTGTGTGGTTGGGCCTTCGTTGCTGATACTTTGGAAGGGTTACGCCTTGAACCCAGATTTCGCTTTTACTTGTGATGAGGCAAGAATCCGTCGTGTGTTGATTGTGTAAGTTGTCGAAAGAAAAGCCTCCTTGGTGTATGTTTGCTTTGCCGAAAGCAAGAACAACCACCAAAGGAGGTACCCAGAGGGTGAAAAAGAGCATACCTGGAATCCAAGTCAGATTCCAGGGAAAAGTGTATACCAGCCGTGCTGGCCTGAAGCTTTTCACTCGGTTCGCCAAGTGGTTCGGGATGCGCAAACTGGTTGAGGCGCACGTGGTGTTGCCCAGGGGGGAGAGGAAATCCACGGCAGCGGATCTGACGTGCTCCCACCTTGCGATGCGTTGCGCGGGGGTACGCATGATCTCTCACTGTGGGGAGATCGCAGGTGACCCGCTGGTGTTGGAGTTGGCGGCAGTAGAGCAGTTCCCCAGCTCGGACAGCCTCTGTGATCTGCTTCACATGTTTGCCCCAGGCGAGGAGATGCTCGATGAGCAAGGGATCAGCAGGTTAACCTCCCTGGTGGGGATGGACGAGGGCTGTGTGGGAGTCTTCTTTGAGAAGAGTCCCAGCTGGAAGCGGCAAGCCCAGAGGGTGCTCACCGTGGACGTGGACTCCCACGTTCAGACGGTCTATGGTCAACAGCAGGGAGCGGCCCGTGGGTATAACCCCAAGAAACGGGGACGGCTGAGCTATCATCCGTTGGTAGCGACGATCTCGGAGATCCGGATGCCGCTGGCGGGGTTGTTTCGGCCTGGGGACACCAATCTGCCGTCGGCAGAGAGATCGTGCAGTTCTTCCAGATGGTGAAGGAGGCGATCAACTCCGCAGGGCTTAGCCCTCGGGTGATCCAGTTTCGGGGTGATGCCGGCACGGCGTGCGAGGAACTCTTGGCGGCCTGCGAGGGGACGGGCAACGTGCGCTATGCCTTTGCGGTGCCCGGCAACAAGGCTCTGCAGGCAAAGTTGGGAGGTCTTCGGTACAAGCCCTGGGATCGAGGTTTCTGAGTTCTTCTATGGAGGCAAGGCAACGGGCTGGAGCCGCAGCCGCAGGATCGTGGTAGTGAGGCAGTCGGTCAAGCAGTTGGGGGACAAGGCCCAAGGGAAGCTCTTTGGGGAGCTGCCGAGCTATCGGTATCAGCTGATCATGACCAACAAGAGGAGTTCTTGCGCGGCCATGTGGCGCTTCTACAATGGGCGGGCTGACTCTGAGAACGTGATCAAGGACCTGGTGGAGGGGGTGGGCATGGATGCGATCCCCACGGGGAAGTCCTTGGCCAATGCGGCTAACTTCTGGCTGGTGCTCATTGCCCAGAGGCTGCTTTCGGCTTACCGAGCCTTGGTGATCAAGCCAGTTACCAAGACTATCCCCATGGTGCGCACCCTGTGGGAGCGGTATCTCTACTGGGGTGGACAGATCGTGCGTCATGGTCGAGTTATCTACTTGGATATGGCTCGAGGAAGCCCAGAGGCTGCCCGCTTCCTTGCCCTTTGGCAGCGGATGGACGCCCTGGGCATTACGTAAGCAAGCCGCTGGCAAGACCAGGGGATCACGCGGGGCGCCTCGGTAGGAGGCAGTGCACAGGAGTCATTGAAAACGCTCAGCTGCCTCATGATACCGTGACTCCAGGAGGCTGGCCTGCCTTCCACAGCCCCACTGACCCGACTCAGCGCTCCGGTGCCCATCATGACATGGCGGAATCGGCGCCACAAGGCACCGAAAACACAACCGCTAACCCTTAACATGCGCTAAAGCGAAATCTGGGATAATCCTTACTGGGTCTTCTTCCTGTATCATCGACACGCGGGCAAGCGTACCAGAGCAACTACTAAACTACTACGGCCTGAAGGCGGTAGGTTTCGGAATCGGCTGCAAGCCGACTAAAGTTCGCCATCGACACGGAAATCCCCATCCGGAGGCTCCTTGCCTTGCTGCTCGATGTAATTCATGATCGTCTCGTCGGTCACATGGCCCGAACTCGCCACAAAGTAGCCGCGCGCCCACATGTGCCGACCCCAAAATGCACGACTCAGTGCCTTGAACTCACTGAGCATCTTCCAGGATGTCTTCCCCTTAATCGACTGCACCAACTCACTTACAGAAATGTGCGGAGGTACCGACACAAAGATGTGCACGTGGTCCGCAGAAACGTGACCCTTCAAAATCTCAACATCCCGAGCTCGACAGATCTCACGGATAAAATCACGCACACGCTCCGCCACGGGCCCACGCAAAACCGGCTTGCGGTATTTCATGATCCAAACCAGGTGACACTTGATATCGAAAACTGTGTGGCTCGACCTCCTGTAATGCTCCATACCGCAAGCATACTAAAGTCTTCGCTTGAAGGCGAGGGTTTTTCTCCCACTCCCCGAGTGGGACAATAATCAAATCGTTTGGCTGCACTGCAAACCGCTTGAGAGTAGCAAATTTCTTTTCATCAACGTAGAAACGAAACTCCCTTGTCCCGGTAACTGCGTGCTGCTGTTCGTAAACAGGAATGCCGGATGATTTGAGTTCTGGTCGTCGCAAGGCAGAACCTAAGGGACCACGAATGTACCCTTTTTCGCCCAGTGCATCGCGAAGTGTGCCAATACGCCACTCACCCGCCAGACCCCAGCTCCTTCTCAATCTCCTCCACGGTGGGGAGGATGCCTTCAAGTTCCTTGGGCAGCGACTTGACCAGCCGCGTCTCCCAGTCGGCCACGCCCAGGGGCTTTTGCAGGCCGCGCAGGGCGTATTCCACCACAATCCGGTTCTTGCCGAGGCACAAAAGCAGCCCGATGGTCGGCTTGTCATCAGGATGGCGCAAAAGATCGTCCAGCGCCCTCAGATACATGTTGAGCCTACCGACAAACTCAGGTTCGAAGGGCACGGCTTTGAGTTCCACCACCACAAGGCAACGCAGTTTGAGATGATAGAAGAGCAGGTCGAGGTAGTAGTCCTGATCGGCAAATGCCAGATGCACCTGCCGCCCGACAAAGGCAAGACCGGCGCCGAGTTCGAGCAGGGATTTTTGGAGGTGATCCATAATCGCCTGTTCGATTTCACGTCCACGGCGCGGAACGGCGGTGCCGAGAAAATCGAACACGTAGGGATCTTTGAATATCTGTGCCGCCAGGTCGGAGTGGGCGGGTGGGAGGGTCAGAGCAAGGATGGTGACGCCCTTTCCTAGGCGTAAATGCGCCTTGCTTTCGATTTGCATGGTGAGCACGTCGCCCCTCCATCCGTTCGGGATGGTCGCCTGGATATACCATAGTCTGTCCGTCGGATTGGCAACCCGGTCGAGCAGTAGGCAATTGTGAAACCAAGGAGTTTGTGCAGCAAGCTGCTGCAAAATTGCCCGGTCGGGTCAGGCTTCGGCAAAGGCGCGCATGTACTTGAGATTGCGGGCTGAAAGGCCGCCCATATCGGGGAAAGCCGCCCGCAGGTCGGCGGAGAGGCGGTCAATCACCTTGGCGCCCCAACCTTCCGCCTGCTGCCGTGCGAGGATGATTTTCCCGATTTCCCAATACAGCAGCACCATGGCAGCATTGGCTGCAAAGGTTACCCGGAGGCGCTACGAACGGATGCGCTCTTTGATTTCGTTCAGGGTGGAGAGGTAGTCAGCCGGCATGTCGGCATGCGACGGCGTGGTGGGAAAAGACGCGTCTCTTCGGGACCGGCCTTGCCCTGTGGGCACAGCCTTCTTCCCTAACGCAGTCAACTTGCGTTTCTTTTTCTCACCCCCCATACCCCAACTCCTTCAGGTTGGCGGCGATCGTGGCAGGGTGCCGCACGGTTTCCGGTTTGTTGACGGTATTGCCTTTCATAGCGGTTCCGTCCCCTCGTTCAAAATCGCCACATACTGCCGGTAGGTAAAGATGCGGTCGCGTTTGCGGCCGGTGATTTCATCGGTGATTCCCAACTCTATCAATCTTTCCATCGCTTTGGATGCGGCCGGGAACGATAGGCCCGTGCGCTCGCACACCTGCTTGAGCATCACCAGCGGTCGCTCGCGCAGCACCTGAAAGACCCGCAAGGCCGTGGACGCGCCGCGTCCCGATCGCTCGATAGCCTGTGCATCCCGCTGGAACACGGAAAGCAGCCGCTTGGCAGTGTTCACGGCGTTGGCCGCCGTTTGCTCAACACCCTCGAGGAAGAAATCGAGCCACGCCTCCCAGTCGCCTTCGGTGCGGACAATATCGAGTAGGCGGTAATACTCAGCGCGATGCTGCTTGAAGTAGAGGCTCAAATACAGGAGCGGTCGGGCGAGCAGCCGTTCGTGATGCAGGATAAACGCGATGAGCAGACGCCCGATGCGGCCATTGCCGTCAAGGAAGGGATGGATGGTTTCAAATGGAACATGGGCCAATGCGGCTTTGACCAGCCCGGGGTAGGGGTTGTCCTCATCGTGCAGAAACCGCTCTAGGGCCGCCATGCAGTCCTCGACCTGCCCCGGCGGTGGCGGAACAAACCGGGCGTTGCCGGGGCGCGTGCCGCCGATCCAGTTCTGTGAGCGACGGAATTCGCCGGGGGCTTTTTCGCTGCCCCGTCCTCGCTGCAGCAAAACGGCGTGCATTTCGCGAATCAGGCGGTTGGATAGCGGGAAGCCCTCCCTCAGCCGGCACAGACCATGTTCGAGCGCTGCCACATAGTTCGACACTTCCACCACATCGTCGAATGGAACGCCGGGCACCTCCTCGAGTTCGAAGAGCAGCAACTGGTCGAGCGTGGACTGCGTGCCTTCGATCTGGGACGAAAGCACCGCTTCGCGCCGCACATAGGCGTAGAGAAACAGATCGGGATCGGGCAGCAGCAGGCTGACGCTGTCCAGCCGCCCCAAGGCTACGGTCGCCTGCTCGAGCAACTGCTGGCGCCGTGCATTGATCTCCAGCGGTGGTTCCGGCGGAAGCGGACGAGGAACAAAGGCACGGACAGTTTCACCGGCGAGGGTGTTTGTTTCGTAATGACCGGTCAAACCGCGTTGCATCAGGTATCTCGCTATTCAGCGCTCGTTAAATAACGGTGATGGCTATTAAACGAAAAGGTCTCATCGCTTAATAGTAAGCTGATTTTACCAATACCCCACCTCCTTCAGGTTGGCGGCAATCGCCGCGTCGAGCCGCGCCGCTTCGGCCTGCTGCGCGCGCCACTGCGCCACGAGCCGCTGCATCTTCTCCTCGAACGGCTCATCGTCGTCGTTTTTCGCTTCCGCGCCCGCGTAGCGGCCCGGCGTGAGCACATAACCGTGCTTGCGGATGTCCTCCAGCGTCGCGCTCTTGCAAAAGCCGGGGATGTCCTGGTACTCGCCCGCGTCCGCCTCACCGCGCCAGGCGTTGTAGGTGTTGGCGATGCGGGCGATGTCTTCGTCGGTCAGTTCGCGATGGGTGCGGTCCACCATGCGCCCCATCTTCCGCGCGTCGATGAACAGAATCTCACGGCGGCGGTCGCGGAACTTGCCGTTCTTCCTGTCGCATGCGAGGACCCACAGGCAGGCCGGGGTCTGCGTCGAATAGAAGAGTTGCCCTGGCAGCGCGACCATGCAATCCACCAAGTCGGCCTCGATCAGGTTCTTGCGGATCTCGCCCTCGCCCGACTGGTTGGACGACATCGAGCCGTTGGCGAGCACGAAGCCCCCCACGCCCGCGGGCGCGAGGTGATACACGATGTGCTGCACCCAGGCGAAGTTGGCGTTGCCGGCCGGCGGCACGCCGTACTGCCAGCGCTTGTCGTTGCGCAACCGCTCGCCGCCCCAGTCGGAGACGTTGAACGGCGGATTGGCGAGGATGAAGTCGGCCTTGAGGTCCGGGAAGCGGTCGTTGTGAAAAGTGTCGCCGTGCGCGATCTGGCCGTCGATGCCCCGGATGGCGAGGTTCATCTTGGCGAGCGGCCAGGTCGTGTAGTTCGACTCCTGTCCGTAGATCGGGATGTCGGCCTTGGCCTTGCCCGCCGCCTGCCTGCCGGCAGGCAGGTTGCAGTTGCCCGTGGCGTGGGCGCGGATGAACTCCACCGACTGCACGAACATGCCCGCCGAGCCGCAGCAGGGGTCGTACACCCGGCCGCGGTAGGGCTCGAGCATCTCGACGAGTAGCTTGACCACGCAGCGCGGCGTGTAGAACTCGCCACCCTTCTTGCCCTCGGCGCTCGCGAACTGCGAGAGGAAGTACTCGTAGACGTGGCCGAGCACTTCCTTGGCGCGGCTCGCCTCGTCGCCGACCTTGATGTTGCTGATCATGTCGATGAGCTGGCCGAGGCGCGTCTTGTCGAGCGCGGGACGGGCGTAGTCCTTGGGCAGCACGCCCTTGAGCGCCGGGTTGTCGCGCTCGATGCCGGCCATCGCGTCGTCCACGATCTGGCCGATGGTGGGCTGCTTCGCCTGCGCCTTCAGATGCGCCCAGGGCGCCTCGGGCGGGACCCAGAAGACGTTGACCGCTCGGTACTCGTCGGGGTCCTCCGGGTCGGCGCCGCTCGATTGCTCGGCGACCAGCCTCGCGTGCTGCTCCTCGAAGGCGTCGGAGATGTACTCGAGAAAAATGAGACCCAGCACTACGTGCTTGTACTCGGCGGCGCCCATACTGCCGCGCAAAGCATCGGCTGCGGCCCCGAGCTGGGCCTCGAAGCCGACAGTGACGGCACTTGCCCTGGCTGCATCCGCGTTATTCTTTCGCTTTGCCACCTTCTACCTCATGTGTTCATTACTGGGTGTGAGTCGGGGGCGTCTGACGCTCGCTCTGAGCGAACTCCGTCGGGGAGCCGGGAGGCCCGAACGGGCCGACGGAGAACGCTCCCGCGCGTGGTTCGGCCGCGGCGGGCCTGCGCCCAGCCCAGAGCCAAGCCGCCTGTTCTCTTTATGCCACGGATGCCCGGGTTGTCAATACCAGCACGGACCCCTTGAACCCGCCTCCCCTGACCCGATTGTGTGAATACGGTCTTCCTGAACCCATGGGCCATGACCGTCAATCGAACCTGAACTGGCCCTCCTGGAAAACCTTCAGGCACGCGTCGACCACATCCGGATCGTAAAGGGTCCCCCGCTTGTCGGTGATCTCCTTCAGGGCCTCCTCCAGGCTCAGGGCGGGCCTGTAGGGCCGGTGGGAGGCCATGGCCTCCACCACGTCCGCCACGGCCAGGACCCTCGCCTCCACGAGTATCTCGTCACCTCTGAG
>FWPV01006755.1_pt1 | contig 19748 bp, 20 predicted proteins | sample 2228371 | NCBI WGS metagenome assembly FWPV01 (sample SAMEA103939776, study PRJEB20133) | metagenome
TATGCCTGCCGAATATGGGTTTTCGCCTCACCTCCTGTGATTAGAAGAGTTTTTAGTTCATCCCGTGCCTCCCTGTCAACATTACGTTCAATACTATAGAGCAGAAAGGGCAGAAACATAAGGTTATGTTTTTCCTCAAAGCGATCCTTCTGGTCGTTATACGTATTCGAGAAAAATTGATCCTTTGCTTCAATTAAGCTACGGACAAATCTCCTTGAAATATGTTTCCTATCAATAAGGGTTAATAAAAGCTCTGAGAATTCTGTCATCTCTTCAAATGTCATTGTAGGTTCAAAGGTAGGCTTATCGTCCCCTGCAATATATATCTGTTCAACGCTAATTTCATAATCCCTGAAAGCCTGTTTAGGATACCTATCTTTTAAACTTTTTTGGAATATCCTGCTCCGCTTATCTTCGTCGGCCCAAACTGCTGTTTCACCCATCACGGTAATTCGATTTCTTCCTTTCGATTTAGATTGTTGGAGAGCTTCCCCTGCCTTGGCCAACGCCTGGCTTATGGGAAATTTGGGTTTGCAAATATAAATACCAGCGGATAGGGTGATGTTTGGGTTATGGCAGGTAAATTCTTTAAAGTCCTTTCTAATTCGGCGAGCAAGCTCAATTATTTGATCCCATGGGCCAACAATGACAAGATCATCCCCGCCTGAGAAAATTAAATAAAAAATGTTTGTGACTGAATCTTTATGTTGCCATTTGTTGTTAGGTTCCTCTCGCCATTTTTCAAATACATCTGCACAAATTTGATCCAAATGCTTGCTGAAAAAAATCGCCATTTGTCTACTCAGGGTTGATAGCCGAGAAATGGAAGGAAGATTGCCTTGGGTTGCGTATTCTGGTGAGGCCTTAAGCCCTAAGGAAAAGATAAACCCGAGATTATCAACATCCATTTTCAGGATTCCAATGCGTTTATCTCCGGATGCCATATCGGCAAGGGTTGTAAAAGATAATGTGCTACCTTCATAAACTGTTGTATTACTGTTTTCATCCTTCTCTGTTTCAAGATCATGAATTGTATTCAGTGCTCTTGGAACGGTCCGGGCAATACGAAACAACGCCTTGACTCCCAAAGCACTCTCTTCTAATACATAGACAGTTTTATTGGCCTTATCGGGTTCATGCTCCCATATTGTGGCCGACCCAAATTTTCCAAAGGATATCGAATCTTGATTCTGGGAAGTTTTTGCAAACGAAAGATATCGTCCTCGAGGTAGTAATTCCCCTATTTTACGATCCTGTTCACAAGCATCACAGATTTCGCCTGAAGTAATCAGAATATAATTGCATGACCGGCAAACCGTCTTATGGCCAGTGCTACTTCTTTCATGCCAGAACCCTTCTTGTCCCAAAGAGTTACGATATTTTTTCAACTTTGCAATAGTTAGGGCCTCATTTAATCTATCTTTTATGATCGAATATGGAGTACGGAGGTCATTTTCTGTCATCGGTACTCTGGCAGATGCAAAACCTAATTCTCCATGGAATTCTTCAAGTAACCATTCGCTTATTTCTCTTTCAAAAACATCTATCTTTTTTAATGCCATAACAGTATTTGGTAATAGCAGTTCGAAATTGCCCCCACCACAAAAATTGATATTTGCAACTGTCAATTTTATCTCATCTATTAGATACCTCGAGAGCACTTCCGATAGCATAGCCACATAGAAAGATCGGCCTCGGAGCCGTTTGGCTATCCCGCCAACTCCTTGTGCTTGACTTATCTTGAAGATATAATTTTGTATGCCTCCGATGTCCCCATTGTAGAGAAGGAAATCAGCTTCACTTGCTTTTTCCCCTTTTGAAACGAGATATTGGGCTGACGCTATCGCTGCGGTGGTCTTCGCATGATCGAAAAGTGAGATGTCCGGAAAAACATTTGTGGCGCTCGGGATACACCAAGTATACTTTTCTAAAAGCCAAAATAATTCATTAAAATAAAAACCAATTTGTTTGATTTCTCTAATATCTTCGACTTCTTTTATAAATCCCTCCCACAACCTCTTATAAGTAAAATCGCCATCAGGGAGTGGTTGGTTTTCAGTGAACTGTGGGAATTCTTTAAGTGAATTTTCTATGCTTAAAGGTGCAAGATAATGCTTCCACCGGCTATTTAGGTTTCCATCCTTATCACGTATCACATATTTCAATTCAACCATATCGAAAATAGAATGAAGCCTCACCTCTTTGAAACCTTCGGGTTCCGATTCTGCACTATATCGCTCCATTCCGGAGGATAAAATGTCCGCATCCCTGTAGATATCGCCAGGTCCACTCACATGATGATGAGCAGCTTTGTAAAGTTCTCTTTTATCAATTATATCGTCTGGAATGAAGTGCTGAATAAAATATGCTGTATGTGCTGCATGAAGATAACCTTTCCCATCGGGGCAAAATTCTAAGTAGTTTCTCTCTATTTCTGGAAATTCCTTTTCGAGTTCAGCTCTTTGCATAAATTTCCCTATATCATGTAAAAGGGCCCCTAAGACCACTGCGTTGAATTCTTTTTCGTCAAAGTCCATGATTTCCTCCAACCTTTTTAAACAAATTCAAAATTCAAGATTCAAAATTCAAAAATACAAAATTTAACTATTTCAAAAATCGGTTTCTTCGGGTTTGGTTAAATTTTTGAATTCGAGGCTTTTAATCTCCGGAAGTGAGCTACCGATAATTCCTTGCATGTCGCCGTAGAGGCAAGCCACATTTGTGATCACTCGATCGATCTGCTTCTCCCTCTTTGCCCAGATTCGATTCATCGCTGCTTTTTCGCTTTCGAGATCGTTTCTCATCGTGAAAAATGCCCTGGCAATGGCATCCACTTTCTGCCTGAATTCAGGACCCACAAGATATGTATAAAGTGCTTCCATCTTTTCCTGTTTTCCCTCGGCTGCTTTTCTCTCATTGGAGACCTGAATGATATTCGTTCTCAAAGCCATTGCGAGGCAGGGGAAAATGGTATAATTGGTTACCCAAACCCCATCGATCAATTCGAAATGCTCCACCCCTTTCGGCATGGCTGTGGTGACCAACACTGAAACCTCAGCTTTTGCCTCTCTCTGATCTTCTTTTAACTTATCAATCCATCCATCGCTCCAACCTTTAGTTCTCTTAGCCTCCCAAATAATCGATCCACATTCCTGACCAAACTGATTCCGAACCCTCTGCAATACATCCGCACCTCTCTTGCCTTTTGCCACCGGCTCAATCTGATCCATCGGGAACCGGTCTTTAAGGATATCTTCAAGTTCCATCTCCAGGACTTCGCCTTTGAGTTGAATTGGGCCTTGCTCGGCTCTCCTCTTTAGGTCTTCGATCTGCTGGAGCATATCACTGATCTTCTTATCCTTTTCGAGATCTTTCAAATGATATTCCTCGGAGACTGTTTTTAGCGTTTCTTGCCTAATCTTCTCTCTTTCTTCATCAAGCTTACGGGCAAGTTCCAATTCAAGGCCCTTCTGTCTTTCTTCAAGTTCCCGCCGCTCCTTTCTTAATTCGAGTTCGGTTCTCTGAAGTTCCTGAAGCTTTTGCTCTTTTTCTTTCAAATGCTCCTGGAGATCCTTAAGTTCCAGGGAAATCTTTTCCTCGGCCTTTTTTCTTGCCTCCTCTTCCCTCTTCTTAACCTCGATCTCAAACTCCCTGCGAATCTCCTCACGGATCTGATGAGAGATGGCATCTGTTAGTGGAATCTCCCGATTACAGAATGGGCAGATGATGGTCGGCTCAGCCATATTCATTTACCTCTTTATTCAAAATTCAAAAGGATTAACCAAATTGTTTTGAAAACACTCTTCGAAACCTGTAAAACCAGAGATTAATAGATAATTGTTCACGTCTCTTATAATTTTCTTGACATCGAATGATTCTGGTCTTAACATTCAATTAGGTCTCAATCATTAGGAGATTATTCATGGTAACGATTACAAACCTAAACCGAATTAAAAAGAGCGTAGAGAATCACTTAAAGTCTGGCAATTTGGAACTTGTCATTCTTCCACGGGCTGAATACGAAACCCTTCTCGATAAACTTGAGGATCTAAAAGACATCCGTGACTCCATTGAAGCATTGAAGGAATATCAATCAGGGAAACGAATCTCTTTTGATCGCTACGATGCCCGTAGGAAAACAAAATATGTATAAGATTGAACTTCCTAATCGGGTCGTTAAACAGCTCGATAAAATCCCCTTGAAAGATTATCTCCCCATCTCAAAGGCTATCCAAAATCTTAAAGAAACTCCTCGTCCTGTTGGTTGCAAGAAATTAACTGAATCCCTTTATCGCATCCGCGTTGGCAATTTTCGAATCATTTATTGGATCGACGATAAGAATAAATCGATCATCATTACCAAAGCAGAAAGAAGAAAAGAAAGAACCTATCGACATTTATGATCCCCTTATCCATTCCGTCCTATTCCTCTATAAGAGATTTCCAACCTATCATCTATTACTTTTAATATTACTTTTAACCTTTCACCTTATTCAACGATGATTTTTCCCTTCTCCACCCTGACACCGTAGCGTTTGGAGCCGTGTTTTCCTACCGCCGTAATCGTAAACAAGGGATGTAAGGTCTTATCGGGAAGGTTTTCCTGAAGGGTCTTGTTGATTTTGCTGATGTTTTGCCTTATGGTCTCCTGGTCAACTCCCCCTTTCTCTCCCCAATGCCTTATAAACTCCTCTACCCTTCCCGATTTAGGACCGTATAATCTCTTGTAATCGTTAACCATTTCATCCAAGGTCTTTTTCATTGCAAGATCCCCAAGATAGGGAAAGCATTCGGTACAGTCCAAACAGTAAGGCCGCTCCGGAAAAGGACAACCTTCTTTTTTTCGTCTCAATAGGTTCACATAAAGAACGATCTGCATGGGAACCATATCGATCCCTATCTGGCCGATATAGATCACCTTCTCAGAAAGACTCGCCCTGAGGGATGGCTGTATGGAGGCTGTGTCAATCTCTCTCTGCCCCTCCCTGACCAATTCTTTAAATCCCTTTCCATTGAGGGGAATCTTATCACGCAATCGAACAAAAGGAAGTTCAGCAAGGGATATCTGGGCATCTTTCGTATGAAGTTTTTTGATGACTTTGCCGCCTGGATCTCTGAGCTTAAGGACTTTGTCCTTTTTCGGTTTATAGTAAAAGTCCGGATGGGATTCGAATTCAGGCGGCACCAGGACATGGTACAGTTTATCCCAGGGTCTTCCTAAAAGCTGAAGGGCCGAGCCAAGGTAGAAGGACATCGTCTTTCTTCCCCCGGCTAAAGAACAGTGAAGCCTCGTGCCTAAATCATCAGTCTTTTCCTTCAAAAAATTGATAATGAAATCTCCAAGGGCCTCGTTGTGCGATACCTTCCGGATATCCTCCAGAGGATGCCCCTCCCCATCACAGATGATGTGGATCGATTCTGAATTCAATGGAATGAGTGGAAGGTCAAATTCTTTTGAAAAGGCTGAGAGTCGTCCTTTCTCGAAAAGCTCTTTCTCAAGCTTTTCTTTGCCCTCTGTTGTGGTAAGGATGTGAATTTCATCCGGGAAAAGGGGTGGCTCGACAGATTGGGTCAAAACATAAAGTGTCTCGGTAATAATCTGGGGAGTCGTGCCGATTACAAAAATCAGAATCTCACGATAATCCTTCTTACTCATAGGACCTTTAACACATCCGTTCGATTTACGCAGTGCCGAAAATTCCCGGTGCATTCTGTTCCGCCCTTTCAATGGCCACCAATTCTTCTATATTCTCAACAACATATTCCCCAAAGGGTAAGAAACAGCTTCCACAAATAATCCCGAAAAATTGCCACCCTATGTTGTCACGTTCTTCAAGCCACCTCCCACATCCCATGCAATAACCCATCGACCTCTCTCCCTTCTGATCTGTTTTGTTTCATTTAAACAGGATCGGAAGGGATATCGCAATCAAAAAAACGTTTCCAAAATATTTTAGAACCATTTCAAAATTCAATGTTCTAAATGAAATATTTGATATTTCCCGAGGCCGAAGCTTGTCCCTTTCCCCACATGGAGGTATTCTCCCAAAAGGAGAAAAGGCATAAATTTCTCTAATTCGCCCTGAAAAATGACCGACCCGATAAACCCGCCCATCTTCATCTTTGTCTCCTGGCGGTTGGAATATCGCTCCCAGTCCATCCATTGAAGGTTTTCCTTTTGAACTTTGATATGCCTGGCTTCTTCAATAAGCCCTTTGAAATCGAGGGCTAACTCTTCTCCACAATGAAAATAGGAGAGAAGGGATATCCGCCGAAGGAGATTCCGAATCAAGATGTGGAATTCCAGCTTTGGTGAAAGGGTCCCATCAAATTTCAACCGGGTTGGCGTCAGAAACCTCAACCCCAAACTCATGGGTTTTGGTTGTGGGGTCAGGAGATCGTCAATCGAAATGGGTCTGAAAGGGTTTCGCAGGACCTTATCTTTACCAGAGTAAATCATCTCTCTTCGCTCCTTCCCCCTTTCCAGGGATGAATCAGGCCCAATTGCCCAGACCTCTTCCAATACATAATGCCCCTTTCCCTTACCCATTCCCATCCTTCCAAGTTCATCGAAGGTGTAGATGAAATAGGGAAGAAAATCGATGGCTTTCCCAATAAGGGTCAGTTCAAAGCAGAGGAAATTATCAGGGTGATAGGTCCTTTTCTCTTCAAGAGGGGGAGTGATTACAAAAGGGTGGGGTGCATATGGATATTTTTTCATCTTTGAAGTGTCTGAGGGAGGAGGCGTTTCAAAGACATAGGAATAGACACATTTGGCCTTAAGCAAACAGGCTTCACACTCTCTCTCCCTTTTGACGCAAACCACTTTTTTGAAGGCATGTCCAAAGGCACCCCTGAGGGTCGAACCTTTGTAAGCAGGCAGGTTAATGTTTTCTATGGCCTTCAGGTGGAACTGGAATTGAGCAAATATGAAACGGCTTAATGGATTTCTGTCCATAGCTTCCCCACTCCACATTTACAGAGTAAAGTAGATGAGATCGAATTTTGTCGCTAAATCCCTGAAGGTGGATGCCACTTTACCAAAAAGAAAGAAAAAAAGCAAAAAATTTTTTTGGGCGATCGCTTTGCGGGGTTTCTGTCTTGAAATTGCCGACTCCTACCGATAGATTGACACAACCGTAAAGGTTGTGTTAAAGAATTTTGAGCGTTATTCTCTTTTACGAATAACGCCGGAAATACCTTCATGAAGCTTGTTTATAAACTGTGGCTCGATCACAACAATGGGAAAGCCTTTGGAGATGGTCCTTATGAACTTTTAACAAGGGTTCAGAAGACAAACTCCCTTCATCAGGCCGCTCTCCAGATGTCCATGTCTTATAGCAAAGCCTGGCGTCTCATTCGGACACTGGAGGAAAGGCTCGGGTTTGCACTTCTTGAACGTCGAGCTGGAGGGCCTGCAGGTGGGGGATCGAAGGTCACTCCTGAGGCCAGTCGATTAATGAAACAGTATGGTCGGCTCCGAAAAGAAATTGACAAGACCATGGCGCAACTCTTTTATAAACATTTTGGAGAGAGGTGATGAAGATTTTTAGTCGTTATGTTTTCTATCTTACTTCGCTTTTGGCCATCAGCTTCACCCTACCATGTCTTGTCCATGCGTCATCCCCAAGACTTTTACTCTTTGCAGGTGCCGCCAGCAAGCCCGCAACCGAAGAGGTGGCCAAAGCTTTCCGAATACAAACTGGAATCACTGTGGATGCGGTCTATGGAGGGTCGGGATTCGTCCTTTCTCAGATGAAATTGTCACGAAAGGGAGATATCTACTTTCCAGGTTCTTCTGACTTTATGGAGATCGTTAAAAGGGAGGGCCTTGTCTATCCCGAAACAGAGAAGATCATGGTCTATCTTATCCCGGCCATCAACGTCCAGAAAGGAAACCCCAGAAGGATTCAATCATTGAGGGATTTAACCAGAAGGGGAATCCGGCTGGCTATCGCCAATCCTGAGATGGTCTGTGTTGGGACCTATGCGGTCGAAATCATTGAAAAAAACCTCAGCCCCCAGGAAAAGGAAAGTCTGAAGAAAAATTTGGTCAATTACACAGAAAGTTGTGAGAAGACAGCCAATGTGATCTCATTGAAGGCGGTGGATGCCGTGATTGGCTGGAGAGTATTCCAATACTGGGATCCAGATCGAATCGAAACAGTTCTGTTGAAACCTGAAGAAATTCCGAGGATCGGCTACCTGCCCATTGCCATTTCCAGATTCACGCAAGACAGAACAAGGGCTCAATCATTGGTCAATTTTTTTCTCTCCTCAAGTGGAAGAGCCATCTTTAAAAATTATCACTATCTCATGGAACTTGAGGAAGCCCGTCAATTTGCCAAACCGGATACTCCAGTAGGAGGGGAGTATGTTCTGCCAAAAGAATGGAAGACAAGGTGAATCACCAATCACCCAGTCATTCTCCTTCACCCATACCCTGATGTTTATCATTTTTGATCATTGAACCGGGTGATGGGTGATTGTTTGGTGATTGGAATTTGGTGATTGGAAATTCAACTGAGGAGGATTCATGGGTTTCCGTTTTACGATGACCGGCACCGCATTTGGAATCTTTTTTTTCTACTTAACCCTTTTAGCCTCCCTCTTGTTTTCAGCAACCCTGAAAGGCTTCTGGGAGGCACTGACCCACCCCTCTACCCTCTTTTCTATCCAGCTCAGTCTTCTCACGGCAACCATCACGACCTGTTTAGCCATTGTGGTCGGACTGCCATCAGCCTATGCCCTTTCAAAGTTCCAATTTAGAGGAAAGAGGATCATCGATACTTTTCTTGAGATCCCCATCATCATGTCCCCCATCGCATTGGGAGCCTCACTCTTAGTCTTTTTTAATACTCCCCTTGGTGAGATCATTCAAAAAAAAGGAATCTTCTTCGTTTTTGAATTTCCCGGAATTATCCTCGCCCAGTGGGCCACGGTGGCAGGACTTGCCACCCGACTGATGAAGGCATCTCTGGATGAGATTTCTCCAAGATATGAGGCGGTGGCTCGCTCCCTTGGATCTTCGCCCTGGCAAGCCTTTTATCGCATCACCCTGCCCCTCTCTTTTCGGGGATTGCTGGCTGCCATCATTCTCACATGGGCAAAGGCAATAGGAGAATTTGGCGCAACGGTCACATTGGCAGGTGCCATGCCGGGAAAGACAGAAACTATGCCGATTGCCATTTTTACTGCTTTAGCCTCCGCTCACATCGAAAAGACGATCGTTTTAATTTTAATTCTGGTGATCTTGGGAGGGGTCGCCCTCTACGGTGTCCGCTTCACAGGCAAGATGGTTCGCTATGATTAGCATTGCGGGTCTTTCCATCCGTGTGGAAAGCTTCCAAGTCACTGACCTTCATATTGAGATCGAGGAGGGCGAATTCCACTTTCTCCTCGGACCCACGGGAAGCGGAAAGACGCTGATCCTCGAATCCATCATTGGACTGCATAAACCCAACAGGGGAAAGATTTGGATTGGCGGCAAAGAGGTCCAAAACCTTCCTCCTGAGCAGAGAGAGATCTCCTATGTTCCACAAGATCTCGCCCTCTTCCCTCATCTCAGTGTCAGGGAGAATATCTTCTATGGCATCAAGGCAAGAAATCATTCTGCTCACCCCTATGAAGAATATGTTCGATCCTTGATACAGGTGATGAAGGTCGAACATCTCCTGGAGCGCCATCCAACTCATCTCAGTGGAGGAGAGAAGAAACGGGTCGCTTTACTCAGGGCATTGGCTCCAAAACCTAAACTTCTCCTCCTCGATGAACCCCTCTCGGGTTTGGACCCATCCATCAGACTTGAAATCCAGCAACTCTTAAAGCATCTTCACTCTTCTTTTCATCCAACCGTTCTTTGCGTCTCGCATGACTTTGAGGAAGCTTACCTTCTCGGAGACAAAATGACCGTTCTGATTAATGGAAAGGTGGAGCAGGTGGGTAAAAGGGATGATGTCTTTCTTCGCCCTCGAACGAAAAATGTGGCTTTATTCTTGGGGTTAAAGAATCTTTATAGAGCAAGAGTTCTTTCGAAAGAAGAGTCGTCTCATCGGTGGGTGGTTCGCATCAATGGGTTTCAGCTTTCCGTGCCAGATCACGATTACCCGGTCCGGTTGGAAGCAGGAAATGAAGTCGATCTTTATATCCGTCCGGAAGAGGTCATGATCATACGGAGTGGCAAACCTATTAAGGATTCTTTAAGATGGAATATTTTTAATGGAAAGATCATCGACATTATCGATCGTGGCCGGTATCACACCGTATTCTTTCAGAAAGACAGAGAAAACATTTTCTTCGAGATTGCCATCCCCAACTACGCCTATCGAAATCTCGATCTCTCGGTGGAAAAGCCCATTCAGATTGCGCTCCGCGACGAATCCTTCTGGATGATGGGGCCTGCTTAGGAGTGTTCGACTCCCTCTTCGATATGAATCTCAATCTTTTGAAACGTTTCACACCCTTTCAGGGAACGCACCATGCCTTTGATGGATCCTTCCAGAAAATCTTTAATAAAAGGCTTCAGGGGAACCGCCTTGCCATCCACGATGAGGCGAATCTTTTCTTCCTCTTTCTTTTTAAGAAATTTGTTTTCAATAAAGTCAGCCACGCCTTTGACATCGTCGAGAAAGAAGCAAGATACCCCGACATGGAATTCTTTGTCGGAGACGATAGCCACGAGATGGTCCTCTTTGGTGCAGAGCAATTCACGATGTTTTTCTGTTCGAAATATTTCGATTTTGGGATGGACATCTTTTTTAAATCCTTCCGAAAGAATCAAGTCCACATCCCGAATCAATTTGTCCCGCAGTTCCGAAAGGGTCATATCCCTGTCCACATCCCGGATCAAAGCCACCTTTTGAGGTGAGGAGATGATGGTTGTGTGAGCTCCTGCCTGTTTATGTCGCCAGGAATCCTTTCCTTCCCGGTCGATTTCAAAACCGTGAACATCGTGTTTGACCGTCGCCACCCGATAGCCTCTTCGCACCAGTTCAGGCAATAACTTTTCGATAAATGTGGTCTTTCCGCTATCTGATTTTCCGACAATGGAAATGATGGGAATCATAAATTAAACCTCAATGAAAAATTACCAATTGTCAATGGCCAATTAGCCATTCAAGGCAAATCTTAAATCTTCTTTCTATTGTTAATTGATCATTGCCAATTGCTCATTGATGAATGATGTTTCATGGGCTTCTATCCAACAACTGCACTTTTACCTGCTCCCCTGCCCTTACGACGTCACAATCCTCCGGGATGACGATCAACCCGTTGGCTTTCACCATCGATCTTAAAATGCCAGATCCCTGAGGTCCGGTCGTGGAAACAGTGTAGCCTTCCTTTCCAGGGGAAACCACTGCTCTGATAAAGTGTTTCAACCCTGGCTCCTTCCGTATCTCCTCCTGCAGGGTGGCTTTGATGATGGGTCGAAAAATCTCCCGATGCCCCATCATCTTCAGCAGAGAAGGTCTCACAAACTGTTCAAATGTCACCATGGAGGATACAGGATTGCCTGGAAGGCTGAAGACAGGTTTCCCCTCATAGATCCAGAAAGCAATGGGTTTCCCCGGTTTCATAGCCACCCGCCAGAAGATCATCTCTGCCCCAAGTTCTTTTAAGGCATCCCTCACGAAGTCAAAATCGCCTACCGAAACACCCGCCGAAGAAATAAAGACATCCGCTTGAAGTCCCTGAAGGAGTTTCCCTTTGATCTCTTCCTTTTCGTCCCGGGCGATTCCTAATTGCATGGGAATCGCTCCGCATGCCTTCACCTGTGCTGCTAATGTATAGGAATTACTGGAAACGATTTTTGCGCCCACCAAAGGTTCTCCAACATCGACCAATTCTTCTCCCGTGCACAAGATGGCAACCAATGGTCTTCGATAGACCAGAACAAATGATTTCCCAATCGAGGCAAGCATTCCCACTTCTGACGGACGGATGATCTCTCCCTGAGTGATCACACGATCCCCTTTCTTGACATCCTCTCCTGCTTTTCGAATAAAGTCTCCAGGACGAAGGGCTCTCAATACATAAACCGATCCGTTTCCTCTCTTTGTATCTTCAACAGGAATGACCGCATTTGCCCCTTTAGGAATGGGAGCCCCTGTCATAATCCGTATGGCCTGTCCTGCTTGAACCGTATTTTGAGCAAAGAAACCTGCCCGGAGGTCTTCAATAACGTCTAATTGAATCGGATTTTTTTCCGAAGCATTCTCCACATCCTCTGATCGGATCGCATAACCATCCATCCCTGAATTGTCATAGGGGGGGAGATCCCGAGAAGCCGTGACATCCTCTGCGATCACCCTTCCCAGAGCATCCAAAAGGGAAACCTTTTCAGAACCTAATGGATGGATGTGAGAGAGTGTTTTATTTAAAGCGTCCTCCACTTGAATCATGGGTTTTTTATAACATAAACACTCCTCATTGAAAAGAAGGCCTGCCCTCACGGATCATTCTTATAACTACCTGAAAAAGAAGTTTATTAGGCTCTTGACAAATTATGAGCATATGCTTATAATTGGATTTGGATGGAGAGCATTGAGATGGCGAGGCCAAGACATTGCAGAAGGATTGCCAGTTTGCCTCAGAGTAACTACTTCAAACCCAGAGGGATCCCGCTTTCCGAACTGGAAGAGGTGGTGCTGACGATGGACGAATTTGAGGCCATCCGGCTTGCTGATCTTGAGCATTTGTATCAGGAGCAGGCTGCCGAAAAAATGAAGATATCCCGTCCGACCTTTGGTCGTATCATTGATTCGGCACATCAGAAGATTGCAGAGGCGTTAGTCAAAGGAAAGGCATTAAAAATAGAAGGGGGGGAGTTTGAATTGGCAGAGATGAGAAAATTTAAGTGCTACGAGTGCCAGCATATCTGGGAGCTTCCCTATGGAACAGGCAGGCCTGAGGCCTGTCCCTCCTGTAAAAGCAACAAGATTCGAAGAGCAGAAGAGGATGGGGGATATCGCCGTGGTTTGGGTAGAAGACAAGGCAGGGGGTGTCTGAGGACCTAACAGAATCGAATCGGGTTTTATCATAAAAAGGAACGCGTTACCCCTTTGAGACGGAGTGGTTCCCGGAAAACTCGATTCATTTTCCGGGCTATGTGAAGGGGTTTGGGCGATGAGGCCCGTTTGGTGAGAGGTCAATGGGCCAGGGCGAATGGATTAAACCCTTACCTTTCCTCATAACCTAAACTGGCATCCTTACCCTGACCTTAGCCTAAACCTTCGGCATTCCTGACCAGCGTCCCTATTTCGGCAATTTTCAAAGGACTAAATTGATACCGTAAGGGCAGATTGCTCATAGGATTTAATTTTATTCGAGTCATTCGTTGCTATTCGGACAATTCGTTTTAAAGAAAGGAGAATAACATGAAGGTTGGATTCGCGGTTCAAACAAATGAAGGGATGGAAAGCAGGGTTTATGACCATTTTGGGTCGGCACCGGCCTTCATCATTGTCGATATCGAAATGAACGAAGTGCTGACAGTGAACAATAAAGACCTGCACCATACCCATGGTGCATGCAATCCGGTCATGGCTCTTGACGGCAAGAGCGTCGATGCCATGGTCGTCGGCGGAATAGGAGCAGGCGCCCTGGCGAAGCTCAACGCCTTAGGGATAAAAGTATTTGGAGCCCAAGCGCTGACCGTCAAAGATAATCTTTCCCTCTTGAAAGAAAATAAACTTCAGGAACTTACTCTCTATAATTCTTGCCGTTCCCATCAGGGCGGTTGTGGACATTAGTTCGTTTAATCGCCAAACGATAACCTGTTCGTTGCAAGAACGGGAAGGGTCAAATTCCTCCAAAGGCGAGGCATGGAATAGCGGATCCATTGGAATTACTTCACCGTTTGTCCAAAAGGACTTAAAGGAGTATTCTCTATTATGAAAAAGGGAGGGTCGGATAGGTTTTTTTCAGTCATTCTCAACAGCATTGCCGACGGGGTATTCACCACAGACAACGAAGGCGAAATCACTTTCATCAATAAAGCGGGCGAAGAGATTACAGGGTTTTCCAGCAGGGAGGCGATTGGCCGTCACTGTTTCGACATCTTCAGGGCGGACATCTGCCAGACCCGGTGTGCACTGAAAGAAACTTTAAAAACGAAAAAAGAGATCACCAACCTTCCTGTCACCATTCTTAACAAAGAGGGCAGAAAGATTCCCATTAGTATCAGCACAGCCGTCTTGAAGGACGAACGGGGTCAAATCATTGGAGGGGTTGAAACGTTCCGTGATCTTTCCGCGATCGAAGAGCTGAAAAAGGAGCTTGCCGAAAAATATACGATTGGCGATATCATCAGCAAAAATCATTTAATTCATGATATCTTTCATATTCTTCCTCATGTTGCAGAAAGCGATAGCACCGTCCTCATTCAAGGGGCGAGCGGCACAGGAAAAGAGCTTTTTGCAAAAGCCATTCACAACCTGAGCCGGAGAAAAAACAAACCTTTTATTAAGGTCAACTGCGGTGCTCTTCCCGATACATTATTGGAATCGGAACTCTTTGGATATGTCAAAGGAGCCTTTACAGATGCCAAGAAGGACAAACCTGGAAGGTTTGCCCTCGCCCATGGGGGAACGATCTTTTTAGATGAAGTTGGAGACATGTCTCCCGCCCTTCAGGTAAAACTTCTTCGGGTAATTCAAGAGAAAGAGTATGAACCATTGGGCTCAACCAGTCCAAGAAAAACAGATGTCCGAATCATTGCAGCAACCAATAAAGACCTTTCAAAACTTGTCAGTGAAGGAACATTCAGAGAGGATCTCTTTTATCGGCTCAATGTGGTGAAGATAGAGCTACCCCTTCTTTCACAGAGGAAAGAAGATCTCCCCCTGCTCATCGATCACTTTATTAAAAAACTCAATGCAAAAATGGGAAAACAAATCACAGGGGTGTCCGAACAAGTCTTAAAAGTACTGTTGCAATATGACTATCCAGGGAACGTGCGAGAGCTCGAAAATATCCTGGAACACGCCTTTGTGCTCTGCAGGGGAAATCTGATCGATTTGGACTGTCTCCCCAAAAAAATAGCCGGAGACCCAATGGGTATGGCCCTCTCGGTGTCTTCCGATGAATCGAATCCGCTCCAACAAGCAGAGGCAAGAGCCATCGAGCATGCACTAAAGAAATATGGGGGAAATCGGACCAAAGTGGCGAAAGAATTGGAAGTTGATCGAACCACCCTCTGGAGAAAAATGAAAAAGTATCGGCTTGCTTGAAATTGTTGAGTCCAATTTGTTTCATATTTGCAACTGTTTCATTTATGATGTTTCATTTATGAAACATCATTATCCTCCCACAAAACTCCTGCCAGTCCCTATCCTCTCTAACATTTTAATATTTCAAACTTTTTTATCATGTTGATCTCTGGCATCTATCTTGCTCTTCTAAAGTGCATGAACATGAAGATTGCTATTCCGCTTTTTGGAAGTCGGATTTCACCCCGTTTTGATGTCTCTCCCGAGATTCAGATCATCATGGTAGAGAGCGGGAAGGTAGTCCTCAAGGAAAACGTTCCAGTAGCCCATCTCACCCTGACCCAACGTCTTGACCAATTAACTTCTTTTGGAGTGAACAAATTGATCTGTGGCGGGATTGATGGGTTTTGCCTGAATCAGCTGGGAGCCAAGGGGGTTGAAGTGATCCATAATGTAGCGGGGGAAGCCGGAGAAGCTCTTAATCTCTTTTTCAAGGGAGTACTTCGACCAGGTTTTTGCTGTAATGGAAAAAGAGGGAGGGGGGTCTGTGGCTGGCAAAGAACGCTTCGAAGAAAGGGGAACAGGAATGGTCAAAGAGAAATGTGAGAAAGAGGCGGTTTGCGACACTTGCGATCAATCGGGTTCCTGTACTCAACAGGAGAAAGAGGCCCATGCTCAAGCAAGACTGGCATCCAGACTTTCCTGCATCAAACATCGGATCATGGTGATGAGCGGGAAAGGAGGGGTGGGAAAGAGTACGGTGGCAACGAATCTTGCTGTAACCTTATCTCAGGCCGGATTTTACGTTGGGCTCCTGGATGCCGACATTCATGGTCCTAACATCGCCAAGATGGTCGGAATGGAATCCAAAGTTGTTGAGGGTTCGGCAAAAGGAATGATCCCCATAGAGGTTTCACCGAATCTTAAAGTCATTTCTATGGCTTTCTTTATCGGCGACCGCGATAACCCGGTGGTTTGGCGTGGCCCTTTAAAACATAGTGCCATCAGTCAATTCGTAGGAGAGGTGGAGTGGGGAGATCTCGATTTCCTGATCGCCGACCTCCCTCCTGGGACAGGCGACGAATCGTTGAGCGTCGCCCACGTAATGAAAGAAGTGGACGGAGTGGTGATCGTGACGACACCACAGGATGTCGCTCTTCTTGATTCCCGTAAGGCGGTTACCTTCAGCCGGATGCTCGGCATTCCTGTCATTGGTATTGTTGAAAACATGAGCGGGCTGATCTGTCCCCATTGCCACCAGGAGATTTCACTCTTCAAGAAGGGTGGCGGAGAAAAGGCGGCACGGGATCTGAGAGTTCCTTTCCTCGGGAGAATACCAATCGATCCTGAAATGGTCACCGATTGTGATAGAGGAATACCTTTTGTCATATCTCATCCAGACTCCGAGGCAACCAAAGCCTTCAAGGAGATAGCCCATCGATGTAAGGATTTTGTAGGGTTTAAAAATTTAGAGAAACAGATGGAAAGAAAAAATTTCCCATACCATTTTCAAGAACAGGAGGTGAAGAGATGAAGAGAATTGCATTGGCTTCTGAAGACGGCTCTGGTCTTGATGGATCTCTCAGCGCTCATTTCGGTAGATGTCCTTTCTATACCTTTGTAAACGTGGAAGGAGATAACATATTAGGTTTTGAGGTAGTTCAGAACCCTTATTTTCCAAACCATCAACCAGGGGTCATTCCACAATTTATCCATTCTCAAAAGGCAAATGTGATGATTGCAGGTGGAATGGGACCCAGGGCCATTGACTTTTTCACCCAATTTGGGATTGACGTCGCTACTGGCGCGCAAGGAAAGATAAGGGATGTGGTCGAGGCTTATCTCAGGGGAGAAATTAAAGGAATCGTTGCCTGTGAACATCACGGCCATGATCATGGATGTGGGGAGGAAGGTCGATGAAAATCGCGATCAGTTCTTTTGGGAAAAACCTGGATGCTCAGATCGATCCAAGATTTGGGCGATGTCAATACTTTATCTTTGTGGAGCCTGAAACCATGGAATTTGAAGCCTGTGAAAATGAAGGATGGATGGCCTCAGGAGGAGCGGGAGTTCAAGCAGCTCAATTTATCGTTCAGAAGGGTGCCAAGGCACTGATAACGGGAAATTTAGGGCCTAATGCTGCGTCTGCCCTTTCGGCATCCGGAATCAAAGTCTACTTAGTTTCGGGCGGGACAATCAAGGAAGTTGCTGAAGCCTATAAATCTGGAACTTTGAAGGAGGCAAGCGCCGCGACCGTTCCTTCCCATTTTGGAATAGGGGGGAGGTCGAGGCATAGGTAGTCGGAGAAGTCAATAAACCCATATCAGGAATAGCTACGAATCGCTCGAATCAGATGTATTCGTGAGATTCGTTATCATTCGAGTAATTCGCTTACGAAAGAAAGGAGGGATCAATATGCCTTATGGAATGGGACCTGCTGGATGGGGATATCGTCCTTACGGATATGGTCGAGGGTGGTGTTGGCATCCCGGTTGGTACGGAGCGCCCTTTCCACCATGGAAACCCCCAACGAAGGAAGAAGAGATTCGATTTCTCGAGGAAGAAGCAAATTTCCTTCGGGAAGAATTAAGCCAGATTGAGAAAAGGCTGGAAGAGCTGAAGAAATAGTCTCAGAAATCGTCTTTAGGTGAAGGTAAGGAGGCCTGTTACGTATCTCGTCATGCGGTTACGGCTACGAAGTCCGTATCTTACAAGGAACGATGAATTATGGACAATGAACAAAAAAGAAAAAACACTGTTCATCATTAACGTCCATTGTCCTTAAATACTACGGGCATCTTAACCCTAACCTTTAGACTTACGACCTTTGTTTGAAGGGAGGTGTTTTTCATGCCAGGATTTGATGGAACTGGACCAATGGGTCAGGGCCCAATGACCGGAGGAGGTAGGGGTTTCTGCGCAATGCCATATGGAGGCTATAGACCATATGGGTATGGATTCAGAACACCCTATTATCCAACTGCTGGTATGTACCCATTTTATGGTCCCGTCTTTGGCGTAGGAGGGGGCGGGCTTCCATGGGGTGGTGGCCGTGGCAGGTGTTTTGGTGGCGGGCGAGGGTTTCGTCGATGGTAATAACTTTGCATGGGGGGCTTCGATGGAACCATAGGGGATCGGCCCTTCTCCAAGGGCCGTTCCCCACCGCCTACCTAAAGCTCTTTTATGAAAAAATCATGGGAGGAGAGACTACGACCACGCTTCTCTTGAGCAATCTGAGATGTTGAGATTGCCAGAAGAAAAGTGAGAAAGGACCGGAACATGGCAGAGTTAAAAGAGGTGACAAAAAAATTAGAGGAGATTCACCGCAAAATAAAAGCTGAAATTCCGTGGGAACCGATAGGGCATACACCAATGCCCGAGATTCCCGATCTCAGAAGCTGGGACATGCAGCTCCTAAAGACCTATCAACCCTGGTATGCCCCATTCTGTGATCTCTGCTGCTTTTGCACCTATGGGAAATGTGATCTTACGGAAGACCGCAGAGGGGCATGTGGAATTGATATCGCCACCCAACAGGCGAGATTTGTCCTCCTCGCTTGTCTGATGGGTTGCTCAGCTCATGCCTCTCACGCCGGGCACATCTTAGAAGTCTTGATTGAGAAGCACGGCAGGGACAAAAAGATCGACCTGGGGACATCGATTAACCTTGAGGCGCCCAATATCAGAACAGTGCTTGGCCTCAAGCCTGAGACTTTGGGTGATCTTGAAGTGGCCATCGAATATGTCTATAAAGAAATCGCCCATCTGCTTGACTCCACTCATATGGGACAGGAAGGAAGCTACCTGGATTATGAATCAAAATCTTTGCATGCAGGGATGCTTGATCATGTGGGCATGGAAGTGGCCGATATCGCCCAGATTGTGGGCTTTAATTATCCCACTTCGGTCGCAGAAACTCCTCTGGTAGACCTGGGATGGAATGCGGTAGATAAAACAAAACCTGTTATCCTGTTTATCGGCCACAACCCTGCTACCTCAACCGTTGTCATTGATTACCTCCGTGAACATAACCTTTATGACCAGGTTGAAGTTTGCGGAGTCTGCTGTACCGCTTTGGAAACGAGCAGGTATTCTGACCGTGCGAAAGTCATCGGTCCCTTCTCCCGTCAGCTCTTTTTTATCAGAAGTGGGATTGCCGATGTGATTATGACCGATGAACAATGCATTCGAACCGATATGCCAATTGAGGCCTCTAAAGCCGGATCATCCCTGATTGCAGCGTTAGATAAAGCAATGTATGGGCTTGAGGATGTAACCGCAATGGACACAGACGAGATTGTAAAAAAGATGGTCGAAGAGAAGAAGCATTTTGCCATTCTCGATCCGAAAAAGGCAGCGGAGGTCGCAGCTCGGGTGGCGATAACTATCGCTCCTCAGAGAAGGAAGGGTTGGTTAACAGAACAGGAGGCGAGGGAGCTGGCAGCAAAATGTTCCAATTGTGGTATCTGCGAACAGGTATGCCCTAACCTCTTCTCGATTGGAGAGGGCATCACGGCATTGGCCAAGGGAAAGAGTGTA
>FWPV01007499.1_pt1 | contig 19746 bp, 15 predicted proteins | sample 2228371 | NCBI WGS metagenome assembly FWPV01 (sample SAMEA103939776, study PRJEB20133) | metagenome
GGACCCCGTGGCGCAAGCACTCGTGCTTGCAGCGCCCCCACTCATGGGGGCGCACTCATCCTCACGCCCAGTCGCACAGGGACTCGACGTAAGCGGCGGAGCCGTCGCGCAGCCACCCGTCGAGCTGTGCGATCTCCTTGAGCTGCTGACCGCGCCGGCGCGGCGCCACGATGAAGCGGCTGTCGAGTTCCGGCAGCGCGGTCATGTCGCCCCAAAGCTTCTCGAATTGCGTCACGGGGTAGACGTCTTCCTGCCCGCGTCCCCACCGTTTCTTCACATCCTTCAGGGTGATGTAGGTGGGCATCCGGGCGGCGATCCGGCGCACAGCCGCCGCTACGGTGTCCGGGCAGGCAAGCCCGGAGCGCGTCAAGCCGAACAAGTCGAGCAGCCGGTCAATATCGACCCAAGTCGTAGCGGAGTTGTAGTAGGACAGCGAAAACTCGATCTCTTCGGCAGGCAGCGCGAGTCCTTCCACCAACCGCACGTGCCCGCCCACGCGAGCGAGTCCCCCGCCCCGGTCGTCCACTTCGCGTCCGATGACTTCGGTAGTAATGGCGGCGCCGGATTCGATGTGCCATCCGAGCAACGCCGGGTCGACGTCCGCGCCCACGGTGTCGATGTTATGCACCATCAGATACCGGAGCCTGGGGCGCTCTTCGAACAACCGCAGCAGCGTTCCGTTGCGCAGCAAGTTGGGCACCTCGTACCAGTGACCGACGGGGTGCAGACACTGCATCGGCAGGTTGTCGGTGTAGTCGCTGCCCTCGCCCATGGAACGAGCCCATTGGATGAGAGCGTTGCGCAGGCTTTCCTGCACCTTTTGTTTCTGCTCGTCCAGAAGCTGTTGCGGCATCTCTTCCCAGGCGAAGCGGAGGTCGCGCGTCATGGGGATGAGCCGCAGCCCTACAAAGCGCCCTTCGGAAACCAGCAAAGGCCCTTCATAGCCGTAGTTCGCCGCCTCCCGGAGGTAATTCACGATGGCGGCGTGGGTAAGGTAGCTGCTGGTGATGACGTGCGGCAAGGGATTTCCGCACAGACGGCTCGTGCGGCGGCTCTTGGCGAGATGCACTTCGATAAAGCTTCGATGGCGCCCGCCGAGGCGGCAGAACGGGTTCAGCGCTTTTACCACGCCGGCGCCTTTCGTCCAACGGCTGCCGGCGCCTCCGGCGAGCGAGACCACCGCGAGCGCGCCTTCCGCCAACGCGTCCATCCCCAGCCTGCGGTAGCGCTCCGGCAGCGGGCGCGTGGCGTCGAACACGTCGTCCGGGCGAACGTCTTCGATGACGCTCGAAGCAGGCAGCCGGTTTTGAGCCAAGCCGATCCGCCCGCTGCGGAGGTCAGCGCGGATTTGCTCATGCTGAACCCGGTCGAAACCCAGCTCGGCAAGTAATTCCTCCAAGGTGCGCCCGCGGGCGCTGTCCTCACCGTCACTGCGCGGGAAAAGCTGATCGAACAAACCCTCCACCATCCCCGCGAATTCCGGCGACTTGCGGCAGGCGGCGCCGAAGCGGTCCAGTTCGGCGCGCTGCGCCGGGGTAAGCAGGCGCGCATCGCTCTTCAGCATGGCGGGCACCGCAAGCTTGTAGTAAGCCGCGGGCAGCAGGGCGTCGTCCTCCCGCAGCAATTCGCCTACCGTGCCCCGCTCGTTGATGGCGAAGTCGTACACCACGGGGTCCATGGCGAAAGGCACCGCCGCTTCCAACCGGCGCTTCGTGGCGGTCATGATTTCGCCCAGCCGTTCTTGCGCTCGCGGGCGGACTTCCGGAGAAAAGAGGAACCCCATGCCTCCGCCCGCCATCCCGCCCAGCATCCAGAAGCCCCAGAAGTTCGCTCCGAACTCTTCTTGGACTTGGCGGATGAGAGCCTCGGTGTAAAAATTGCCCGCCCACGGAATGATGGTCTGGATGGGTCCGTGGAAATTCTTGTGCGTCGCGGCGCCGATGCCGCGCACATCCCCAGCCTTAAGCAAAGCCACGACTTCATCGAGGATGGCTATGGCTTGCTTTCGTCCTTGCCATTCGGCTTCCGACCGGAGCAGGTATTTCTCGGTCACCATCTCGAGGATGGGACCGACGTCTTGCGCCATCCCGCCGTGGACCAGCACCAGGCTTTCTTGCAGACGCCGGCGGGTCTCCTGGCTCACGTCGTCGAAAGAGAACACATGGTGCGTGGGCAGCAAACGCCCGCGGCTGATGCCGAACTCGGGATCGCCTTCACTCGCCAGCGCGCCTTGAATCAGTTTCATGCCCGGCCAGACGCCGCCGGAATCCTGCCAGCCGCCGCCGGAACCGCCGAGCCATTCTCCGAGAATCGCGCGGGCGGCGGTCAGCCGGCGGTCGGATTCCTCCATTGGACCGGTGAGGGCGTGCGTCTGCCCGGTGGCGCGCATCAGAACGGCGATAAGGCTGGCGAGCAGGGTGGTCGAGACGGCGAGCCGCGAGCCTTTCGGAATGTCGTTCACTTTGCTGATCACTTCCAAGCCGTGGTCCGGCTTACCGATCAACCGCGCCAGCAGGTCCGCCAGGGGCTGCGCCGCCCCTTCCATTCCCGGCGGCGTGACGCCGCTAGCGATCACGGCGGCTTTCAGGAGTCCCAGATAATCCCGGGCGAAGTCGAAGACCTCGCCCAATTCCGTGATTTCAGCCACCGCGCCCAGGTCGACGCTAACCAAACGCAGCACCGGGCGGTCAATCACGCGGCAGTACGCCTCCACCGGAGGCTTGGGATGAGACGCGCCGGCGGCGTTGCGAACACAGAGATCGATCGACACGTTCAGCACCCGGGCGCCCTCGGGGAAATCCATGCCGAGAAAGAAAATGTCGCTCCAGCCGCTGTGGGTGAAATCCATGCGGACGGGCGTCGTTTCGCGAAGGATCGGGAAGACGCCGTTGCGGCAGCGTTCGGCGAGTTCGGGACGGATGCGCAAGGGATAGTCCGCGGGGTGCCCGGTGCGGAACATCCACTGGTTGCCGCGCACGCTCCGCACGCTGCGCCGCACTTGATCGGCCAAGGTTTGAAAGGCCAAGCTGCGATATGCGGCAGCCAGAGCGCTGGAAATGGCGGCGCTCGGACCTTCTGCCTGTTGAACGCCGGAGAAAATGCGGATGGCTTCTTCGAAGCGGCGCTTCAGCAGCGCGTCGAAGCCCGCGAACGGGATGAGCGAACGGGCAGAATGGTCGAGTCTTGCGGGCAGATGAAAGCGGTGGATGGCGTATAGAAATAACAGCGCCCTGACCCGCTCATAAAGGTTATCGCTCGACCGGCGGAAGGCTTCGAGCGCCTCGCACTCAGCCAGCAACTCCTCCCGGGACGCCCCGCGGCAGACGGCGTCGAGAGCGCGGTTCCGGAGTTCAGGGTCGGCGGCGGTGATGATGTTGACGAGCTGGCTCATTCCCGGGCTCCCTAGTGGACGTTCGGCGCCGACTGCCGGGCGGCGAGCACTTCGAGAAGCTGAGCCAGGACCTCCGCACGATCCTTTCCGCTGAGCGCGAGCGCAAGCTGCGCGGTGAAAAGCCCGTAACGCGCCCCGACGTCATAGCGGCGGTCGCCTATTTCAAACGCCAGATACTTTTCACGCCGCGCCAGCTCAGCGAGGGCGATCGAAAGCGTCACCGGAGCGCCGTTTTCCCCGGCCAACAGTCCGTCCAGAATCGCCATCACCGCCGGCGTGAGAACATGCATTCCAAAGAAGCACAGGTAATGGCCGGCGCGCAGTCCGGGCACCACCAGACGCTGCTCGGCTTCGGTGGGCGTGGGCTTTTCGATTACGGTATCGACGCGGTAAACGTCCTTCCGCCCGGGCAGCACCTGCCCGCCCACGGCGCCGTAGTTCGGCAGGAGATGCTCGCGGGTCGGCTGCACCGCCGAGACGGCGCACTCCTCAGTTTCGGCGACTTCCACGAGCGCTTGGGCGCAGCCTTTTTCGCCGCTGGGGATGTAGAGGTGGTCGCCCACCAGGTGAAGGAAGGGTTCGCCTCCAGTGAATCCGCGGGCGCACCATATGGCGTGTCCGTAGCCGCGAGGGTCCTCCTGGTGGATGAAAGTGACGCGCCCCGCATGATCGCCGGCCGCCTTGGCGTAGGCTTCTTCATCCCCCGGAACGACCACCACGCCGATTTGCTCTATCCGGGCGCGCAACGCTTCCTCGATCAGGATGCGCAGCAGCGGTTTGCCGGCGCCGTCGCGGTCAATCAGGGTTTGCAGAGGCAGGGACCGCTGCTTCGGCCCGGCCGCCGTGATCACGGCTTTGCGTATTCTCACGAGTGACAACCCTCCTCAAAAGCGAAGTCGTTTCTATAAGAGTACAGGGTAGCAAGACGACCCGCCGCCTAGCGCCGGGCGAACAGCGGATGCGCGCGGGGATGAGCGGGATGGGGCATGTTACGCTGAAATTTCACCCTATGAGCAGCATTCAGGTAACGTTGCCGGACGGCAGTAAGGCGGAGTTCCCCGCCGGCGTCCGGCCCATCGATATTGCGCGTTCGATCAGCCGCCGGCTGGCCGATGAGGCGATCGTCGCCCGAGTGAACGGAGAGTTGTATGACCTGACGCGCCCGCTCGAAGGCGACGCCACTCTCGAAATCCTCACGCCCAAGAATCCGGAGGCGCTCGAAGTCTACCGCCACTCGACCGCACACCTTCTGGCGGCGGCGGTGCTCGAGCTGTTCCCGGGCACCCGCCTGGGCGTCGGTCCGGCGGTCGACAATGGTTTTTATTACGATTTTCAGCGCGACGAGCCGTTTACCCCCGAAGATCTCGAAAAGATTGAAGCCAAGATGGCGGAATTGCAGGCGCGCGACCTGCCCTATGAGCGCAGAGTGGTGCCCAAGAGCGAAGGGCTGAAGAAGTATGCCGAGATGGGCGAAACCATGAAGTGCGAGCTGATCGAAGAAAAGGCGGACGACCTGTTCACCGAATACACGCTCGGTCCACACTTCGTCGACTTTTGCCGTGGTCCGCACGTACCCTCCTCCTCGTACATCAAAGCGTTCAAGCTGCTGTCCATCGCGGGCGCCTACTGGAAAGGCGACGAGAAGAACGCGCAGATGCAGCGCATCTATGGCACCTCGTTTTTCACCCGGAAGGAGCTGGAGGACTACCTGCACCGGCTCGAGGAAGCCAAGAAGCGCGACCACCGCAAGCTCGGTCAGGAACTGGACCTGTTCAGCATTCAGGAACTCGCCGGTCCGGGGCTGATTTTCTTCCACCCGAAAGGCGGCACAGTTCGAAAGATCCTCGAAGACTGGATGCGTGATCAGTACATCGCGCGCGGTTACTCCCTGGTGTACACGCCGCACGTCGCCCGGGCGGACCTTTGGAAAACCTCGGGGCACTACAACTTCTATGCGGAAAACATGTTCAAGCGGATGGAGCTGGACGACGCCGAATATCAGCTCAAGCCGATGAACTGCCCGTTCCATATCCTGATTTATAAAGACCGGCTGCGGAGCTACCGGGACCTGCCCATCCGCTTGGGCGAACTCGGCACCGTTTACCGCTATGAACGCTCCGGCGTGATGCACGGGCTGTTGCGGGTGCGCGGCTTCACGCAGGACGACGCCCACATTTTCTGCACGCCGGAGCAGATCGGCGAAGAAATCGCGAAGTGCCTGGAGTTCGCCGTGGACGTGCTGCGCACTTTCGGGTTCCAGGATTACCACGCCGAGATCTCGACTTGGGACGGCGGCGCAAGCGGCAAGTACGACGGCGAGCGCGAGCAGTGGGAGCTTGCTGAGAAGTCATTGAAGGAGGCAGTGGACAAGCTGGGCATTCAAGCCAAAGTGATGCCCGACGAGGCGGCGTTCTATGGACCCAAGATCGACGTGAAACTTGTGGACGCGATCGGGCGCCCGTGGCAGCTCTCCACCGTGCAGTTTGATTTCACGCTCCCCCGGCGGTTCGAGCTCGAGTACATCGCCGAAGACGGCAAGGCTCATCAGCCGCTGATGGTTCACCGGGCGCTTTTCGGCTCGGTGGAGCGCTTTTTTGGCATTCTGCTCGAACACTACGCCGGAGCGTTCCCCGTCTGGCTCGCGCCGGTGCAAGCTTTGGTCTTGCCCATTACGGACAAGCAGCTCGATTACGCCCGCTCCGTCGAACAGAAGCTGAAAGCGGACGGCTTCCGGGTGCAGGTGGACGATCGCAAGGAGAAAGTCCAACTTAAGATCCGGGAGGCGCAGTTGCAGAAAGTCCCCTTCATGCTGGTGGTGGGCGAACGCGAGGCGCAGTCCGGCGCCGTGGCGGTGCGCAACCGGCGGCATGGCGATCAGGGAGCGAAACCGCTCGAGGAATTCGCCTCCATGCTCAGGCGGCTGGTGGAAGAGAAGACGCCTGTCGAGTAGGCGGCGATGCTCTGGGCGCTAGCCGGCGTTCTCGGCTGCCTGCTGGCAGGTTCGCTGGTTTATTGCTTGCTCACCATCCTGGCGGCGCGGAGCTATTTGCAGGTCAAGCCGCCCGAGCCGGCAAAAGATCCCGAGCCGGTGAGCGTGCTGAAGCCTCTGTCGGGCGCAGACGAAGGGCTGGAGGAAAACCTGCGCAGCTTTTTCGAGCAGGATTATCCGGATTTCGAAATTCTGTTCGCTGTGAGGACAGAGGACGACGCCGCTGTTCCCGCCGTCAGACGCCTTCAAGCCGAATACCCCAACGTGGACTCGCGGCTGATTGTCACCGGCGAGCCGCCTTATCCCAACGCCAAGGTGTACAGCCTGGAACGAATGGCGCATGAAGCCCGCCATGACTTGCTGGTCATGAGCGACTCTGACATCCGGGTGGACCGTACTTTCCTCCGCAAGGCGGCGGCGGAATTTCAAGATCCGGCGATGGGCGTAGCCTCCTGCCCTTATCGCGCCGTTCCGGGGCGCTCCTTTTGGAGCCGGCTGGAGGCGATCGGCATGAACACGGAGTTCTTGTCCGGGGTGCTCACGGCGCGGATGCTCGAAGGGATGAAGTTTGCTCTGGGTCCGACGATCGTAGCGCGCCGGCGGGCAATCGCCGCCGCCGGAGGGTTTTCCCGGCTGAAGGACTACCTGGCGGAAGATTTCGTGCTGGGAAAGTTCGCTGCTGAGGCGGGTTGGGGAGTGATCTTGTCATCGTGCTTGATCGAACACCGCATCGGCTCGCAGGATTTTCGCCACAATGCCGCGCACCGGCTGCGGTGGTTCCGCTCGACGCGGCGCTCGCGCCCGGCGGGCTATGTCGGGCAAGTGTTCACCTATCCTTTGCCGCTGGCGCTCCTTCTCGCCGCCGCTTGGCCGTCGGCATGGACGGGAGCCGCGCTCGCGCTAGCCGCGGCGTTCAGAGCGGCGTCGGCTTGGTCAGCGGCAGGGTGGGTCCTCAAGGATCCGCTCACCGCGCGCTATTGGTATCTGGTTCCGGTCCAGGATATCCTCAGCTTCCTGTTCTGGCTAGCGGGTTTTTTCGGTGACACGATCCGCTGGCGCGGGCGAAAATATTATCTTCGGCGGGACGGCACATTCGAACGGATCGCCTGAGCAGCGCAAGACGCGATGAAGGATCTAAAACAATTCCCGGTTATTTTTACCATCCCCGTGCAATGGGGCGAGATGGATTCCTTTGGCCACGTCAACAACGTGGCGTACTTCCGCTGGTGCGAAACCGCCCGGGTGGAGTACCTCGAGCGGATTGGCCTGTCAGCCAACCACGGTCCGAAGGGCGTCGGACCGATCGTCGCCCGCATCGAGTGCAATTACAGGAAGCCGGTCACCTACCCCGACACGGTGCACATCGGGGCGAAGGTCACCCGCATTGGGAACAGCAGTTTCGAGATGGAGCACGCCATCTACACCGATTCCTTGGGCTTGGTGGCGGACGCTTCTTCCACTTTGGTTGTAGTGGATTACAGCACCGGCCGGAGCGTCCCCGTCCCTGAGAGCGTGCGGAACGCCATCCGCGACCTGGAAAAGCGCGACCTTTGACGTCCCGCCTACCGCTGCGGCAAATAACCGGGCGGCAGCGCCGCCCCTTCGCCGAAGAAGTACTCTTCCATCTGCTTCAGCAGGAATTCCTGGGCTTCGCGCGTTCCGAGGTTAAGGCGGTATTCGTTCATGATCATCTTCATGTGCTCCACCCACATCCGCCACGCTTCCTTCGAAACGTTCTCATAGATGCGCCGGCCGAGGGGGTGGGTGTCAAAGGGCACCTCATCGAGTCCCGGCATTTCCCGCTGAAATTTGACGCAGAACACGGTGCGCCCGGCGGGCTTCTGAGGCCCCTGAGGCGGTGTCGAGCCGCTGGCAGATCCCATGTACGATTCTCCTGATTCCAGGATACCCTACTCGCCCGAACCGGACTTCATCGCCTTAAGCCGCTCCCGCTTGGCGCGCTGCGCCTCCAGATACTCTGACAACTTCATGGGCTTGGTTTCGCCCCGTTCCAACTGTCTCTGAACCGCCCGCTGATAACGCTTCAAGATCTCCTTGCGCCGCGACTCCTTGAGGTCGCAGCTTTCCATATCCAGTAAAATCTCCACCTCCCAGGCGCGAAAGGTGTTACGATTCGAGCCTCCCCGCAATAATTCCTGGATCAAGCGGTTGAATTGAGCCAGTATTATTTCGCTATCGGTGTCCGGATCCGTCATGAGCTTCGCACCCGGGCGGCGCCCGAGGTCTCTTTCAAGATTGTAGTACTGTTCGAGGACGCCGGCGGCGATATTATGGAAGTCGCCGCCATGACTACCAGACGCTGCTTTCTCTCCGGACTCGCCGGATTCCCGGGCATTCTTCGCGCGCAAGCCAAGCGCCCGCCCAACATCCTCTTCTTTCTGACCGACGATCAGCGGTGGGACGCCGCCGGTTTCATGGGAAATCAGATCCTGCGAACCCCGGTGGCGGACCGGCTGGCAAATTCCGGCGTGGTCTTCACGAACAGTTTCGTCACCACGTCGATTTGCATGACGAGCCGCGCCAGCATTATGACCGGGCTGTACGCCCGCGCCCACCGCGTGGAGCTCTTCACCACTCCACTCAGCGACGAACAGTTCCGCAGCTCTTTCCCCGGGCTTCTCCGCTCCGCCGGATACCGCACCGGGTATGTGGGCAAGTGGGGCATCGGACCGGAAAAGCCGGAAGAGAAGCGCTTCGATTACTTCCAGGCGTTTCGGGGACAGGGCGAACTCTTGGTGAAGTCGGGGGGCAGGACGATCGGATCCTCGCGCCTGCTCGCCGAGCAGACTCGGGAGTTCCTCCGCGGCTGCAAGAAGGACCAGCCTTTTTGCATGACGGTGGGTTACAACTCGCCGCATGCGCAGGACAACGCCCCGTGGCAGTACTTATACGAACCCGAACATGCCGGGTGGTATAAAGACGCCGTCATCCCCGTGCCCGAAACGGCGAATCCCGCCCACTGGCCGAAATACCCGCAATCGATCCAACGCTCGGAAATGCGCCGCCGCTGGGCGCCGCGCTTCGCCACTCCCGAGCTGTTCCAGGAGACCCTCCGGGCCTATTTTCGTCTGATCACGGAGATCGACGAATCGATGGGGGAGATCATGGCGGAGCTCGCCCGGCTTGGTTTGGATAGCAACACAGTGGTGATTTTCACGTCGGACAACGGCTACTATTACGGCGAATACGGCTTCGCCGACAAGTGGCTTATGCACGAACCTTCAATCCGCGTGCCGCTGTTCATCACCGACCTCAGGACGCGGCAGGCGGTGCGGCGCGCGCCGCAAATGGCGCTCAATATCGACCTTGCGCCCACCATTCTTGAACTCGCCGGGTTGCGCGCGCCTGCCTCGATGCAAGGGCGCAGCCTCGTTCCCCTGCTCCGTGGCGAGTCCCCTCCGTGGCGCCGGGACTGGTTCTATGAGCACCGCTACCGCCACAACGGCTGGATTCCCGCCACCGAAGGCGTGCGCACCGGCAGGTGGAAGTACACGCGCTACATCGACACCGATCCGCTCTTTGAAGAGATGTTCGATCTTGAACGGGACAAGGCGGAGATGCGCAACCTGGCGGCCGATCCATCGCATGCCCGGCAGCTTGCCCGCCTGCGCGCCCGCTGGCAGACGTGGGTCAAGAACCTGGAGAGCTGGCGCCCCGGCGAACCTTGGCGCGAACCGCCGTTCGACCCGCAACTCGAGGGCTAAGGCGCCGCCCAAGGTCCTTGGCCTCCCGGGCCGCCGCGCGGCGCAAAGCTTGCACGGCGGCTGCAATTCCCGCGTGATCCTAAGCCTGGGCGTCGGCGCTAACCGGTTGATTCTATTTGATGGCCGGCCGCTTCCGGCAATGGCGCGCGGATTGCCCTTTCTCTGGGCGAGATGACTGATCTCTCAAACGGAAAGGGAAAGACAATGAACACTCTGTACCACGAATTTCACAAGGCCGCCGGATTGGCGGCGCTCTTCACATTGATGCTCTTGATGGCCGGCGGAGCTTTCGCGCAAAGTCCAGCCCCGGCTTGTTGCCTTGCGCCGGATCCGCTCGAACCTCTTACACCGGACGAGGAAAAGGCTTTGGTCTTCATGCGCGAGGAAGAAAAACTGGCCCGCGACGTTTACCAGGCCCTGAGCGCGAAGTGGAATCTCCGCATCTTTTCGAATATCGCTAAGAGCGAGCAGCGTCACTTCGATTCGATCGGCGTGCTTCTGGAACGCTATGGCGTAAAGGATCCGGCGGCTTCCGCTCCGGCGGGCGTTTACTCAGATCCTAAACTCACGGCGCTTTACGCGGAGCTCATGGCGAAGGGTTCCCTCTCGCTGAAGGATGCCCTGGAAGTGGGCGTTTTGATCGAGAAAGCCGATATCGCTGACTTGGAGAACGCTCTGAAGGCCACTTCGAAACTCGACGTCAAGAACGTGTACGCCAACCTTTTGGCCGCATCGATCAGCCACCAAGAGGCTTTCGAGTCCGTGTTGCAAGTCGCGGCAGTCAACCCGTGAGGATCGCCGGTTCGCGATATTGAAAGGAGAATGACTCCGGCACGATCCATTGTATTGACCCTTCTGGCCTGCTCCTTGGCGGCGGCCGTGGATGACTCCTGGAGAGTCATCAAGGTCACGAACCTGAATGAGAGCGGGCCAGGATCATTACGCGCGGCGCTCGAATCCAAGGGGCCGCGCGTTGTCGTCTTTGAGGTGGGCGGCATCATTGATCTGAACCGCAAGAACTTGAAGATCGCTGAGCCGTTTGTTTATGTGGCCGGTGAAACGGCGCCCTCGCCCGGCATCACGATCATCCGCGGCGGCATTCTCATCACCGGCCATGACGTGGCGATGCGCCATATACGCGTCCGGCCGGGCGACGCCGGCCAACCCAAGAGGAGCGGGTGGGAACCGGAGGTCACTACGTCCGCCGCGTACAATGTGGTCGTCGATCACTGCTCCATGTCTTGGGCGGTGGATGAGAATCTATCCGCCTCCGGGCCGCGTACTCAAGGGCCGGAAGCCACTTCCCGCAACATCACTTTCAGCCACAATTTCATCGCCGAGGGGCTGCGTGATTCCTCACACACCAAGGGTCCACACTCGATGGGCACCCTGGTCCACGACTACTGCACGAACATCGCCGTCATTGGCAACTTTTACGCTCACAACAACGCGCGCAACCCGTACTTCAAAGCTTTCACCACCGGAGCTGTGGTGAATAACCTGATTTACAACCCCGGATCCGCCGGCATAACGGTCAACTTCGCTCCCTCCGAATGGGCCGGCACGAACATCACGCCGCAGAACCCCCGGATTGCGGTTGTGGGCAACGTCATGATCCACGGAAAGAACACCCGGCGCGGGCTGGCGCTGGTGGCTACCCGCGGCGATGTGTATCTCGAAGACAACATCGCGCTCGATGTGGACGGCAAACCCGTGCCCCACACCGCCGGCGCCATCACACTGCTTCGGGAAAAGCCCTTCTGGCCCGCAGGACTGAAAGCTCTGCCGGCGTCCGAAGTGATCGAGCATGTGCTCCGCCGCTCGGGAGCGCGGCCGAAGGACCGCGACGCCGTGGATTTGCGCCTCATCCGCGAATTCCGCGAGCGCAAAGGCCGGATCATCGATAGCCAGGAGGAGGTGGGCGGATACCCAACGGCCGCGCCCGCGCGCCGGGCGCTGGATGTCCCAAGCCGTAATTTGGCGCAGTGGCTGGCGCGTTTCGCCGCGGAAGTGGAGTAAGCCGCCGGTCTAACGGCTCAAGCTGGCGAGCCGGTTCAGCCCGTCGATATACGCCTTGGCGCTGGCTTCCACAATGTCGGTGGAAGCTCCGCGTCCCACCACGCGCACCCCGGCGTGCTCCAACTGCACGGTCACTTCGCCGAGCGCTTCCGTTCCGCTGGTGACCGCGCGGATGTCATAGCGCAACAGCCGGGCGGAGGTCCGCGCCAGATGGGAAATCGCCTTGTACACGGCGTCCACCGGACCGTCGCCCACGGCGGCGCCCTCTTTCGATTCGCCCTTGACGCGTAACCTCACCGTGGCGGTAGGAATCGCCGCGGTGCCGCTATAAAAGTGCAGGTATTCGAGCTGATACACCTCCGGCGTGGGGTGGAACTCGTCGTTCATGATGGCGATAAGATCTTCGTCGAAGACCTCCTGCTTCTTGTCAGCCACCGTGAGGAACCGGCGGTAGGCTCGGTCGAGTTCTTCCTGAGTCAGGGCGTACCCGAGCTTTTCCAGCCGGTCCTTTAAACCGTGCCTTCCCGTGCGCGCCGTCAGCACCACGCGGCTTTCAGAGAACCCGACGTCTTCCGGGCGCATGATTTCGTACGTTTCGCGGTTCTTCAGCACCCCGTCCACGTGGATGCCCGAGCTATGCGCGAAGGCGTTGCTGCCCACGATCGCCTTATTCGGCGGCACGATCATTCCGAGCATGTCGGCGACCAGCCGGCTGGTGCGGTGAAATTCCCGCGTGTCGATGTTCGTCGTGAGACCGAAATAATCGCGGCGCGTGCGCAGCGCCATGACGACTTCCTCTAAAGCGGCGTTGCCCGCCCGTTCGCCGATGCCGTTGATGGTGCCTTCCACCTGCCGGGCGCCGTTCTTGACCCCGGCCAGCGTGTTCGCCGTCGCCAATCCCAAATCATTGTGGCAATGGACGCTGATCACTGCCTTGCCGATATTGGGAACCTTCTCGCGAATGGAGCGGATGAGCGCGCCGAACTGCTCGGGCACGGTGTAGCCGGTCGTGTCGGGGATATTCACCACCGTGGCGCCCGCGTCGATCGCCGCTTCCAGCATCTCAAACAAGTACGCGGGCACGGCGCGCCCGGCGTCTTCGGCGTAAAACTCGACGTCGGCGGCGTACTCGCGCGCCAGTTTCACCGCGTTCCGCGCCATCTCGATCAGCTTGGCGCGCTTCTCCTCGAGCGTGGTCCCGTATTTCTCGTCCCGGAACTTGCCCATGATGTGGATGTCGGAAACCCCGATGCCGGTGTGGATGCGGGGGCGCCTGGCTTTCGCCAAAGCTTTGCCGCAGGCTTCGATATCCGCCGCCACAGCTCGGGATAGCGCGCAAATCGCGGGACCTTCGATCTCTTGGGAGATCAGTTGCACCGCCTCAAAATCTTCCGGCGAGGAGTTTGGATACCCCGCTTCGATCACGTCCACTCCGAGGCGCGCTAGCTGCCTCGCGATCCGGAGTTTCTCCATTTTGCCGAGCCGCGTTCCGGCAGCTTGTTCGCCGTCGCGCAGCGTCGTATCAAATATCGCTACACGTTCGCCCATTGCTCCGAATTATACAAAAGCGCCGCCTTGCGATACGGGCTGCTAGAATAAGGCGAAACCATGGCGAACCGGTATGACGCGGTTCCGTATCCGGGGCGGGTCTTTCCAGCCACGCATCCGGACCACCTGGCGGTTATCGCCACGCTGTTCGGCATGGCGCCCGCGCCGCCTGAACACTGCCGGGTCTTGGAGCTTGGCTGCGGCGACGGCGGGAACCTCATCCCGATGGCGTACGAACTGCCGCATTCGGAGTTCACCGGCGTCGATCTGGCGGCGAACGCCATCCGGCAAGGGCAGGAAGACGTTGAACGCCTGGGACTCCGCAATATTGAACTGATCCACGGAGACTTGACGGAGTTCGTTCCCCCCAACGGCCCGTTCGATTACATCATCGCCCATGGACTCTACTCCTGGGTCCCGGAAACCATCCGGGAAAAGATCTGGCATCTCATGGCCGCCCATCTGAAGCCGCAGGGGGTAGCTTATGTCAGTTACAACGCCTGCCCGGGCGGCCTGTTCCGGGATGCAGTCCGCCAGATCCTGCTATATCACGTGCGCGACATCTCCACGCCGGAGGAACAGATCAGCGAGGCGCGCAAGTTGCTGGCCTACCTTGCCGGAGCGCCCTCCCATGACGACGAATTCCGCGCGTTTCTCGCGCGCGAATCGAAGGATTTGAATAGCCGGTCCGCGGCCGCGGTGTACCACGATTATCTTTCTCCGGATAGCCAGCCGTTTTGGCTCCACGAAGTAGTGGCGTCCGCCGGGGCGCACGGCTTTCAATATTTGGGTGACGCCGATCTCCAGCTCATGCACATGGAGATCATCCCGGAGCCGGCTCCCGGTCTTCCCCGTTTCCCGCCGCCGGAAGCTGGCTTGTTGGCCCGGGAACAGTACATTGACATTCTGCTTTGCCGCAGGTTTCGCAGAAGCTTGTTCTGCCGGGCGGACGTTACCTTAGACCGCTCAGCGCCTCCCCGGGTAATGCACCGGTTTGAACTCGCCAGCCCGCTGGCGCCCGCGGCGCCGGACCCGCCGCTAGAAGGCTCTGTCCGGGTCGAGTTCTCGTCGCCCCAAGTCGGGTCAATCACTACGAACTATCCCCTGGCTAAGGCGGCGCTGCTCGAGCTGGGCGCACTCTGGCCGGCAGGCATCCCCTTCGAGGCGCTATTTCAAGAGGCATCCCGCCGGCTCGGTGAGGCGCCGTCCGAGGAGACCCGAAGCGACTTGGCCACGTTTCTATGGCGTCTCGCCTCCGCGGGCATCGTCGAGCTTCACCTTCACCGCTTCTCATTCGCCACACAGGCGGGCGACCGTCCCGTCGCCAGTCCCGTCGCCCGCATCTGGGCGGGCAGAGAGGCTTTGGTCCCCAATCTCCGCCACCGGGCTATCGAGATCTCTACGCCCCGCGCCAGGCAACTGCTCCTCTTGCTCGACGGCACGTGGGACCGCCACGCTTTAGCAAGCGAAATGGGCGCTTCGGAAGATGAGATTGAGCATGGCCTGCGCGATCTTGCACGCATGGCCATGCTCGTTTACTGAATCGCCGCCGACATGGACTGCGAACTGCCCTGCGCGTTGACCAGCGTCACTGAAACCGAACCGATGGCCGCGACATTCCCGGTCACGGTGAACGGCTGCGTGTAGGTGAACGAACTGCCGAAGGCGCGCGAAGCGTCGCTGCGGTACCACGTCGTGAACACTGTATCCAACGGCACAGTGAGTTCCGTGGTTTGGAGCGTGCCTGCGCCGGAGGGCGTGAAGCGGAAGACGGCTTGGGTCATCGCGCGAGGCGTGGAGAAGCCGACGACCTCCACTTCGATGCCCGTCGATGTCCGCGTCGCGCGCACCCGGGAGATGACCGGCGCGGCGGCGCGCACGGTGGCGGTGAACGACGGAGCGGGGGTCGGAGTCACATTGACCCCGCCCGCTGTGAATTGCGCCGTTACGACGATGCGTCCGGCTACCGTGCCCGTTTGGATAGCGAGGTTGGCAGCCGGGAACACCGCCCGGGTTTGCCCGGCCGGTATCGTAAAGTCCACGGTTCGACCGCCGGTTGAGAACTGCACCGCTGGGTCGTCGGCGGGGTTGGTGGCGTCCGAGGTGAAGGTGAGCGTCAACCGCCCGTTCACCAGAATCGGGAACGCCGAATCTAATACCACCGACACCTGAGGCTGCTGCGCCGGGTTGACGTTGGCGTCCAACCCTTGGATGGTGGTTCGGGGAAGCGCAGGCAGGGCGATCGTCACGCTCAGGGCGCGCGTTGCCTGCTCACCCCGGCTGTCGGTAACCCGAGCCGTGAAATTGAACGTGCCCGGCGCCGTGGGCGTGCCGCGCAGTTCCCCTCCTGCGCTCAACGTGACGCCTGCCGGCAGCGCGCCCGCGGCGAGCGACCACGAATACGGCGCTTGCCCGCCCGTGGCGGCGAGCGTCGCGGCGTAGGCGGCTCCCACCGTCCCGGACGCCAGCGACGCCGTGGTGATGGCAACCGGCGGAGTGGCTATGGTCAGCGCGAAATTCTGCGAGACGGATCCTTGCGCGCTATCGGTGACTGTGACGTTCAGCGTGAACGATCCCGCCACCGTCGGCGTACCGCTCAGCACGCCGGCGGCGCTGAGGGACAACCCCGCCGGCACGCCGGTAGCGGTCCATCTGTAAGGAGGCACCCCGCCCGCGGCCGTCAATTGGGTCGAATAAGCGTCACCCACCCTTCCGGCGGGCAGAGGCGAAGTTGTGGTGAATACCAGCCGGGGAGGATCCACAACTAGCGTCAATTGCCGTGAGGCCGTATTCTTCTCACTGTCGGTCACAGTCACGGTGATCGTGTATGTTCCCGGAGTGCCCGGTATCCCGCTCAGGACGCCCGTTGCGCTCAGGCTCAAGCCACCCGGCACGGTTGCCGCGGACCAACTGTACGGCGCCGCGCCGCCTTCAGCCGCTAAAGTGACAGAGTACGATTCCGCCACCCTGGCTCTCGGCAGCGTGGCGGTTGTGATCTCAAGCGGCGCCGCCGTGATTGTGATCGCGAACCGGCCCGACGCGGTTTCCCGCGCGGCATCCGTCACCGTTACAGCGATGGTAAAGGACCCGGTCGCTGTGGGCGTACCCGTCAAGGCGCCGCCGGAGCTGAACTGCAAGCCGGGCGGCAACCCGGTGGCTGACCATGTCAACGGCGCCGTGCCGCCCGAGGCGGCGAAAGTCAGCGAGTAGGCTTGCCCCACGCGCCCATTTGGCAGGGGCGACGTCGTCGTGATGGACAACAGCGGAGGCAATACCGTCAAAGAGAATCGCTTGTTTGCCGTCACGCCGCGGCTGTCCGTCACCGTTACGCTGAATGAAAATGTCCCGGCAGTGGTGGGCCTTCCGCTTACCGCGCCGGCCGATTCGAAAGACAAGCCGGGCGGCATCGGGTCCGCAGAGGACCAAGTGTACGGCGGCACACCACCGGACGCCTCGAAAAGCTGCCGGTACGCCGTTCCCACCCGAGCCCGCGGCAAGGTTGACTCAGTGGTGATTTCCAGCCTAGGCGCCACCGTGAGCGAGAATACCTTGGTGGCCAGCAACCCGGCGGAATCCCGCACTTGCGCAACAAAAGCGAAGATCCCGTCTTGCGCCGGGGCGCCCGTAAATACGCCGTTTGGGTTTAAGAAGAGGCCCGGCGGCAACTGTCCGGTGGTCACGCTCCAGGTGTATGGAGGGGCGCCGCCTACGGCGACCAAGGTCTGCGAATACGTCACTCCCACGGCGCCGTTTGGCAGGGGAGAAGCTGTCGCAATCGATATCGGATTTAGAATCGTCAATGTGAACGTCCGTGAATCGGAACGCTCGGTGGCGTCATAGACTGTGACGACGAAGGTGTAGGTTCCAACCACCCCCGGCGTCCCAGTGAGCACCCCTGCGGGGGTCAACGAAATGCCAGGCGGCAAAGGGCTCTCGTACGCTTCCCAATAATAGGGAGGCATACCCCCCGCGGCGATCAGTGTTTGTGAGTAAGGGACGCCCGCCGCGCCTGCGGGCAGTTGCGCCGGCGTCTGAATTTGCACCGGATTGCCGACGCTCATACTGAAATCCTTCACCGCGGTTGCGCCCTGGATGTCAGCCACCCGGATGCGGAAGGAATAGCTCCCCGCTGTTGTCGGAGTTCCGCTGAGAAGTCCGGAACTGTTCAGACTCAACCCGGGAGGCAGTGTGCCCGCAGCCAGGGACCACGAATAGGGGTAACCCGCGGCGGGGCCCACTCCACCCGTGGCTTGGAACGTAAAGGCATAGGGCGAACCGACGATGCCTGTGGGCAGCGGGGAGGACGATGTAATTGTGAGCGGAGCCGTTTGCGCCAGAAGCAATGCTGGCAACATGAAACAGAAGGCGGCCAAAACCGCCGCTCGCATCAATTCTCGCGCTCTCATTGCGCACCTCCCGCCGGAACAAAAAGGACTCCCGGCTCGGCGCTATCTGCGTTAAGCATCCAAATCGTTCCCGTTCCTGCCTCCGTCAACCGGAAAAGAGCGTTCCCGTTCATGCGGCGCAAGCTTTCGATGGAGCAACCGCACTCGACCACCGCGGCCGAAGCGTCCTCAATTCCGATCGCCACAACCGAGGAACGCCCGCGGTTCACCACCACCGCCTTCCGGCCATCGCGCGACGCCGCCACCTCCACTGGCCCTCGTACGCCTTCCGGCTCGGAGGCGATCAGGCGCGGCGCGCTTTCCAGTCCGGGCAGCAGGAGCACCGAATTCCGCCCGGCATCGGCCAACAGCGCGGCCAACTTCCCGGGCAGGAACGCCGCCGCCGCTCCACCCTCCGCCGCATAAAGCTTGCGGAAGCCGCCATCGCGCCGGACGGCGGCCACCCAATGCTGTCCGCTTTCGCTAAGAATCCCCAGTACAGCGTCGCCGCCGTCGCTCACGGCGAGACGAAGCCACTCTGCGCCCAACCCGGCCAAGTCGAATTCCCAAAGCTGCGGATCGCCGGGCAAGCCGCTCGCCACCAGCAGCTTTTCATGTCCCGGATAAAGAAATGCCGCGGCCGTCCCCAAGGGGCTCAAAGCCAACTGGCTGGCGCCCCCAAGTTCGGCGAGCGGCTGTACGGCCGGCGCGCCGGCCAAATCCTTCACCATCACCGGCCGTTTTTCACCCGCCTCAAGCGCCACCGCCCAAGCGCCGTCGGGCGAGAAAGCAAGTTCGCGAAGATTGTCCGCGGCGGCGGCGGCTGGTCCGGTCCAAGCGGACCCGGGGATGCCCAAGACAGGCCGGATTTGGCCCTCTTGCGCCACGAAACCCAACGCCGGACCCGCCACGCGCAAGCCGGACTCGGCCGCGCAGGCTAGCGCCGCGCCCAGAATGAAACAAGTGATCGTTCGCATGACGTCCTCCTCCTAGCGGGGACCCGCCACTGTGGGCGTTCCGGGAGTGATCACCGTGGGCGGCGGCGCCCCGTTGCCATTGCCGCGCGTGGCCGCCACAGCCCCGCCTACCGCCGCCGCGCCGCCCACCGCCGCGATAATGGCGATGGTCTTGGCCGAGATGCCTGCGGCGGCAGCCGTAATGATGGCGTTTGATTGGGTGATGGCGGCATTCGCTGTCACGCCTTGGTAATTTGCTTCCACGCGAATCTGGTACTTGCCGACTTCCTTGTTAGGACGGAACCCCTTGGCCACCGCGCGCCCGCGCTGGTCCGTGGTCACTTGGAGAGTCTTGAGGCCGCCCGGGAACGTTCCGCCCGCTCCGCTTTCCGGCAGGGTGAAGATCACCACCGCTCCCGCGACGGGCTTGCGGTTCTCGTCTTCGACCTGCACAATCGGCTCGCGCGCCGTCCTTTGCCGGATGTTGTTGATGGCGCCCTCGCCCTCCACAATCACGAGGTTCAACTTCGTTGGAGCGCTTTGTTGGGGCGCTGCCGGCGGCGGGCGTAGCGGGTGAACTCCACCGCTCCCGGAACCGCGGGCGCGCGCGCTCACCTCGACGCGCTCCTACCGCGAGCGGCAGGCCCAACTGAAAAGGATTGTTGAGGTCGAAATCCCGAAAAACAGCCGTGAAATCGGCCATGCCCGCGGCTATGGCGACCTGAGCGAGAAT
>FWPV01007500.1_pt1 | contig 19746 bp, 20 predicted proteins | sample 2228371 | NCBI WGS metagenome assembly FWPV01 (sample SAMEA103939776, study PRJEB20133) | metagenome
CGCTCCAGCCACTTGCTCGGCGCGTGCTGATCATCGGCCTGGACGGCGCCACCTGGGACGTCCTCGACCCGATGATCGCGGCCGGGCGCGGACAGGCCGGAACGTCAGCGCGCGATCGTCTCGTCGCGGACGAACATGTTTTCCCACGCCCGGTCGATCAGCTCGGGCGTCATCTGGTAGGGCAGCCCCTCGAACTCGCAGACCGAGATCATCTGGTCGATCAGGAAGGTCGGGTGATAGTTCGCATAGTTGTAGTTGATCGTCGGGTACTTGACCTTCAGCAGGTGCAGCAGCGCCTTTTCGTCCAGCGGCATGCCTTTCTTGCGCGCCACCATCGCGAAGATCTTCAGGAAGTTCTCCTGGTTCGGGCCGTCGATCTTGATCTTGAAGAAGATCCGGCGCAGCGCCGCGCCGTCGAAGATCTCGTTGGGGTGGAAGTTGGTCGAAAAGATCACGAGCGTGTCGAAGGGCGTCACGAACTTCTCGCCCGACTGAAGCGCAAGGATGTCGTAGTTCATCTCCAACGGCACGATCCAGCGGTTGATCAGCGCCTGCGGCGGCTCTTCCTGGCGGCCAAGGTCGTCCACGATGAACACCCCGCCCGACGCCTTCATCTGCAAGGGCGCAGTGTAGGTGCGCGCCGTCGGGTTGTAGTTCAGGTCCAGCATCGACAGCGTCAGTTCGCCGCCCGTGATGACGGTCGGACGTTCGCAATAGATGTAGCGGCTGTCGAAGCGGTTGTTCGTCCGGCGCAGCGAGGTGGGGTCCTCGGCGATCTCGACCGCCTTGTTGTGAACGATCGGGTCGTAGACGGTGATCACCTGGCCGGAATACTCGATGGCCTTTGGGATGAAGATCTTGTCGCCCAGCGCGTCGCGGATGCCGTTCGAGATCGACGACTTGCCGTTGCCGGGCGGACCATACATCAGGATCGACCGCCCGGACGTCACCGCCGGGCCGAGGTGGTCCAGAAGCTCGTCGGGCAGGATCAGGTGGCCCATCGCGCCGATCAGCTGGTCGCGGGTGATCTTGATGTTGCGGATCGACTGGCGCTTGGTCTGTTCCTCGTAGGCCTTGAGCGGAACCGGCATCGCGCCGTAGTATTCCGACTGCGCAAGCGCATCCAGCGCGCGGGCCTTGCCCGAATCCGTCAGTTCGTACCCCATCTCGCCGCCCGAGTTGGCGTGCAGCGTGCCGGTCGCCTGGAGCAGCTTCTGGCTGCGCGCCAGGTCCACCAGCTCCTGCGTGACCGGGATGGGCAGGGCGATCTGCTTCGCGATCTCGCTGACCTGGTCGAGGTTCATGCGGAACATGGTCTTGAGCAGGATATCCCGCATCATGACCAGGGACAGGCCGGTCTCGGACAGGTTGCGCGGCGCCGGAGGCGCGGTCACGTTTGTCGTGTGCATGTTCATAGGGGCATGACCTTCGGGGTTAAGGGCCACGGACAGCAAGCGTTGTTCCCGGACGGGAAACGTTCCCCGTGAAAATCGCAGGCAAGAATGGCAGGACTATGGCGCGGGCTTAGCCGAAAGCCGCCAACGCGAGGTAGAACACCAGAGCCCCGGCCAGCGGAAAGCCCATCGGAAAATCCTTGCGCCTTTCCCAGCTTTCCCAGTCGGGGGTCAACCGGCGGAACGCCGCGACCCCGCGCAGGATACGGTGCGTCGCGATGGCCGCGGCGGTGGTCGCGGCCAGCAGCAGCAGGAAGAAGGACACGTCGCCCCACAGGACGAAGGGCGCCATCGCCGTGGCGAATTTCGCGTCGCCCGCCCCCAGCGCCCCGACCGAGCTCAGCAGGAACCCGACCACCAGCACGACCGCGACGTGCACCAGCTGCCACGCCCAGACGGGCAGCGGCAGCAGGAATGGACCAAGGATCAGGAAAACCGCCCCCAGCGCGATGACGGCCTTGTTCGGGATCTTCATCGACTTCAGGTCCGACCATGCGACCCAGATCGCGATTGGCAGGACAAAGGGCAGGAAGACCAGCGCCGAAAGCGAAGGGAACGCCAGCATCGCGACCGCGACTCAGCCGGCGGTCTGCCCGGCTTCCAACGCCCCCAGCGCCCGCACCGCCGCCTCGAAATGCCGTGGGTGGGTGTCGATGGCGTCTTGAAGCAGCTGCTTGCCCGTCTCGATGTCGTTCTGCTTGATCGCCGTCAGCGCCAACGTGTGCAGAAGTTCCGCCCGTTCGGTCTGGGTCATCTGCACGAGCGGCAGCTGGTAGTTCCGCTGCGCGCCGCGGGCCAGGACGAGGTTGTTCTTCGCCGTGAAGAGCGACGGGTCGTATGTCAGCGCCTCGGCGAACAGCCGCTCCGCGTCGCGGTAGTCGCCGCGCGTCAGCTTGGAGTAGCCCCAGTTGTTGAGGACCGAGGACGGCTGCGTGGTCAGACCGACCGCGATCTCGTAGAAGCTGTCGGCGCGGCGCCAGTCCTTCCTGGAATCCGCCACCATGGCCTCCAGCCGGTAGCGCTCGAAGCTTTCGTGCGTCGGCGGAACGCCGTCCAGCACCTGCTTCGCACGGTCCCAGTCCGAGTTGCGGATCAGCGCGCCGGCGTATTCCACCCGATCCTCGTTATTGGCTTCGGGGTGTTCGACGACCTTCGCCCAGACGGCCGCCGCCTCTGCGGGCTTGCGTGCCCGGACCAGCGACTTGGCGAGCCCGCGCTGCAGGTCGATCCGGTCGGGATTCTCGGCCAGCGTTCGCCGGAAATACGACACCGCCTCGTCCGGCGATGCGGCCGTCAACATGAGGTCCCCGAGGTTCGAGTCATCGAGGGCGTTGAGCGCCTTCATCGCCCGCTCGACTTCTGCGTCGCCAGACCGTTCGCATGCCGACAAGGCAACCGTGCCAAGAAGGCACAGGATAAGAGTCTTAGATTGGCGCATTTGCCTGCGTCCCTCTGCTGCTCGACCCTTCTCTTCAAGGTGTGGTGAGCAGAAGGTAATTGCCCTGTCCGCGCCGCACCAAGCGGAAGTCTTGATTTTCTTGCGACGGAGTATAGCCGGGTTGTTTGAGATTTGCGATAGCCAAGCGCAAGTTGTCCCGAATTTCGTCGGAACTGCCGTTGTCAAGCGCATAGGCGCGCTGGAACACGTTCCGCGCCTCGGCGACCTTGCCCTGTTCCATGAGCACGACACCCAGGTTGTTCCATGCCGGAACGAAGGTCTCGTCCTCCTGAGTGGCCCGCCGCAGCAGGCGTTCGGCCTGTCCCAGCCGGCCCAGCCTGAGGTTGGCCGACCCGAGCGCGGACAGGACGTCAACGGTGTAGCCCCGGTCAATCGCCGCACGGTAGTAGGCCTTGAGCGCCAGTTCGTATTCGCCCGCCGCCATCAGCCGGTGGCCGACGGTCAGACCGTCCACCGCCTCGCCGCTGTTGGGAGAGCCGACCGGGGCGAAGGGGCTCCCGTCGAGCTGTCGGCCCACACCGGTGGGCTGGCACGCCGACAGAAGCCCGAGGCCGACAATCAAGGTGATCCTGCCTGCATGGCGCATCAGGATCAGAACGCGATCCCGCCGCTGAGCGTGGTGTAGATGCCCATGATCGACGGGCCGACCAGGATGATGAGAAGCGGCGGCACGGTGAACATCATGGTCCCGAGCGTCAGCTTCGTCGGCAGGACGTTGGCCTTTTCCTCGGCGCGCATCACGCGCTTGTCCCGCATCTCGCTGGCATAGACGCGCAAGGCGTCGGCGATGGACGTGCCGAAGGTTGCCGACTGGATCATCACGGTGACGAAGGAAGACACGTCCGACACATCCGCGCGTTCGGCCATGTCTTTCAGGACCGCGATCCGCTCCTTGCCGGCCTTCATCTCGTTGGCGACGGTCTCGAACTCCTCGGCCAGCGCCGGGTAGCCCATCTTGATCTCTTTCGACACGCGCACGATCGACTGGTCCAGCGACTGGCCCGCTTCGACGCAGACCAGCATCAGGTCCAGCGCGTCGGGGAAGCCGTCGATGATCTCCTGCTGGCGCGACTGGATTCGGCGCGTGACCCAGTAGCGGGGCAGCATGTAGCCGATCAGCCCGGGGACCAGAACCGACAGCACGATCACGTGCAGTCCGGGGTTGCCGACAGCGCTATGGACGATGGCGAACAGCGCGCCGATCACCAGAAGCCCGACGCCCAGCACGAACTGCAGGAAGTGGAAGGTGCGCACCGCGTCCTTGCCGCGGTAGCCGGCCCGCATCAGCTTCATGCGGGTGGCGGAATATTCCTCGACGTTCTGCGGTTCCAGGAAATGCTTGAACCGGTCCAGCTTGTTGCCGCCCGCGCTGTTGCGCAGCGCCTTCTTGCCCTCGGCCGCAGGCTTCGCCACGTCCCGCTTGAGCCGGTCGAGCGGGTCGATCTTGCGCTTCAGCAATGTCGGCAGCGTGAGGATGACCAGAACCAGACCCAGGCCTCCGACCGCGATCAGCGGTCCGAGCGGGCCAAGAAGCTCGGTCAGGAAGGTATTCAGCCCCTCAAGCATGGTCGTCAGCCCCCGTGTGTCATACCTTGATGTTGACCATCACGCGCATGAAGATCACGTTTACGACGAGGAAGACCCCCACCGCAATCGCCGCGGGAATGAACGCCGCGGTTTCCTTCACGTTGTCGTAGTAGTCCGGCTTGATCACCTGGATCATGATCATCGCGACGATCGGGAAGCCCGACAGGAACATGCCGGACCACTTCGCCTCGGCGGTGATCGCGCGGACCCGGCGGAACAGCTTGAAGCGCGCGCGGATGACCTGTGACAGGCCGTGCAGGATCTCGGCGAGGTTGCCGCCCGACTGCGCCTGGATGCTGACCGCGACGGCCAGGAAGCGCAGGTCCTGCATGTCCATCCGCTCGGCCAGAAGCTTCAGGCTTTCCGCGATGTCGCGGCCATAGGCAGCCTCGTCGGCGATCATGCCGAATTCTGTCCCGAGAGGGTCGGGCACTTCCTTCGCGACGATGTTGATCGCGGACGAGAAGGGGTGCCCCACGCGCAGCGACCGGACCATCAGTTCGATCGCGTCGGGCAGCTGCTCCTCGACCATCGACAGGCGCTTCTTCGCGGTCCTGTCGACCCACATGTAGACCGCGCCGACGCCCATGCAGACCGATACCAGGATGCGGATTCCCAGCGTTGCTGCCGTCAGCAGGCTCAGCGCGGCGAAGGCCAGGATCGTCAGCAGGACCATGATCATGACCAGCTGGCGCGGCGAAAAGGCGATGGCCGCCTTCTGGGCCTTGTCGGCCAGGATCGAATAGAGCGGGATGCCAGCCCCGGTGACATGCTGCGACACTTCCTTGCGCAGCTGTTCCAGAACCTGCTCGCGCCCGGCCCCCTTCTCCAGAAGGTCGAGGCGGCGGTTCATCTTCGAATTCAGCGAGATCGACTTGCCGAAGGCGGTCAGGTAGAGGCCCTGGACCAGGGCGAACACCGCGATGAAGATTAGCCCGTAGATGATTGGCTCGGCGCTGAACTGCATGGTGCGGGTCCTTACGGATCGAAGGGTTCGTAGATCGACGCGGGCAGATCGTAGCCCCACTGGCGGAAGCGTTCCGAATAGGCGGATCGGACACCGTTCGCGGTGAAATGCCCGATGATCTTGCCTTCCGGTGTAAGGCCGACGCGCTTGAAGCGGAAGACCTCCTGCATCGAGATCACTTCGCCTTCCATGCCCGTCACCTCGGTGATCGACACCATGCGGCGCGAGCCGTCCTGAAGGCGGCTGGCCTGCACGATGAGGTTGACGGCCGAGGCGATCTGGCCGCGGACGGCCTTGATCGGCATGTCGATGCCCGCCATCGAGATCATGTTCTCCAGACGGCTGACCGCGTCGCGGGCGCTGTTGGCGTGGATCGTGGTCATCGACCCGTCGTGGCCGGTGTTCATGGCCTGAAGCATGTCGATCACTTCCTCGCCGCGCGTTTCGCCGACGATGATGCGGTCGGGACGCATCCGGAGCGCGTTCCTCAGACAGTCGCGCTGGGTGACCGCGCCCTTGCCCTCGACGTTCGGCGGACGGCTTTCCATCCGTCCCACATGGGTCTGCTGAAGCTGAAGCTCCGCCGTATCCTCGATCGTCAGGATGCGTTCTGAGTTGTCGATGAACGAGGACAGCGCGTTGAGCGTCGTCGTCTTGCCCGAACCCGTGCCGCCCGAAACGATGATGTTCAGCCGGGTCGCCACCGCCGCCTGAAGATAGGCTGCCATCTCCTCCGAGAACGCGCCGAAGCGCACGAGGTCGTCGATGCCCAGCTTTTCCTTCTTGAACTTCCGGATCGAGACCAGCGAGCCGTCCACCGCGATCGGCGGAACCATCGCGTTGAAGCGCGACCCGTCGGCCAGGCGGGCGTCGACGTAAGGGTTCGATTCGTCGACGCGGCGGCCCACGGCGGACACGATCTTGTCGATGATCCGCAAAAGGTGGCGTTCGTCCTTGAACACCGTATCGGTCAGCTCCAGCTTGCCCGCGCGCTCGACAAAGACCTGCCGCGGCCCGTTGACCAGGATGTCGTTGACGGTGTCGTCCTTCAGCAGTGGCTCGAGCGGGCCGAGACCCGTGACCTCGTCGTAAAGCTCCTGGTTCAGGGTCGAGCGTTCTTCCTTGTTCAGGACGATCGACATCTCTTCCAGCGCCTCGGCGGCGATCGCCGAGATCTCGCTGCGCAGGTCGGCCTCCGAGGCATGTTCCAGCGCCGACAGGTTGAGGTCGTCCAGAAGCCGGCGGTGCAGCTCGACCTTGATCTCGCTCAGCCGTTCCTTGCGCTTCTTGTCCTTGTCGACCGTGACCTGCTGCGGCACGACCTTGGCCACCGGTGCCGGGGCGGGCGTCGGGGTCGGTGTTGCGACCTGCGGCTGGGCTGCGGCGGCTTGCGGGGCGGCCGCGGGCTTGACTGCATCGGCGCCAGGCTTCTTGTAGCGAGAGAACATCTTCGATCCCCCTCAGATCATTCTGCGGCCACTGCCTCGGCCACGGTCAGCGCGTGGAGCGAGGCGGCGAGTTTGGCGACTTCCTTGCGAAGCGGGTTCTTCGGAGCGATTTCGGCCAGCGGCACGCCGTGGTCATTCGCCTCGGCGGCCTGCGGCCCGCCGTCGGGAAGCTGAAGCTCGATCTTGATGTCGAGGCTTTCCGACAGCCGCTTCACGCGCGCCTTTCCCGTCAGGTCGGTGAACTTCGGCGCGCGGTTGAGGACGTAGCGCAGCTTCTCGACCGGAAGATCCTCGGCCTTAAGCGCGCGGCTGAAGCGCAGCGTGTTCTGGGCCGACCGCATGTCGAGCTCAAGCATCGCGAAGTAGAGCTGCGCGTGGTTCAGGACCGTTTCCGTCCACGGCACGACCGTCTTCGGCATGTCGATGACCACGAAGTCGAACATCCGCCGCGCCATCGTCACCACGGCCGAGATGTCGGAGGGCGACACGATGTCGAGTGGCAGCATGTCCGCGGGAGCCGTCAGCACGTGCAGCCGTTCGCCATGGATCTGCAGCGCCGTCGTCAGGTTGTCGGCGTCGAGGTTCGACGTATCGGTCAGAAGCTCGTACACAGTCTCGCGCCGCGGCAGGTCGAGATAGGTCGCGACCGAGCCGTATTGCAGGTCGAAGTCCAGCAGGCACACCTGCAGCTGCTTCGGCTTCTCGCCCTCCTTGTCCTTCGACCGGGATGATTCGGGCTCGATGCTGGCCAGTTCCCAGGCCAGGTTCACCGCAAAGGTCGTCGAGCCGATTCCTCCCGACAGGCCGTGGATCGGCAGGACGACGCCCTGGCGGTCCGGGCCGGAATAGGCGGGCCGGTTCTCGTCGCCCGGCATTTCGGGCAGCTTGGCAAGAGCTGCGGCCCGCGCGGCGCGCACCCGCTGGATCGCCTCGTGCAGTGCGCCCTCCGGCAGGGGGTAGGGGCAGAACTCGTCTGCGCCCGTGCGCATCAGCTGGTGCAGCGCCATCGGCCCGACGTCCTCGGCGATCAGGATGACCTTGATCTTTTTTTCGTTTGCCGCCCGTATGATATCGCCGACGAGGACCAGTTCCATCTCGTCTTCGGCATCCAGCGCGATGGCCACGAATTCCAGCGCCTTGGCTTCGGATTGCGTGAAGAAGGCAAGCGCGTCACGGAAGTTGAGGTCCCCCCAACGCTCGCCCAGCTCGGCCTCCATGTCCTCGATCAGCAAGTCGAAACGCTGCACGTCCCGCGAGATGGTGCACGCGATGATCGGTGCAGGCTCAGGTCTGAGGGCAACACCACTGCTCATACCACGGCTCCTTGTTCACGGCGGACGGAACTACTGATGATGCTACACACGATTTTCCTTTCCCGCCGAATGGCAGGCCCGCACTCCACTCTCCGAAGGTGCTCCGCAAAAACGGCGAGATTGCGGCTCAAACCGCCAAATTATTCGTCGATCTGCGACGGTAAGGGGGCGCTGCGGCATATCGTTTCCGCAGCGCCCCCAGTGCATCTCGTTATCTTGAGCTTGTGCGGTCTTACTCGCCCGCGTTGGCCTCGGTCACGGTGGTACGTTCCCGCGCGCTTGCGACATACTCGGTGAAGATGACCTGCGCGTATTTGCCGTTCAGCTCGCCCGAGCAGCGCACGTAGCTGCGACGATAGACCGGGGCAGAGGGGGTGCTGCGCGCGGGGTCGAGCACGACGATCGGCTCCAGAACGATGTGGCCCTTGGCCTGGCCGCGGCACATCTGCGCCATCATGTTCTGCATCGTCGGGTTGCCGAACCCGCCTTCGTCGACCTCGGCACCGGCTTCGCTGTAGAATTCCTGCCGGCTTCCTTCGGTGCAGGCCGCGACGGCAACGAGGCTGGCCGCGCAGAGGAGCGTTTTCATGGACGAACGCATTGATCTTACTCCATCACGTAGCCGTAGGGGCCATTGAAGTCCTGCCGGGCCACTTCGGCCGCGGCGCCGCGGGTCGGTCGGTTGCTGCCGCCGACCTCGCCCAAGAGGAACAGTCCGGCTTCCGACGGGGGCCGCACGCGGTCCGTCGGGACCGCCAGCGCTTCGCCCCGCGTTGGCGAGACCAGGTGTGCCGAGATGATCACGACGAGTTCCGACTGGTTGCGCTGGTAATCTGCGCTGCGGAACAGCGCCCCCAGGACCGGGATGTCGCCCAGCCACGGAACCTGCGCGCTGGTGTCGCGGAAGTCGTCCTGCAGAAGGCCGGCAATCGCGAAGCTTTCGCCATCGCGCATTTCCACGGTCGTCGAGCTTTCACGACGGCGGAAGCCCGTCACCTCGATGTCGTTGATGATCGAGACTGCCGTGGGGTCGATCGATGACACAGCCGCCGTCAGAGACAGGTTGATCAGGTCGCCGTCCACGACGCGGGGGGTGAAGTTCATCTCGATGCCGAAGGGCTTGAACTCGACGCCAACGTTGCCGCCATCGGTCGCGACCGGCACCGGGAATTCCCCGCCGGCAAGGAACTTCGCCTCCTGGCCCGACAGAGCGGTAAGATTCGGCTCGGCCAGCGTCCGCACGAGGCCCTTCGATTCCAGGGCCTCCAGCGTCAGCGAAAGGCCGACCCCGTCGATCGCCCCGCTAAGTCCAAGCGTGCCGCGGGCCGAAGAGCCGCCAGGCAGGCCGCCGTCCGTCCGCACGAACGCGTCGTCGGTCAGGTTGCCGATGGACAACTCGGCGCCAAGCGCCTTCGTCACGGACCGGCTGACCTCGGCAAAGCGGACCTTCAGCGAAACCTGCTGGGTCCCGCCCACGGTCATCAGGTTCGACACCCGATCGGGCGCATACCGCTGTGCCAGGTCGAGCGCACGGTCCAGCTTGGAAATCGACGATACCGTGCCCGACAGGACGATCCCGTCGTTGGCGGTGCGGACCTCGATGTTCTCGCCCGGAAGGATCTGGCCCAACCGCTCCTTGAACTCGGCTATGTCGGGCGTCACGTGGACCTCCACGTTGGCCAGAAGCGCGCCGTCGGGGCCCAGAAGGGTCAGGGTCGTCCGACCCGGCGCCTTGCCCAGCACATAGATGGTGCGGTCCGACAGCGTCGAGATGTCGGCGATTCCCGGGTTGGCGATGGAAAGTTCCGCGAAAGGTTGATCGCTTTCGACGACCACAGCCCTGTTCATCGGCACCGAAAGCGGCGCAGACGCGTTCACCCCGCTCAGAACGCGGAGCGTCTCTGCGCCGGCGGCCGGCACCACCGAAATGCTGACGGCAAACCCGAGCAATCCGGCCTTCAAGAGCGCTTTCATTTTCATGTGACCTGCCTCTCTGATCACGCCTCGTGGTCGGGTCTTTGTGCCCGAGATTTTGGAGAACAATGCGCCAGAGCGAGATTATTTTCAAGAATCATATAGTTGGCTAAGAGTCTTGATGTGGATAACCTGCAACACCCGCAAAATGTCGTTTAAAGTCAACGGCCCGCCACCATATCGGGTGCGGGCCGTTCACATAACTTGGGGTTGTGGGGGTCAGTTCGTGCAGGGGATCGGGATGGCGACCAATTCGCCGCCCCGGCGCATGTTGATCGTGCAGACCTTCTGTTCCTGCTCTTCGACGATGACCTGTTCCTGGATCCCCAGAAGCTCATTCTGGTTCACCTCGATCGTCTCCTCGATCACGTCGGTGTCCATCACGCCAACCAGCGCAAGGCTCAGGCGGCCGCTCGACTGCGCCTGGGCCAGGGCTGCCACTTCGGTCGGCAGGACTTCGACCGTCACCGTGCGTGCGACCTGCGGTTCAAGACGGTCCTGGTCGGCGGACTGGTCGATCGCGATGATGCGGACATTCGACTGGATCAGCTTCGTGACGCCCTGGTCCGCGATGCGCCCGCTCCAGAACACGTCGACCCGGTCGCCCGGGCTGAGGAAGCCGGACACGCCCGAGGTGACGTCGACGTTGATCGTGAAGGCGCGGCGCCCGGGAGACAGGAACGCGGCAACGCCCGCATCCTGTCCCGGCTGCGTCACCTTGGTCGCAAGGATCGGTTCGTTCGTCTCGATCGCGCGCAGCACGGCGCGCGGATCACGGTTTCCATCGGGGAACAGCGACTGTTCGTCCAGGAAGACGCCTTCGGGCAGCGATTCCTGCGGGAACTTGATAAGCTTCACGTCCTCGGGCTTCAGCGGTTCGCCGTACCGCAGCGGACGGGCGGCGACATAGATGTCGACCACCTTCACCTGTTCCGCACGCGCCTGCCGTTCCTGCGCCAGCGCCGTTTCATACTGCTTGATGTAGCCTTGGGCCATGTAGACGGCAAAACCGGCCAGCCCGAGGCCGAAGATCAGGACAAGGCCGAAAACCAAACGCATCTGAGCACCCCCGGGTCATCCAATGGCTCGCCGCACGCACGACTAGCACGCACGATCGCCGCATGCACGACCCTGACGTCCAATTGTGGAGATTCTATGGTGCGGCGACGCCGGAAGGGGGGACGCGCCCATCGGCCGGCGCGGCAGTTGCCCCGTCTCACGCTCAGTTGAAGCCGAGCGACCCCAGGTTGGCCACGCTCCCGTTCGACAGCGACGCGCTGAGATCACTGCTGACGTCGCTTGTCCCGTTGCCGATCGCGTAGATGACGGCAAGGCCGATCCCGACGATGGCCGCGGTCAGGACCACCCAATCCACGGTGACCGCACCGTCTTCAGCGGTAGCGAACGATTTGATCCAGTTCGGCATGGCGGTCATCCCTCAATCACATGGCTCAGGTTTGCTTGCCAATTTGGGCACAAGTATGTCTTGGGATCGACAGCTGCAGGTTGTTTGGCGCGCTCGTGGAAACACTGCTTTGTGTATTGTGCAACTATGGAGGTTGCCGCGCGCCACAAAAGGAAAGGGCCGCAGCCAAAGGCTGCGGCCCGGTCTCAGGTCGGTTGAACCGGATCAGTTCGTGCCGTTGGTGCCCAGCGTGCCCAGGTCCACGACCGTGGCGTTGCTCAGCGAGGCCTGGATGTCGTTGCCGAGGTTCAGAACGCCCGTACGGACGGCGGCGATGACGGCGATGCCCAGGCCGACGATGGCGGCGGTCAGCACGACCCAGTCAACGGTCACGGCACCGGATTCGTCGTTCTTGAAGTTCTTCACGAGGTCGAGCAGTTTCATGGTAGTCCCTCCAGAGGATTTCAGGTCGCATACTCACCGTTGCGGCGTGTTGCGTCAGGAAAGTCCCGAACTATTCCGCCTCGGCATGTCCCCATAAGGCCGTCTGATTCAGGCAGGAATTTGGCAACCATCGTACGTTTTTAAGTGATTTCAGAACCAGCCGCGCCTGGTGCGCGCGACACGGAAGCGATGCGCGGACCGCGGCATCGTGCACGCAAGCATCCAGGAGTGACAGCGCGGCACGCTGATTCCGTCCCCGGTAGATCCGCCCGCAGGTTTGTCTGGCGTCAACGCGGGTTTTCTGCGATTCTCGCGCAAAACGATAACGTCGAGGCAGCAGCATGAGACACTTGGCCCTGGCGGCATTGGTCGCCATGGTAGGGATCGCTCCGGCATCGGCCGAGGTCGATGCCAATGCGGTGCGGGCCGAACCCAAGCGCGTTCTTCCGCCGCAGCCCGGTCAGAAGCGACTGATCACCGTGCAGATCGACCCGGCCGAACAGGCGCGGGTCCTCGCCTCCCTTCCGGCCTGGGCCGAACCCGCGCGGCCTTCCGAGGCCGCCGTCCCCGGCGTCGACGCGGACCCGAACGCCGCCACGGCGTTCCCCTGGTTCTGGACCAGCGTGTCGCCCGGCATCTCGGCGGCCTCGTCCAGGCGCCTGTTCCCGGCGCTCGCGGCGCTTGAACAGGGCCCGGCCGGCCAAGGGGTGCCGACGCCGAGGCTTCAGAACATGCAGGGCATCGCCGAACGCTATGGCGCCGAGATCCTGAAGGCCACCGTGGGCACGCGCGTGTCGCCTGCGCTGGTCCTCGCCGTGATCGGCATCGAAAGCGCCGGGCGCGAGACGGCGGTCAGCCCGAAGGGCGCGACCGGACTGATGCAGCTCATGCCCGCCACGGCCGAACGCTTCGGAGTCAGCGACATCACCTTGCCTGCGGAAAACATCCGCGGCGGCGTGGCCTACCTCGACTGGCTGATGGAGGAATTCCGAGGCGACCCGATGCTGGTCCTGGCCGGCTACAACGCGGGCGAGGGCGCGGTCCGGCGCCACGGCGGCGTCCCGCCCTTCCGGGAAACCCGCGACTACGTGCCGAAGGTCCTTGCCGCCTGGACAGTGGCGCGCAACCTCTGCCTGACGCCGCCCGAGCTTCTGACGGACGGCTGCGTGTTCCGGGTGAACGTCGCGGGCCTCTGACGCGTCAGGAAAAGACGTCCGACCACTCCGGGTGCTTTTGCCTGAGTCCGTTCACGAAGGGGCAGAGCGGCACGACCTTGAACCCCTCGGCCCGCGCATCCGCGACCAGCCGCTCGACAAGCGCGCGGCCCGCGCCGGTGCCGCGGAAGCTGTCGGGAACGCCCGTGTGATCGGCGATCACCAGCGTGGGCGAGGCGATGGAATAGGTCAGCTCCGCCTCATCCCCGCCCTGCCGGATGACATATCGGCCCTTCGAGCCCGTGACCTCGCGGCTGATCGCGTGGTCAGTCAACGATCGTCGCCTCGGTCGCGGCGCGCAGTTCCGCCTCGGTCACCCCATCGGCAAGCTCGACGATGTGCAGCCCCTTGTGGCCCACGTCCAGCACGCCGAGGTTGGTGATGATCCGGTCCACGACGCCCGCGCCGGTCAGCGGCAGCGTGCAGCGGCGCAGCACCTTGGATTCGCCCGCCTTGTTGGTGTGGTCCATCACCACGACCACGCGGCCCACGCCCGCGACCAGGTCCATCGCCCCGCCCATGCCCTTGATCAGCTTGCCGGGAATCATCCAGTTCGCCAGGTCGCCGTTCTCGGCCACCTCCATCGCGCCCAGGATCGCCATGTTGATCTTGCCGCCGCGGATCATCGCGAAGCTCTGCGCGCTGTCGAAATAGCTCGTCCGGTCAAGCTCGGTGATCGTCTGCTTGCCGGCATTGATGAGGTCGGGATCCTCCTCGCCCTCGAACGGGAAGGGGCCCATGCCCAGCATCCCGTTCTCGGACTGAAGCGTCACGTCGACGCCCTCGGGGATGTAGTTCGACACCAGCGTCGGAATACCGATCCCGAGGTTCACATACATCCCGTCGCGCAGCTCCTTCGCCGCGCGGGCGGCCATCTGGTTGCGGTCCCAAGGCATCAAACGGCCTCCCTCTTGCGCGTCGTGCGGTTCTCGATCCGCTTCTCGTGTTCGCCCTGGATGATGCGGTGCACGTAGATTCCGGGCGTGTGGATGTGGTCGGGATCCAGGCTGCCCACCGGCACGATCTCCTCGACCTCGGCCACGCAGACCTTGCCGCAGGTCGCCGCCGGCGGGTTGAAGTTGCGCGCCGTCTTGCGGTACACCAGATTCCCCTGCGCGTCGCCCTTCCACGCCTTGACGATCGACAGGTCCGCCACGATCCCGCGTTCCAGGATGTAGGTCTGCCCGTCGAAATCCTTGTGCTCCTTGCCCTCGGCGATCACCGTGCCGACGCCGGTCCTGGTGTAGAAGCCCGGGATGCCCGCGCCGCCCGCGCGCATACGCTCGGCCAGCGTGCCTTGCGGGTTGAACTCGATCTCCAGCTCGCCGGCCAGGTACTGGCGCATGAACTCCGCGTTCTCGCCCACGTAGGACGAGATCATCTTCTTCACCTGCCGCGTCTCCAGCAGAAGCCCCAGACCGAAGCCGTCCACGCCCGCGTTGTTCGACGCGATCGTCAGGTCCTTCACACCCGCGTCGCGGATCGCCGCGATCAGAAGCTCGGGGATGCCGCACAGGCCGAAGCCGCCCGCCGCGATCGTCATGCCGTCGAACAGAAGCCCGTCCAGCGCCTCGGCCGCAGAGCCATAGACCTTTTGCTTCATGCCGGGTTCCTCCCTCCGTTCAGTCCGGGCGAGTGTTCGCCCGCCGCTCGGGCGGAGTCAATCGCCGCGGTGCGGCAGATGCAGGCGCCGCGCCCCGTGCCGAAGGCGGCCTCAAGCCGTCTTCCTCTTCGGCGCGGCCTTCTTCTTCGCGGCCGGTTTCTTCGCCGCGCCCTTGCCGCCCTTGGCCTTCCCGGCCTTCGCGGCGATCAGCTCCAGCGCCTGCTCCATCGTCAGGTCCTCGGGCGCGGTCTCCTTCGGGATCGTCGCATTGACCTTGCCCCACTTGACGTAGGGCCCGTAGCGACCCGGCATTACCTGGATCGGCCCGCCCTCCGGGTGCTCGCCCAGCTCCTTCAGCGGTCCGCCGGCCGCTGCGCCACCGCCACGCGCGCCGCGCGTGGCCTTCTGCGCCAGGACCTCGACGGCCCGGTTCATCCCGATGGTGAAGACGTCGTCCACCTCAGGCAGGTTCGCGTAGACCTTGCCGTGCCTGACATAGGGCCCGTAGCGCCCGATCCCCGCCTAGATCGTCTCGCCATCGTCCGGATGAGGCCCGATCTCGCGCGGCAGGTTCAGCAGCAGCAGCGCGCGGTCCAGGTCGATCGACTCGGGCGACCAGCCCTTGGGCAGCGACGCGCGCGGCGGCTTCGGCCTCTCCGCCGTCGCCTCGCCGCGCTGCACGTAGGGCCCGAAGCGGCCCGACTTCAGCCAGATGTCGTCGCCGCCGTCCTGGCCCAGCACGCGGTCCGCACCGCCCTCGTCCTCGCCGTTCGGGGCGGACAGCGGGCGGGTGTAGCGGCACTCGGGGTAGTTCGAGCAGCCGATGAACGCCCCGCCCGACCGCGCGGTCTTGAGGTTCAGCCGCCCCTGGCCGCAGCTTGGGCAAAGCCGCGGGTCGCCGCCATCCGCGCGCGGCGGGTAGAGATGCGGCGCCAGCACCTCGTCGATCTTTTCCAGCACCTCCGAGATGCGCAGCTCCGACGTCTCCGACAGCGCTGCCGAGAAATCGCGCCAGAAGCGCGCCAGCACATCCTTCCAGTCGCGGCTGCCGGTGGTGATGTCGTCCAGCTGGTCTTCCAGGTCGGCGGTGAAGTCGTATTCGACGTAGCGGCGGAAATAGTTGACCAGGAACGCCGTCACCAGCCGCCCCTTGTCCTCGGGGATCAGCCGGCCCTTCTCCTTGCGGACGTATTCCCGCTCCTGGATCGTCGTGACGATCGAGGCATAGGTCGACGGCCGCCCGATGCCCAGCTCCTCCATCCGCTTGACCAGCGTCGCCTCGGTGTAGCGCGGCGGCGGCTGGGTGAAATGCTGCTCGGGCGTGACGTCGCGCTTGGCCGTGGCGTCGCCCAGCGCCATCTGCGGCAGTCGCGCGCCGTCCTCGTCTTCCTCGTCGCGCCCCGAGGCGCGCTGGAACTCCACGTCGTCGCGGCCTTCCTGGTAGATCTTGATGAACCCGTCGAACAGAACGACCTGGCCGGTCGCGCGCAGTCCGACCTGCCCGTCCGCGGACCCGATGTCGACCGTCGTCCGCTCCAGCCGCGCGGCAGGTCGGACGCTGGCCAGCGTCCGCTTCCAGATCAGGTCATAGAGCTTCCTCTGGTCGGCGTCCGAGATGCGCAGGCTTTCGGGGTCGCGGCTCATGTCGGTGGGCCGGATGCATTCGTGCGCTTCCTGTGCGTTCTTGGCCTTGTTCCTGTACATGCGCGGGCTTTCGGGCACGTAGTCCGCCCCGAAGCGGCGCTTGATCTCGTCGCGCGCGGCCATCACGGCCTCGGGCGCCATGTCGATCCCGTCGGTCCGCATGTACGTGATGTATCCAGCCTCGTAGAGCCGTTGCGCCGCGCTCATCGTGGCGCGCGCGCCCAGCCCGAACTTGCGGCTCGCCTCCTGCTGGAGGGTCGAGGTCATGAAGGGCGGGGCCGGGTTGCGGGTGGCGGGTTTGGCCTCGACCGAGGTCACCGCAAGCTCCCGCGACCGGACCGCCTGCGCCGCCAGTTCCGCCGCCTCGCTGGTCGCGATGTCGAACTTGTCGAGCTTCCGCCCGCCCAGCACCGTCAGCCGCGCCTCGAATTCCTGCCCGCGCGGGGTGACCAGCGTCGCCTTCACGGTCCAGTATTCGCGCGCCCGGAACGCCTCGATCTCCATCTCGCGCTCGACGATCAGCCGCAGGCAGACCGACTGCACGCGCCCCGCCGACCGCGCGCCGGGCAGCTTGCGCCAGAGGACCGGGGACAGGTTGAACCCCACCAGGTAGTCCAGCGCCCGCCGCGCCAGATACGCCTCGACCAGGGCGGTATCCACCTCGCGCGGGTGCTTCATCGCCTCGGTCACGGCCGCCTTGGTGATCGCGTTGAAGGTCACGCGGCTGACCTTCTTGTCCTTCTTCAGCGACTTCGCCAGAGCCTCCTTGAGGTGCCAGCTGATCGCCTCGCCCTCGCGGTCGGGGTCGGTCGCGAGGATCAGCGCGTCGTCGTCCTTCAGCGCGTCGGCGATCGCCTTGACGTGCTTGCGGCTCTCTGGCGCAACCTCCCAGGTCATCTCGAATCCGTGCTCGGGATCGACCGATCCATCCTTCGCCGGAAGGTCGCGGACGTGGCCGTAGGACGCCAGAACAGTGTAGCCGGGCCCAAGATACTTGTTGATTGTCTTGGCCTTGGCGGGCGATTCGACGACAACGACGGGCATGCGGAACCTTTCCGGGTGGGGGTCTGCCCCAGCCTGTCCGGCGGGCGGCGCACCATGTGGCCCCTCTTGTGCGATTGTCAATCCGCTGGCCGGGCGGTGCCCGGGTGGGCCGGCGCACCCGCTCGCGGCATCCGCCAGAGCATCAGGGCCAGCGCGAGGGGCACGATCTGGAGGCCGGCCACCAACGCCACGGCGACCGAAAGATAGGGCAGAAGCCACGCCGCCGCCCAAAGCGCCACGGCCAGCCGCCGGTCCGCGACGCCGAACAGGCCCTCGGGGTCGTCACGCCAGAGCGCAAGGACAAGCTGCAAGGCCACCAGGTCGTAGAAAAAGCTGTAGGGCAGCAGCAGAAAGGTCCCGAGCGTGAACCAGGTCAGCCAGATCCGAGCGTTTCCGTCACGCTGCGGCAGCGATCGAAGAAGCAGGGCGACCGCCAGCAATGCGCCCATACCATGAAGAAGGTATGCGGTCGGGATGGGCAGTCCCAGCATCCGGCCCTGCATGAAGAGGGTCGGCATCGTGAAGACGATCGCGCCCTCCCAGGTCTCCACGACTTGGCGCTGCAGCGCCGTGGTGCGGGTAAAGAACGCAACCCACGGATCGGGGCCGTAAAGTCCGATGGTGGCAGCGACCAGAGCGCCAAGCAGGGCCGTTGTCGCCAGGATCACGCGATGGTTCCGCTGCCGAAGCAGCATCGGCAACGCGAGCGCGCCGAGATGGGGTTTCGCCGCCAGAAGGGTCCAGCAGGCCGAGGCCCGGACGTCCCGCCCCCTGAGCGCAAGCCCCACAGCCCCGGCCATCAGAGCCGCTGCATACAGCCCGTTCTGCCCGGCCGAAAGGCAGATCGTGGCGCCCGGCGGCGCCAGCACCAGCCACACCCATCCCGAACCGAGCCCGAGCATCCGCCCAGACAGCGCCAGCGCGAGGGCGCCGCCCACCGTCCAGACGGCAAGCGCCACCGGATAGGGAAGAAGGGCCAGCCCCTGCGCCAGAGGAAGAAGCAACGGCGGATAGGACCAGTTGTGGATCGGGTATTCGGGGTCGCCCACCATCGCGCGCAGGGCATCCAGATAGGCGTAGGGATCCAGCAGGATCTCCGCCTCGCCCCTGTTGATCAGGCTTCCTGCAACATGAAGGTTCAGGAAGTCTCGGCCGACAACGTGGTCATTCACATCTCGCAGGCCATCGAGCGAGACGCCGTATGCAAAGAGAATCCATGACGACAATATGGCAGTGGCAATTGCGGCGTGAACTGGCCTCATGCAGCCTGAACCCTTGCCCATTGACGCGACAAGCAACCCACCGTCCTTCTTCCGGGTTCGCCGTTCCTTGGCAAGGTCTCATGGCCGCCATCCGCACCTGCCCTCACGCCGCCAGCGATACCAGACCCCCTGGATGCCGGAGGATTCGCCCTTCGAGTTCCAGCGCCAGCAACTCTTCCGCCAGCGCCGGGGCCGGGACATTCAGGTCCCGGATCAACTGATCCTCGCTCACTGGCGAGGGACCGAGCGCCTCGAGCACCGAGCGCGGCCCACCCGAGTTGGGTCTTGCCGCCGAGGGAGCCGCGCTTTCGTCCCGCGGCATGGCAGCACCCGCCGCGCCGTTCCGCGGCGGCCGCAGGGCAGGGGCCTCGTCCCCGGCGAAGACCGCCGCCAGCACATCCTCGGCCGCGCGCACCAGCGTCGCGCCGTCGCGGATCAGCATGTTGCAGCCAGAAGCGCGGGCGTCGAACGGGTGGCCCGGTACGGCCAGCACCTCGCGCCCCTGATCCAGCGCCATGCGCGCCGTGATGAGGCTTCCCGATCTCGCCGCCGCCTCGACCACCACGATGGCGCGCGACAGGCCCGAGACGATCCTGTTCCGTCGCGGGAAATGCCGCGCCTGTGGCTCAAGCCCCATCGGCTGTTCGGACAGGATCAGCCCTTCCGCGGCGATCCGGCCGGCGAGGTCCGCATTCTCGGACGGGTAGACCACATCGACGCCGCCGGCGACGACGGCGACCGTCCCGGTCGCCAGCGCCGCTTCATGGGCCACCGCGTCGATCCCGCGCGCCAGCCCCGACACGACGCTGCAACCCGCCTCGCCCAGTCCGCGGGCGAGCGCCCGGGCCATGCGCAGCCCCAGGCTCGACGCGTTGCGCGCCCCCACGAGCGCCACCGACGGCCGCGCGGCAAGCGCCGGGTCGCCCAG
>FWPV01007501.1_pt1 | contig 19745 bp, 13 predicted proteins | sample 2228371 | NCBI WGS metagenome assembly FWPV01 (sample SAMEA103939776, study PRJEB20133) | metagenome
GAGGGCTGCGCCCTCCCAAACCCTCCCGGTGGGGAGGGCTTGCCGCCCCCACAGGCAGGGGGATGGGGAAACCCGGTTTCCCCATATTTTCCTCAGTCGTCCATGCGGCTGCGCCGCACAACGCCGGCATGAAAGGGGGGGGGCTGCCCTCTCCCTGGCCTTCCTCCGTTGCTTTTGGGTGGAGAGTTTCTGGAGGATGGCATCCTGACGCGCTCTGCAAAAAACTCTCTCCCTGGGAGTTGAGCGCTCCGGGAAGGGCTGTACGCCGGAGTGTGGGAACCTCTGGCCTTCCGCAGCGGTACATACAACGAACTCTCTGGTTATCGCAGGCGAGGAGGCGATGATGGACCTTGCAACGCTCTGGCGCTCGCCACGGCTGCTGGCGGCGGCGCTGTGTTTCATCCTGGGAGCGGCGATCCTGGTGGCCGGCCTGGCGCCCCGGCTGCTGCCCCAGGCCACCCCCGCGCCTACAGGCGCCGATCCATTGGAGGGACTGGCGCCTCTTGACATGCCGGCGCCGCTCGACACCGCAACCGAGGCGCCTGCCGATCTGGTGGTTTACATCAGCGGGGCGGTCTGGTACCCTGATGTCTACCGGCTGCCCGCTGGAGCGCGCGTCAACGACGTGGTCGAAGCGGCGGGTGGGCTGCGTCCTGACGCCGCGCGTGAACAGGTGAATCTGGCCGAGCCGCTCCGTGATGCTCAACACGTGCATATCATGACCGTCACCGAGGCTGCTGTCGAGGCGCCTGCAGCAGCCGGCGCGCCGACAACCGGCGCTGGCGGACTGCTCGATTTGAACCGCGCCAGCGCGGCGGAGTTGGAGGAACTGCCTGGAATCGGGCCGACCCTGGCCGGGCGCATCGTAGCGCGGCGCACGGAACAGGGGCCATTTCGCGCAGTTGAGGAGCTGCGCGAAGTGACGGGGATTGGCGAGAAACTCTTCGCGCAGATTGCGCCCCTGGTCACAGTCGGTCCCTGAGTCTGGCACGGAGCAGGGGTTAGAGAGAGGAGCTAGAGAACCAATGCGCCGGACCAAGATTGTGGCGACCCTCGGGCCTGCCACCAGCACTCTCGAACGGATCACCGATCTGATCAAGGCGGGGATGAACGTCGCGCGGCTGAACTTCTCCCACGGCACCCACGCCGATCACGCCGCCAACATTGCTCTGGTACGCAGCGCCGCGGCTGCGCTCGGCCGGCACGTCGCCGTTCTGCAAGATCTCCAGGGTCCCAAGATCCGCACCGGCCCGCTGGTGGACGGCCGGCCCGTGGAACTGGTGGCAGGTCAGCGCTTCACCATCACCATCGAGCCGATCACCGGCACCGCCGAACGGGTGAGCACCACCTACGCCGAGTTACCCCGGGACGTGCGCCCGCGTGACCGCATTCTGGTCTCGGACGGCCTGATCGAGCTACAGGTGTTGTCCTCCACCGACACCGAGGTGGAGACGCAGGTGCTACACGGCGGGCGCCTCAAGCCCAACCAGGGCATCAACCTGCCCGGCGTGCGGGTGAGCGCCCCGGCGGTCACGCCCAAGGACATCGAAGACTTGCACTTCGGTCTGGCGCAGGGCGTGGATTACGTTGCGCTCTCGTTCGTGCGCAAGGCCAGTGATATTACCCAGGTGAAAACGTTGATCGACCAGGCAGGCCAGACCACGCCGGTGATCGCCAAGATCGAACGCCCCGAGGCCCTGGAGGTGTTGCCCGAGATCCTGGCCGTTGCCGACGGCATCATGGTTGCCCGCGGCGACCTGGGGGTGGAGATGCCGCCGGAGCGCGTGCCACTGATCCAGAAGCAGATCATTGACGCCGCCAACCGGGCCTTGATTCCGGTGATTACCGCCACTCAGATGCTCGAGTCGATGATCCAGAACCCCCGACCCACCCGGGCCGAGTCCAGCGACGTGGCCAACGCCATCCTCGACGGCTCCGATGCGGTGATGCTCAGCGGCGAAACGGCCATTGGCGCCTATCCGATCGAGGCGGTCCAGATGATGGCAATGATCGCCGATGCCATCGAGGGCGCCGAGACGTACCACGGGAACGACATTGCCGTGCCGCGCTGGGCCATTCCGGAAGTGCAGAGCAACCCGCGGGCGATTGCAGCGGCGGCTGCCTCTATTGCCACCATGGTGCCGGTGCGGGTCATTGCCACCCTGACCCGCAGCGGCGCGAGCGCGCGGCTGATCTCCCACTACCGGCCACGGGCGCCGGTTCTGGCCTTCAGCCCGAGCGCTGAGACAGCCCGCCGCGCGGCTCTGTACTGGGGTGTCACGCCGCTCGTGGTGCGTGAAGCCGAGCGCCTCGATGACCTTGAGCAGCAGATCCAGAGGATGCTCCGCGAGCAGGGCATCGTGCAGCGCGGGGATACCATCGTGCTCACCGGCGGCCATCCAGTTTATCGCTACGGGCCGACCAACTTTTTGAAGCTGATCGCAGTAGAGTAGAGCCGTGGCATGGCGCGCCCCGGTTGCCCCACGCCCCGTCTGAGAGAGGTTCGGGGAGGGCTTTGCTCTTCCCCGTTGCTCGTATCATCGGAGTGCAGGTGGCACGATCGCCGCGTAGCACGTATCATCGGGGTGCAGGTGACAAGATTGCCGTCTACTTCTTGCGCGGCTTCACCCGAAGGTATTTTGAGCTAACAATTTCCTTAATATGTTGAATTTGGATGAGACAATGACTGAACTAATCAAGTGTTATGGATGTGGCGCTTTGGTCAAAGATATTTCTGGCGAACCGCACAAGTACATTGGCGCAAGTGCTGGCTGCTGGAGAATCTATGGCGAAATTCTTGCCAAAGAATATGGTGAATACGGTTATCCTGAAACAGTGCATCGCTTAACGGTGGATACTTACGCCGTTCAGCATCCTGGAAAGCCATCACGTCAATCCATTCAGTCAGTCAATACACACCTGATAAGCCTGTACCTTGTGCTTGAAAAAGAACTTGAAGGCACAGAAGCCACGCAGGCTATTGGGAAGGTTCTGGAATATGCAAGCGAGTTCGTATGGTTAAAGCCGCCTGTTCCAAATGGTCAGATTACAGTAATGGATGTCGTTGAGGCAAGAGATTTTTCAGAGCATCAAGAATTAGTTAACAAATGGGCAAGAGATGTCTGGAACGCCTGGTCAGGTTATCATCATATAGTTAAAGAATTTGTCATGAAATGCAACATTGTCAAATAACGCTGCCCAACACGTGCTTGCACCTGACGCCGATTCGCGGTGCAAGTGAAGCGCAGGCCGTTCGGCGGACTCGGAGGGGAAGCATGAGACAAATCGCAAAGATTTTGACAGTTATTATTTTGCTACTTGCAGGCCTCTGCATTTTCGAGTCGTACTCGTCCCATGTCGGTGGCGCGCTTGAACGGCGTTCTTTGTTTCTTCAAGGCAGAGATAGAACCTATTTTGTCCATTTCCCTCCAAACCGATCGGCAATGGAGGCGAAGCCTGTTGTCTTCGCGAGTGGCGGAGAGAAACAAGTGATGATCGTTCAGGATGTTGCGTAAGGTGCTTCTTTGCGGTCGTAGCGCCGAACAAGAGCACGCAGCGGACGGTGCTGCGCGCGCCGCTGCTGATACTGAGCACTAGTCCGCCCAGGTGACATCCTGGGAAAGGAGAAAATCAAGTCGTCCATGACCACGCGAGAACGACGAGAACGCTCTTCAGCAGACGGACAAGCATCACCATTGACATCGCCGCACCTGCGGAGAAGATCTGGAGCTTGCTTACGGATGTCGACAGGTTTACCTCATGGAACACCCCTATCCTTGAAATATCCGGCAGAATTGCGCCAGGGGAGAAAGTCCTGCTTCGCTCGACGCTTGCACCGGAGCGAACCTTCAATCTGAAGGTCAAGGAGGATGAACCGCCGACACGGCTCTCATGGGGTGATGCTACGGGTGCGTGAGTTTCTTCCACTACACTGCCTGAAGCTTGTGCGCTCAGTCTAATCGTTTGGCAGCTTTCCGTTCGTTAACGAATCTCCCCTCCCTCACCCTCACCATCATCTCTCGCGCAGACGGGAGCCATGCCTTCAAAGGGTTTGCCTGAGGTGAAAATAGCCCCCACACGGGAGGGTCTGGAGGGGCGCAGCCCTCCCAGGAAACAACCCGTTAGCGGGGAGGGTTTGGGAGGGCGCAGCCCTCCCAGGAATAGTTATTTTCATTGCTGGCGTTGTGCGGCGTAGCCGCATGACCGTCTAACGTGAACATAGCCCGCCCGCGGGAGGGCGTGGGAGGGCTGCGCCCTCACACGTCACTCTCGAAGGGGGCGTGGGGAAACCGGGTTTCCCCACCTGTGGTTCGACAAGCTCACCACAGGCGGTGAGCTTGTCGAACCGCACCCCTGCCTGGGGGAGGGTCTGGGAGGGCGCAGCCCTCCCAGCAACATCCACCCTGCTCGCCTTGACACACCATCGCGCGGATGCTACCCTGTAAGCCATGGACAACCGGGATGGGGGGTGGTATGCGCATCGTCTCGCTCCTGCCGAGCACTACGGAAATAGCTTTCGCCCTGGGGTTGGGCGATCACGTCGTTGCGGTAACGCACGAATGTGATTATCCGCCCGAGGCGCGTCAGCGTCCCGTCATTACCTCCAGCGCGCTCGATCACCACAATGCGACCTCTGCGGAGATTGATGCCGCGGTGCGTGGCCAACTTCGCGATGGCATCTCGATCTACCATCTGAACACGGCGCTGCTCGAAGAGCTGCAACCCGATCTTGTGCTTACGCAGGCTCTCTGTGATGTCTGCGCGGTGTCGTTTGGTGTCGTGGAGCGCGCCGTGGCCGAGGTGGGCGCTGCGCCGCGCATCCTCTCGCTCGAGCCGACGGACCTGGAGGGTGTTTTCGGTAGCATGCTCGCCGTGGGCCACGCCACTGGACGGCGCGCGCGCGCCGCGGAACTGGTCGCTCGGTTGCGCGCCCGTGTCGAGCGGGTTCGTGAACGAGCGGCCCGTGTAACTTCCCGGCCCCGCGTGGCATACCTGGAGTGGCTCGATCCACCCTTTGGTCCTGGCCACTGGCTCCCTGAATTGATTGAACTGGCTGGCGGCTCGACGGGTTTCGGTGCACCGGGTGAGCCCTCCCGGCGCGTGGCGTGGAGTGAGGTGGTTGCCTTTGCCCCCGAAGTGATGGTACTGGCCCCGTGCGGTTTTGATCTCGAGCGGACCGTTAGTGAGGCGCTGGCAGTGCTACCGCAACGCCCCGGCTGGGAGACGCTCCCCGCCGTGCGTAGCGGGCGAGTCTTTGCCGTTGATGCCAACAGCTACTTCAGCCGTCCTGGTCCCCGGGTTGTTGATAGTCTGGAATTGCTGGCGCGTCTGGTGCATCCCGATCTGTTTGCTGGCTGGGGGCCACCCGAGGCGGCCCGGCCTCTGCATTGAGGGGAGACCAGAGCCATGCGCGGGAAGGTGTGGGGCGGGTTTAGGGGCGGACAGAACATATGGGCACCGACAGGTGTTATAGCGTTGGGATGCGCTGGTTGGTCCTCACCCCCTCCCCCTCTCCAGCGAAGCTGGAGAGGGGAGACCAGAGCCATGCGCGGGGGCGTTCCAATGCGGTATAAGCCACGTTGGCTCGGATGTCCTGTCCGCCCTTATGACTGGGGAGGGGACGGTTGGCTTATTTGAAAAGTACTGGCCTTAGTCGATTATTCCAGTCAGTGCTCTAGCCCGCGAGACACGCCCCGGGGCGGTAGCATTCGTATCTGATGGAGCAGGGGGCCATGACACAGCACGAGCCCACAATCGCCAGCATTTTACGGCACCTGGCCCACGAATATGATGGCCCGGTGGAGGAGCGTCGCATCCTCGACCGGGTGCTTGAACGGCGTCCAAGCAGCGCCAAGAACCCCTACGCAACTATCCGTGAGCGCCTGCGCTGGGATGGATTGAAGCTGGGGTGGCTGCGGTTGAGTCGCACACACCTGGTGCCGCTGCGTGTGGCGCTTGAGGGTCTACGCTTTCGTTGCCTACCACGCCCGCAGGACATCGAGGCCGGTCTGCTGCCCCTGGCCCATCTGCAACCGTTTGTGAACCAGCGCCCCGGAACCTGCGCCTTGCAAAGCCCCAACGGCGCGCTCCTGGCCGCGCTCCCTGCCGGGGTCGAGGCGGACCTCGCCACGCTCCCGGCGTTCAATTTGCGGGCCTGGTACGCGCAGAGCGGGTTCGTTGCCGGCGATAGCATTTTGATGCGGGTGGTGTGCGCCGAGCCGCTGGTGCTGGAGATCGAGCGCGAGGCCCGCGAAGCCTTCCGTGCCGCCGCCGTCGCCGCGCAGGACGCAGAACTGCTCGAGGCGATTGTCGAGCGGGTGCGTCGCGCGCAGGCGGCCCTGGTGCCGTGCAGCGAGGTGGTGTTGCCGATTTTTGCTGCCGCTCCCTGGCGCGCCGATTACCCCGGTAGCCCCTGGCAGCACCTCGTGCTCCGCGATGGCCGCGTGCATCTGGTGGACGACACGTTTCTCACCACCCAGCGTATCGGCGCGCTGCATATCTTTGGCGCCGACGAGGTGTTTGAACCGCCGGCCGAGGGGCACAGTCGCCAGGCCAGCGATGATGCCCTGCTGGCCGAGATTGACGCCTTGCAGCGCGATTTGCGCCAGGCCCGGCAGCGCGATGCCGAGGCCGGCCTCTGGAGCGGTCAGGTGCAGCGGGCCTCGGCCTTTGGCGCGGCTCATGCGGACCCTGGTCGCCAGCCGTTCTTCAGTCGTCTGAACCACGATGATGATGACTGGTCGAATGATGAGTTCTGGGATACGGACGTCCCCGGCGATGATGATGCGATTGACCCGGACGATCCGATGGTCATCCTCGCTGCGCGCGATCGGATGTTCTCCCTCCTGCCGCCGGAAACGGTTGAGCGGCTACAGTCGGCGCGCCCCGAGGAGGTTGAGCTGATCATTGCCTCCCATCTGAACGACCTGCTGGCGCGCGCCCCGGATCTGTTTCCCCGTCTCGAGCTGGTTGCCCCCGAAGAGCAGGCCGATGATGACCTGGTGTTCGATGTGCTGAGCGCTGGCGATTGGCAGGAGGCCTGGGAAGAGGCTGAACTCGATGATCTCGACGAAGGTTTCGATGACGACTTCGATGATGATCTCGATGTAGCAGAACCGGACGATGTCTGCGGCGCCAATGATGATTTGCTCGGGCAGTTCCAGGATTATCTGCTGGAAATGGGGAAGAGCGCCGCAACGGCCCGCGCCCGGGTGCGCGCCCTCTCGATCTACGCCGATTTTCTCGAGTCGTACTACGGGCGAAACCTCGCCGAGGGCGACTACGCCACCCTCGACGAGTGCCTGTTCTACTACTATCCGCACCGGGTGGGGAACACCTCGGCACGCCAGGTGCGTGAGATCTGCACGGCGATCAAGCAGTTCTACGCCTTTCTCCAGCAGCGCGGCGTGGTCAATGATGGCCGCTTCGCCGAGGCGGTGTGGCGCCGCCGCGACCAGGCCGCCCGCGTGGTGGAGATCTATGAGCGTATTTCTTCTGAGTCGCCGAATTTCGATCTGCTCTTCGAGCGTCTGTTCCGACCGTATACGGACTGATAGCTGGGGAAACCGGGTTTCCCCATGCCCCTTCCTGAGGGGAGGGTTGGGGAAACCGGGTTTCCCCAGGCCCCTCCCTGAGGGGAGGGTTGGGGAAACCGGGTTTCCCCAGGCCCCTCCCTGAGAGGAGGATTGGGGAAACCGGGTTTCCCCATGCCCCTGCCCACGGGGGGAGTTTGCAGCGTTCTGCCCCTCTTCCAGCCTCCCCCGCCGGGAGGAGGAGACCGGTTCCCGCCCCAGCAGGGGAGGGCCGGGGAGGGGGGCAGCTCTCCCCGGAGAATCTCTGACATGACCACGGGGAACCTGCGCTTCTCCACGCCCCTGCTCGCGGAGAGCGTGTGCGAAGGTCGCTCCCTCGCCAGTCGCGAATCTCCTCTCGTCTGAACAATGATCACCTATACCATCGCCATGCCCCAACCGCATACCCACCTCTTTCACGTCACGATCGAGGTGGACGGGCTAACAGGGGCGTTTGTCGATCTGATCTTACCATCGTGGACGCCCGGGTCGTACATGATCCGCGAGTATGCCCGGCACGTCCAGGGGTTTGACGCGTGGACGGCTGCCGCGGGTACCGCCTTGCCCTGGCGCAAAATCGCCAAGGATGCCTGGCGCGTCGAAACCGGAGGGGCAGATCGCATTCAGGTGCGCTACCAGGTCTATGCCAATGACCTGACGGTGCGAACCAGCCACCTGGACGGCACGCACGGCTATTTCAACGGCGCCTGTGTGTTCATGGCTGTGTCTGGCCGTGAGGCCGAGCCGTTGCGCCTGCGGGTCGAAGCGCCGCCCGCCTGGCAGGTGACGACGGGTCTCGAACCGGCGGATCGGCCCAACGAGTTCCTCGCCGCCGATTACGATGAACTGGTAGATTGTCCCGTTGAGTGCGGCGCCCACCGTCTGCTTACCTTTGAGGTGGATGGTATTCCCCATCGCATCGCAATCTGGGGACGCGGCAATGAGGACGAGGCGCGCCTGATCCGCGATACGCGTCGCATCGTCGAGGTGCAGCGCGACTTTTTTGGCGGTCTGCCCTACCGTCACTATACCTTCATCCTGCATCTGCTCGATGGCCGCGGCGGCGGGTTGGAGCACCGCAACAGTGTGACCAACCAGGTTGATCGCTGGACGTTCCGTCCGGAGCGGAACTACGAGCGGTATCTGTCGCTCACCTCGCACGAGCTGTTCCATGTCTGGAACGCCAAACGCCTGCGCCCGGCGCCTCTCGGCCCCTTCGACTATCGCCGCGAGAACTACACCCGGCTGCTCTGGCTGGTAGAGGGGGCCACCAGTTACTACGACAACCTGTTGCTGGTTCGGGCGGGCCTGATGACGCCTGAGCGGTTTCTGGAGCGGCTGGCTGAGGCAATCGCGCACCTTCAGAGTCAGCCGGGGCGTCTGCTCCAGAGCCTGGAGCAGAGTAGCTTCGATGCCTGGATCAAGTTTTACCGCCCCGACGAGAACAGCGCCAATTCCAGCGTTTCGTACTACCTGAAGGGCGGGCTGGTCTGCTTCCTGCTGGATATGGAGATCCGCGCGTTTACCGGTGGCAGGTGTTCGCTCGACGATTTGCTGCGGCAACTCTACGCTGCCTACCCGATCAGTGGCCCGGGGATCCCTGAAGAGGGGGCGCTGCTGGCGGTGGTGGAAGAACTGACGGGTGACCGGCAGGGGGTGTTCGGCGAGTTCTTTGCGCGCTACGTGTCCGGTGTCGCCGAGCTGGATTATGCCCGCGCCCTGGCAGTGGCGGGTCTGGAGTTGCACTGGGAGCGGAAGGGGCCGCGGGCATGGCTGGGATGCAGCTTCAAGCGCCAGGGTGAGCGGACGCTTATCGAGAGTGTACGCTCCGACGGTCCGGCCTGGGCGTCGGGCGTCTATGCGGGCGACGAATTGCTGGCGCTTGACGGGTGGCGCGTGAACGACGAACGGCTCAACGAGCGGCTGGAGGAGCGGCAACCTGGCGATACAGTGCGTTTGACGCTCTTCCGGGGCGACGCGCTGATCGAGGCGCCGGTGACGCTGGCCGAGGCGCCGCCCGACCGCGCGGTCATCGCCCCGGTCGCGGCGTCAGACGATGCGCAGCGACGGGCCTATCGCTCGTGGCTCGGCACTTCACAGGTGCACCTGTCCGGGTAGACCCATCCGGCAGCGAAGCGTGCCGCTTTTTGCCAGGGAGGGCTATGCCCTCCCAAACCCTCCCCGGGCAGGGGCTGAGGAAACCCGGTTTCCCCTCGCCCCCTCGAGAGCGACGTAGGAGGGCGTAGCCCTCCCACACCCTCCCCCGGGCAGGGTTCAGGGGCAGACAGAACATCCGAGCCAACGTGGCTTGCGCCGCATTGGAACGTCCCCGCGCACGGCTCTGGTCTCCCCTCTCCAGCGAAGCTGGAGAGGGGCAGGGGGTGAGGACGAACCGGCGCATCCCAACGCCAGAACGCCCGTCGTCACCCATATGTTCTGTCCGCCCCTAAACCCGGGCAGGGGGCTGGGGAAACCCGGTTTCCCCACACCCCAACCGCCGTTGGGGGCGCCTGGCGCTCCAGCGGGCAGGGGCACGGGGAAACCCGGTTGCCCCTATTTTCACCTCAGCCGTCCATGCGGCTGCGCCGCACACTGACAGGATGAACATGGATTTTTCGTGGGAGGGCGTAGAGGCGCGGCGCCGCCGCGCCTCTACGCCCAAACCCTTCCCGCTGGCGGGTTGTTTGCAAGATACCAGGTTTGAAGAATGCTATGCGAAGGAGCGCGAACATGCTGCCAGAGTTTCGCAACGAACCGTTCGGCGATTTTTCCTCCTCGGAGCGGCGCGCGGCGATGCAGCGCGCCCTGCGCCACGTGGCCGGCCAGTTCGGCGCTACGTATCCGGTGGTGATCCACGGTGAGCGCATCCTCCGCGAGGAGAAGCTGGCCTCGATCAACCCCGCCGAGCCGAAGAAAGTGGTTGGCTATGTGGCGAAGGCCGATCAGGCCCTGGCCAATCAGGCGCTGGAGGCAGCCGAGGCCGCGTTCCACTCCTGGCGCCGCGTTCCAGTGGAGGCGCGCGCGCAGGTGCTGCTGCGCGCCGCAGCGATGATGCGCCGCAACAAAGAGGACCTGGCCGCCTGGATCGTCTACGAAGTCAGCAAGACCTGGGTCGAGGCCGACGCCGACGTGGCCGAGGCGATTGACTTTTGCGAGTACTACGCGCGCCTGGCGCTGCGCCTCCAGGGCGAACGGCAGCCACTCACTCCCTACCCCGGCGAGTATAATGAGCTGCGCTATCTTCCCCTGGGGCCAGGACTGGCCATCCCGCCGTGGAACTTTCCACTGGCGATTGTCACGACCCTGGTCGTCGCGCCGATTGTCACCGGCAACACCGTCGTGCTCAAGCCCTCACCGCGCGCCCCGGTGATGGCGGCGAAGCTGGTGGAGGTGCTGGAGGCCGCGGGCCTGCCGCCGGGGGTGGTCAACTACGTGCCCGGTGATGACGCCGTGCTGGGTGATTACCTGGTGGATCATCCGAAGGTGCGCTTCATTGGCTTTACCGGCTCGAAGCAGGTTGGTTTGCGGATCCTGGGTCGGGCGGCAGTACGCCAGCCTGGCCAGAACTGGCTCAAGCGCGCCATTCTCGAGATGGGCGGCAAGGATGCCACGGTGGTGGACGAAACCGCGGATCTGGACGCCGCCGCCGCCGGGATCGTCGCCGGGGCCTTTGGCTTTCAGGGCCAGAAGTGTAGCGCCTGCTCGCGGGCAATTGTCGTCGAGGAGGTGTACGACCAGGTGTTGCAGCGCGTGGTCGAGCGTACCCGCGCCCTGCGGCTGGGCAACCCGGCTCAGCCCGAAACGGACGTGGGTGCGGTGATTGACCAGCGGGCCTTTCATACGATCAGCGAATACATCGCCATTGGTCAGGAGGAAGGTCGGCTGGTAGCGGGTGGCGAGGTGGTGGACCACGACCTGCTCAAGGACGGGGGGTATTTCATCAACCCCACGGTGTTTGCTGACGTGCCCCACGAGGCGCGCATCAGCCAGGAGGAGATCTTCGGCCCGGTGCTGGCCGTTACCCGCGCGCGCGATTTCGATGAGGCCCTGGCCTTTGCCAACGGCACCGAGTACGGCTTGACCGGCTCACTTTACTCGCGCTCGCTCGAACGCCTGGAGCGCGCCCGCGAGGAGTTCCATGTGGGCAATCTTTACCTCAACCGCAAATGCACCGGCGCGCTGGTGGGTGTCCATCCCTTCGGCGGCTTCAACATGTCGGGCACTGACAGCAAAGCCGGCGGGCCGGATTACCTGCATCTCTTTACGCAGCCGAAGGCAATTGCCGAGAAGCTCTGAGGTGAACATACGGGGAAACCGGGTTTCCCCATCCCCCTGCCTGCCGGGGTAGCAGGCAACCGCTCACGATCCCAGCACCTGTCCTGCCAGATAATCGGCGATGGCGTAGACATTGGTGTAATAGTCATTGCTGAGCACGATTATCGTCACGCCCTGGTCGGGGTAGCGCCCGAACCAGGTGGCGGCGCCGCTCATTGAGCCGGGGTGGTAGATCAGACGATGCGCCCCGCGCTGCTCGATCTTCCACCCCAGGCCGTAGCTGCCGTGCCCGGGGGTGGTCATTCGCGCCACCAGTTCGGGCGGCAGCACCCTGCCGGCGTCGAGGGCCCGGGCCAGTTTGTAGAGATCTTCGACGCTGGAGTAGAGATCGCCAGCGGCGAAGAGGTTGCTCACATCGAGGGGAATATCGAGTTGCCCCCCGGCGTAGCCGCGGGTGCCGTTAAGTGGGCCGAAGTCGCCGGGGTCCAGGCCGGTATCCTGCATTCCCAGCGGCTGAAACAACTCGCGGCGCAGAAACTCTTCGTAGCTCGTCCCTGCAACCCGTTCGATCAGCCGGCCCAGGACCACGTAGTTCGAGTTAGTGTAGTGGTACATGGCGCCGGGAACGAAGCCAAGTGGCAGGTTACGGAAGCGGGCGATGGTTTGATCCGGCGTGGAGGGGGATAGCTCCACAGCGGCAAATTCGGCAAAATCGGTGTAGTTTGCCAGGCCCGAGGAGTGGCTGAGGAGATGCGCCACCGTAATCGGCGCCCAGGCCGGCGGGCAGTTATCGAGGTACACGCAGACCGACGCATCGAGGTCCAGCTTTCCCGCCGCCGCCAGACGCAGCACGCCCAGGGCGGTCAGCGGCTTGGTGACCGAGGCCAGGCGGTAGCGTGTCGTTGCCGTGGCGGCGATGCCCTCTTCGCGATTGGCCATACCGTAGCCTCGACTCAGCAGGACGCGACCCCGGGCCGCTACCAGCACCGAGCCGCTGAAGGCGCCCTGCTGGGCCAGCGCGGTCATGTAAGCGTCCATCTGCGCGGCGCGGGCAAGCAGCTCGGGCGCCAGGGGCGCGCCATCGCCGGTGCGGGCCGGGGCCAGTACGGCTGCCAGGGGCGGCGCGGCAGGCGGCTCGAGGGCCGGAGTCGCGGCCGGTGCTGCCACGGGGGTGACGGTGGGCAGAACCGTGGGGCCGAGAATGGTGGTTGGCGCAGCGATAAAGGCGGCCACGCGCAACGGGCGTCCGCCGGTAAATGGAAGACTACAGGTGGCGAGCAACACCAGTAGACAGGCGGCAAGCCCGATCAGGTGAGGGCGGTGACGCATGGCTCCTCCCGGGGCGTACAGGGCCGCGAAGGTTTGAGGTGAACATATGGGGAAACCGGATTTCCCCACGCCCCTCCCTGAGGGGAGGGTTTAGGAGGGCTACGCCTTCCCAAGAATAACCATTTTCATGCTGGCGTTGTGCGGCGCAGCCGCATGGACGGCTGTTGCGATTATACACCATTATTGAACGTTGCGCGACGGGGGAGCCATGACTCTACGGGGAATGTAAAGTCATACACTGCAAGGGGCGGATGTGGACGGAAGGGGGTGCCGGGAGGGCATGGCCTCCCCGGCACCCCCGGTATTGTGCGGGGCTATGTCCGTGCCAGGGTGATGATCGCCGGCACCTGGTCGAACATCCAGAAGCTAATCGGCAACCCGATAATCACTGCCGAGAGCGCCCAGGCAATCGAGAGCCATACGGCGCTGAGCCACCACCCCACCAGCAGGAACCACAGCGCCCGGATCAGGAACGGTCGCTGGGGAATGTTCTTGCGGTAGATCTCACCTGTGGCGCTGACCAGCAGATCGCCCCGCTGCGGGCGCAACGTGGTGACCTGCGGCAGACGGTTGAGCATCCACAGCCCGAGCGGCAACCCGATGATCGTAACGCAGAGCACCCAGGCCACCGCGGCCCAGATCGCGCTGAACCACAATCCGAAGACCAGAAAATAAACCGCGCGGAGGAGCAGGTTCACTCCGCGCTCCTGGCGAACGATGGTTGTCATTTGTCTTCCTATCCTCTCTCGCAACTGCTGGCTTATCAACCTGTGTTGTGAAGTTTTTTGCGGGGGGGCGCCCTCTCGGACTCGCGCATCCTCCCTGCCCCCGTCTGTCACTCCGCCTGCTATGACGACCGGGGAGACGGGAAGGTTGCGGCGCGTTCATCCCTCTTCCAGGGGCCTGATGGGCGCGTAGCGCGCCCGGGCGGCGACCGCCGCCGCCAGCTCGTCCTCGCGCCAGTCCTCAGGGGTGAGGACCACGCCGTGCTGGTCGGCCAGCGCGCGGGCGAAGGCGGCGATGATCCGCTCGGGTGGGGGTGGCTCGGGCAGCAGATCGGCCAGGCCCGCGACGCGCCTGTCCAGGAGCGCCGCCAGGCTTTCGCGGCCGGCGGGGGGCAGGCGCAGCAGGGCGGCCAGCGCGCGGCCCGGCCAGTGGGTGTAGAGGCCCACCTGCAGCAGGGCGCCGGGGCGGCGACGGATCTGCGAAAAGCCCACCACTTTGCGCTCGTTGACCAGCACTTCGTAGGGCGATCGCCCGCCGAAGCAGGCCAGGCGCGCCAGGGGATCGAGGGCCTGCGCATCGGCGCGGGCCTCGGGGATGCTCACCAGCCGCGCGGTAATGCCAAGCTCACCCAGGGCGGCGGCCCACACCTCGCCGAGCCAGCGGTAGGACTCGCTGACATCGGGCTGGTGCAGGGGGTGGCCGGCAGGCAGGGCGATGTCCTGCATCAGGAAGCCCGGCACAAACAGCACCGCCGTGCCGCCGGAGGCCCGTTTGTGCAGGGTGATGCCTGCTGCCGCGAGCGCCGCTGTATCCACATCGGTGAGGCGCTGGCCCGAGCCGATCACCAGGGCCGGGCGGCGCGCGCCGTACCAGCGCAGCGCCGGGCGCGGCGTATGGGCGAGGCCGGCCAGCAGCGCCTCGGCGGCCGCCAGTTCGGCCTCCGGCGGGTGGGCGCTGTAGGGCAGCAGCCGCCAGAAGTTCGCAGACAATTCAGTCACTGGTCAATCCCTATGGGTTTTCCCGGGAGGGCTGTGCCCTCCCAACCCCTCCCCTGCGGGAGAGCTTTCAGGTGTAGAGTTTTTGGCGGATGGCGTCCTGATGCGCTGCTGGTCCTCACCCCCCTGCCCCCCTCTCCCTGAGCGGGAGAGGGGGGTATGTGGTTGGCGTTGCGATGGACCAGTTCCGCTGACCTTTGGGAGGGCGCAGCCCTCCCAAGAACAATTATGGCGCGCTGCGTACCAGCCTGGCTGCGGCCTCGCCGCGGGCGAAGGCCAGGACCAGGGGCCGTACCCCGTCGGGGTAGGTGGCGAGCGGGCCGAGGGGGGTGGCGTCGGGGCCAAGGGCGGCCAGGGCGGCGGACTGCATGGCGGGGCTGGCATCGCCTGGCAGCAGCACCAGGGCGGGCGCGTCGCCGGGGATGGGCGCGCCGGTGTACGCCTCTGGTGGCGCGCCCCAGGTCAGGAAGCGCACCGTATCGGCGCTTAGCAGCGTCTCGGGAAGCCAGACGCGCACGGCCCGCAGCTCAACGTCGCTACTCGCGGCGGGGGCTGCCGCGATGCGTCCCATCGCCGTCTCGACCATATCAAACTCGTTGTAGACCCGCGGCTCCAGCCGCATGACGCCGAAGTACAGCCAGGCATTGAAACTCAGACTGGCCAGCAGGGCCACGGCCCAGACGGCGGCGCGTCCTGGCGGGGCCAGGGCCGCAAGCCCCAGGCCGGCCAGCATAGCGGCGGGGGCCAGCGTGCCCAGGGAGCGCATCGCGTGGGGTGCGTTGCCACTGAACACGCCGGGGATCAGGTAGATCGCTCCCAGGGCCAGCACCGCGGCCACACCTGCGCGCCGCCGCGCCAGTGGCAGGGCCAGACCGACGCCCAGGGCCAGCAGCACACCTGCCACCGGATCGAGCATCGGCGCGTCGGGCATATGGTGGCGCCCGTTGAAATCGCCGCGCACGTGGAACATCAGCAGGTAACGCTCCAGGTTGCCCAGGATCAGCCCGGCGGGAGTGCGCGTGGTCAGATTGCCGCTATCAAGAACCGAGACCCGGCCCACGCGCCGGTTGTAGCCTTCCTGGTCATTCAGAATATAGAGCGCCAGCGGCGCGACGGTCAATGCGCCGGCGAGGGCGGCGACGGCCAGGCCGGGCAGCGCCCGCCGCCACGTCGTCGTCGTCGGCCCCAGGCGGATCGCCGCCACGACTGCCAGGGCCAGGGGCGCGACGCGCCCGGTGTGGTAGGTGTAGACTGCCAGGCCACCGAGCACGCCTGCCAGCGCCAGGAACGCCACCTTGCGCGCGGCGCCAGCGCGCTCCTGCGGGGGCGCGAGGCCGCGCCAGAGGAACCCCACCGCCGCCAGGACTAGCAGATGATCGAGGGTGGCGGGGAAGGCCCAGCGGCTCATACTCAGGCTCCAGGAGGCCCAGGCGACCAGCGCCGCGGCGAAGAGCGCCGCGCGCCGGCCAATGAGCGGGCTGGCAGCCCAGAAGAGCGCCAGCGGAGTGAGGGCGCCGGCCAGGGCGCTCACCAGGCGCGCGCTCCAGGCATGCGGGCCGAAGAGGCCCACCACGGGCGCCATCAGGTAGAAGAGCAGCGCCGGCAGGTCGGCGCCAACGACCACGTAGACCGGGCGATAGGCTGGATCGTTCCAGATACGCAGCGCCTGTAACCCGTGGCGCGACTCATCGCGCCACAGGCCCGCGGGTTGCCCGTCGAGGTTCACAAAGCGCAAGCCGAGGGCCAGCAGCACAATGAGCGCCACGGCCAGCGGCCAGCGGACGGTGAGACGCTCGCCAGCGAGGGTCTCGGCGCGCCCTGCCAGCGGGGCGAGGCCCGCCCATACGCCTGTGATCAGCAGGGCCATTCCCAGGAGCGGCGGCAGGCCGAGGCGCAGCAAGCCGAGGGCCGCCAGGGCCGCGGCCAGGCCGGCCCAGGCAATGGCGGGGCGCTGCGCCAGATGCGCGCGGGTGGCAGCCAGGCCGGCGCTGAGCCGGGGCCAGACCGCCAGGAGGATCAGCGGCAGCGCCGGCCACCAGGGCCAGCCGAGGGTGGGCAGCCAGTAGCCCGCCGCAGTGGGGAAAGCCATGGCCCAGCCGCCCACGAAGGCCAGCAGCACCCCGCAGCCCAGCGCCAGCATTTCCTGCGCTCCCAGGCGTTTGAGCAGCAACCAGCCGATCAGCGGCAGGGCCAGCAGGTACAGTGTCCGCGTCGGGGGCAGCCACGGCCCACTGGTGGTCGGCGCGGCGCGCACCCTGCTCAGGGCCAGGCCAAGCTCGCGCGGGTCGCCGGGGGGAGTGAAGGGAGCGGTTTGCAGCACCAGGGCGCTCTCGCCAACCGGATTGGTCGGGGTGAGGAAGTGATACCGCCGCCATTCGCCGCCGGTCACGAAGGCGCCGAATGGCTGGCCATCGCGCCGCAGGCGCACCTCAACCGGGGCAGTTCCGGGGGAGCGGGGCGCTGCGAGGCGCAGGCTCAGGATGGCCGGGCGCCCATCGAAGCCAGAGAGCACCACCGCGGCGAGCGGCTCGCTCCAGCGGTAGACATCGGTAGGGTTGCGCTCAGGGCCGTGAAAGCGGGTGAGCACCCGACCCGCCGCCGGATCATCGGCAACCAGGTCAATACCAGGGCTGCCAATCAGTGCCCCGGCCACAAGCAGGCCCAGTGTCAGCAGGAGGAGCAGCACCGGCGCAGCGAGCGACCCCGGGCGCGGGCGATCCGCGGCGGCAGGGCGCAGCGCAGCCCGCCCCAGGGCGGGCAACCTCACACGTGGTCCAGGGTCGGTGGTTGGCATAGCGGGGCCATTATACCAAATGGAACTGGCGACACCGCATTGTCCGGCGCATCTCCACAGCGCTCCAGCGCCACACAGGCCTGTTTGTGGAGGTGTGGAGCTAGCTCAGGCAATGCCATCAAGCAGAAGTTGGTAGGATCCTCTGAGGCGCCGTTGAGCAAGGCGCAGGGAGGGCGGGATGCACTCGGGCAGGTTGTCTCGGGGTATAGAAGGGGCTGGGAGGGCGTAGCCCTCCCAGGAAGCATCTGCGGGGACTCAATCAAGATAGCCGCGCAACTTCTTGCCCAGGTGGGGATGGCGCAGCTTGCGGAGAGCGACGGCCTCGATCTGGCGGATGCGCTCGCGGGTAATGCCAAACTCGACGCCCACCTCTTCGAGGGTGCGGTAGCGCCCATCTTTGAGGCCATAGCGCAACTGAATAATCTTGCGCTCGCGTTCGGGGAGCTTTTGCAGCACTTCTTCGATCTGCTCGCGGAGCATCGCGGCAGCGGCGGCCTCGGCAGGGGTCGAGATCCGCTCGTCCTCGATAAAATCGCCCATGCGGCCCTCGCCCTCCTGGCCCACCGGCATCTCGAGCGAGAGGGGATGCATACTGGCCTCGAGGGTCCGTCGCACCTTCCCGGCGCTGATACCCATGGCCTCGGCGATCTCTTCGGGCGTCGGCTCGCGCTGCATAGACTGCTGGAGCTTGTGGCTGGTGCGCTTCACCTGGCTGATCGCCTCGCCCATATGCACGGGGAGGCGAATGGTGCGGCTCTGGTCGGCGATGGCGCGGGTAATGGCCTGGCGGATCCACCAGGTAGCGTAGGTGCTGAACTTATGGCCCTTCTTATAATCGAACTTCTCAACGGCGCGCATCAGGCCAATGTTCCCCTCCTGGACCAGATCCATCATCGTAAGGCCATAGGAGGTATACTTTTTGGCGATTGACACCACCAGGCGCAGATTGGCCTGGATCAGATGCTGGCGCGCCTCCTGGCCCTTGGCAAATGCCCGTTCGAGCATAGCCTTCTCGTGACCATGCTCGTACTCTTCGCGTTCAAGGCGCTGGCGGGCCAGATCGCCCGCCTCCATCGCCTGGGCCAGTTCGACCTCCTGCTCTGCGGTCAGCAGGGGCACCTGGCCGATCTCCTGGAGGTACATCCGCACCGGGTCGTCGAAGGCGATCTCGGCGAGATCAGGCAATTCGCTCAGCGCTTCCTCTTCGCCCTGGCCAGCGTTCTGCTCAAAATCGGCGGCCGTCTCAACCACCTTAATACCCTCTGCCTGCAGACGGGCATAGAGTTGATCGACCTCAGCGACGTGGAGTTCCGGTTGCGGATAGAACTCCAGGATATCGCCGTAGGTCACAAAGCCACGCTGCCGCGCTAGCTCAAGCAACTGCTCACTCATCGGCCCCGACTCCTGTGTGGATGCATAAATCTGCGGTACCATCCTCGTCCTCAGGCACGCCTGACGGCCCTGCGCCGCGCCCCGGTGCAATTAACATAATACACCCACTGTCAAGCGTTTCCTGCCTTTTCCATTGAATACAATGGCCTGCTGTTTCGAAAACTCGCTACTCTGTCCTCAGGGGTACGGCCTCCCTGCGTAGCGACTCACGGGAACGTAATAGGGCCGGAGCGGGTATCTGGTCCGCTCAGGCCCTTCGCGCCGACCCGGTGTGGCATTGCTGGCAAGAAGAAGGGGCCGAGCCTGAGAACTCAAACCCCAATTCCCTTCACACCCTGGAGGGACGCGAACATGGCACCCCATTCACTTTGCCGCTGTTACTATAGCATTATGCAACGGTTAAAGTCAACCCCTTCCGGGTGAAGAAAGTCTGAACTTCCGCACTGTGGCGCGGTAGTACTTTTGTTCACAATTCGGGCCGCGCGCTCGAGAACAACGCCGCCTGAGTTGCCCTCAACCGCTCCGTGGGTCCGTAGGCTTGCTGGCGGTCGGGGGTGGGCAGGTCCTCACCCCATACGCATTAAGCTTATGATGCCATCGTTCCATTCCCCGTATCCCCCCATATCCGAACGCTCCCCGTCGCACTGGACGCTATCCAGGGCT
>FWPV01007505.1_pt1 | contig 19743 bp, 16 predicted proteins | sample 2228371 | NCBI WGS metagenome assembly FWPV01 (sample SAMEA103939776, study PRJEB20133) | metagenome
AGGCTTTACCCTCTCAAATTTTGCCTTAGCCATATTCCCTCCTTATTTTTTTAGTCAATAGCTATCAGTCAATGATAAATATTTGTCAATTTTGTTTCAATGACCAGTGACCAATTACTAATGACCATTATCTACTCACCCCTTACCACTGCTATAATACCATCAGAAACTCCTTTTGGTACCTCATCATAATGTGAAAATTGCATGGTATATGTTGCCCTACCCTGAGTTTTTGATCTCAAATCGGTAGAATAACCAAACATCTCAGCAAGTGGAGTCATAGCCTTTATAACCTGAACTTTTCCTCTTCTATCAATATTCTGAATTTTTCCGCGTCGTGCACTTAAATCTCCAATTACATCACCCATATATTCCTCAGGCGTTACAACTTCGATACTCATTATTGGCTCCAGCAAAACAGGATGGGCTTTTTTTGCAGCCTCTTTGAATGCTATCGAACTCGCAATCTTGAACGCCATTTCAGAGGAGTCTACCTCATGATAGGAACCATCATAAAGTTTTACTTTAATGTCAACAACAGGATATCCTGCAAGAATACCTCTGTCTGCTGCTTCTTTTAATCCTTTTTCGATTGCAGGTATAAACTCTCGTGGGATAACTCCACCGACTATATTGTTCTCAAATTTAAATCCGCTGTTAGATTCCATGGGTTCAATTTCTATTAAAACATGTCCATACTGCCCCCGGCCTCCTGTTTGTTTTATAAATTTACCTTCTGCTTTTGCAGCAGTCCTTATAGTCTCCTTATATGCAACCTGCGGTTTCCCGATATTAGCACTGACTTTGAATTCCCTGAGCAGTCTATCAACAATAATCTCTAAATGGAGTTCTCCCATACCAGAAATAATTGTCTGGCCAGTCTCTTCATTAAAAGAAACCTTAAAGGATGGGTCTTCCTGAGCAAGTTTCGCTAAGGATTGAGAAAGTTTATCCTGATCTGCCTTTGTTTTAGGCTCAATAGCCACTGACATAACAGGCTCGGGGAATTCTATGGATTCCAGTATAATCGGATGTTTCTCATCACATAATGTATCACCGGTTAGAGTCTTTTTAAGACCCACTAAAGCAGCAATATCTCCTGCAGAAACTTCTTCTATTTCTTCCCTTTTATTGGCATGCATCCTGAGAATTCTTCCAACTCTCTCCTTTATATTTTTTGTAGAATTGTAAATATATGAACCTGATTTAAGTACTCCTGAGTACACTCGTATAAAGGTAAGTTGCCCTACAAATGGATCTGACATAACTTTATAAGCCAGAGCAGAAAATGGTTCATCATCACGTGCATGCCTTACAATTAATGAATCACTGCCTGGCATTGAACCTATCACAGGTGGTATGTCATTTGGGGATGGAAGATAATCTATGATTGCGTCGAGCAGAAGCTGTATCCCTTTGTTCCTGAAAGCAGAACCACAGAGAACAGGTGTTAACTTTTTGTCAAGGGTTCCTTTTCTCAAGGCACTTTTTATTTCATCTTCACTTATTTCTTCTTTATTTAGATATTTTTCCATAATTTTTTCATCGATATCAGCTAATGCTTCAATCATTTTCTCTCTATGTTCAATTACGTAAGGCATCATATTAACCGGAATGTCTGTTTCAATATATTTTGCACCAAGTGTTTCATCATCGAAAAATATTGCCTTCATTTTTACAAGATCAACTGATCCCCTGAAGTCTTCTTCTACTCCTATCGGTGTATGTATAGGAACAGGATAAGCACCAAGCCTTTCTATCATACTGTTAACACTCATAAAAAAATCGGCACCTACTCTATCCATTTTATTCATAAATGCGATTCTCGGGACACCATATTTATTAGCCTGTCTCCAGACAGTCTCTGACTGAGGCTCAACGCCTGCGACAGAATCAAAAATAGCTACAGCACCATCAAGAACTCTTAGAGACCGTTCAACTTCAATGGTGAAATCTACATGCCCTGGTGTATCAATAATATTAATCCTGTGATTTTTCCAGAAGCATGTAGTTGCTGCAGAAGTTATGGTAATTCCCCGCTCCTGCTCCTGGACCATCCAGTCCATTACAGCAGTGCCTTCGTCTACTTCCCCAATTTTGTATGTAACACCAGTATAATAAAGGATACGCTCTGTAGTCGTAGTCTTCCCTGCATCTATATGTGCCATAATACCAATATTTCGTGTTCTTTCTAATGGGAATTTTGACAAATGTTTTCTCCTTTATTATCCCTACCATCTATAGTGGGCAAAGGCCTTATTTGCCTCTGCCATTTTGTGGGTATCTTCTTTCTTTTTAATAGAAGACCCGGTGTTATTAAATGCATCAAGCAATTCACCTGCAAGTCTCTCTTGCATCGTCTTTTCACTTCTTGCCCTTGAATAGTTGAGAATCCACCGAAAAGCAAGAGCAGTACGTCGGTGGGGTCTTATCTCAACAGGCACTTGATAGGTTGCTCCTCCAACTCTCCTTGGTTTGACTTCTAAAACAGGCTTTACATTTTCGAGAGCTGTCTTGAAAACTTTAATAGGATCACTTCCTGTCTTGTTCTTTAATATCTCGAAAGCCCCGTAACAGATTTTTTCTGCAGTCGATTTTTTCCCACTCTTCATAATGGCGTTCATAAATTTGTTCACTATCTTACTGTTATATTTTGGATCAGGTAGAACATCTCTTTTTTCTGCTACTCTTCTTCTTGGCATATGTTTATTTTATTTAGGCCTTTTAGCCCCATACTTCGATCTCCCCTGTTTGCGGTCTGCAACTCCCATGGAATCAAGTGTTCCTCTTATAATATGGTATCTCACTCCGGGAAGATCTTTCACTCTACCTCCTCTTATCATAACAATAGAATGCTCCTGAAGATTATGACCAACACCTGGTATATATGCAGTAACTTCCATTGCATTCATTAATCTTACCCTTGCAACTTTTCGCAGTGCAGAATTCGGTTTCTTAGGGGTCGTTGTATAAACCCTCACACATACTCCCCTCTTCTGCGGGCATCTCCTGAGAGCGGGACTTTTTGTTTTGCTTTTAACAGCCTCCCGCCCCTTCTTTATTAATTGTGCAATAGTTGGCAATTATCCTCCATTTTTCTTTATTAAAAGCTGGATTACACAGCAAGTGAAAATAATACCAGAGAAATATTTTTTTGTCAAGGCATGTTCGGATTACATCACAGTCAATTCTTTACAAAATACATCTTTTGTTTTGTCAACTTTAGTATCACTTCGCTTATCTCTTCTGGAGTCATTATAGCGCCCCCACATCTTCCGTAAAAATGAACTTCTGATAACCCATTTATTGAAAGCCTAACATCCTCTAACATCTGGCCTGCATTCATTTCTACAGTAATGAATGACCGTTTTGGACCCGCCAATGCTGCCATCTGTTTTTCTGGGAATGGAAATAATGTAATTGGCCTGAATAAACCGACCTTAAATCCTTTGTGTCTTATCTTCATTACTGATGAAAGTGCTATACGTGCTGCGATTCCAAATGCTACAACTATAATATCAGCATCTTCTGTATGATAACTCTCAAATCTCACTTCCTTATTCTTCATTTGTTGATATTTTTTCTGAAGAATTTTATTTCTCATCTCGAGTTCACCATCTCCCATATAAAGAGACTTTATTACTCGAGGTTCTCGATCTTTACATCCATCGAGTACCCAGTCTTTAGACGGAAGCTTAGATTTCATATTAGGTGTTATATAGAGTGGTTCCATCATCTGTCCTAATATCCCATCACTCAGAATCATCACAGGGGTTCTATATTCGTCCGCTTTGTCAAAAGCAAGCATGGTTAGATCCCACATTTCCTGCAGATTATAGGGACTGTAAACAAGCATTCTGTAATCACCATGCCCTCCACCTTTTACAGCCTGGAAGTAATCTGCCTGGCTACCAGATATATTTCCAAGCCCAGGTCCACCTCTCTGAACATTCACGATAACAGCAGGAAGTTCTGCTCCAGCAAGATAAGATATCGTTTCCTGTTTAAGACTAATTCCAGGACTACTCGATGAAGTCATTGCACGAGCCCCAGCAGCTGACGCACCATAAACCATATTAATTGCTGAAAGTTCACTTTCTGCCTGTATGAAAATACCACCTTCTTCTATCATTCTTCTTGAGATGTATTCAGGAATTTCATTCTGAGGAGTTATTGGATATCCTGCATAAAAGCGGCACCCCGCCTGGATTGCTGCCTCAGCAATAGCCTCATTACCCTTCATTAAAACCTTTTTGTTCATTGCTGTGGATTATAACATAATATAGTTTTTCTTTTTCGCTCTATTTTTCTATTTTCTCTTCACTAAAAAAATGTACAAGAAATTCTGCATCTGATGGTGATAGATCAAATTTAATACAGGCTTCCTGAATTAATTTTGAAAGAGGTTCACTTGCTCTTTCTTGACGTTCACTCGATATCCATCTTATCGCCCGCCTTAATTGTTCCCCCTCTGGTAAAACACCCATATTTAACCTCCTATTTAATCCCTGATATTGTTAAAATCTTTCTATACACTTACTGTAAATCTTATTCCGAAGATAGATATTATTATTTTCACCTTTTTTATTTATGATTGTCCACCAGCTTTTCAATAGAATATCTTTCCATAATAGATTAATCAAATTAAACCGAAAAATTCATTTATTAAATATAATGTTCCGATAAAAATCGGGATCGATACCAATATTCGTTATCCGTTGTCCGTAATCTGTAAAAAAAACGGTCACGGAATGTGGACAGGAGGCACAAAATTTTTGAACAATACCTGCATTAATCGGATTAACTTATAGTTCTATGAATAATATTTTTATCTATAAAACAGTAACAGATAATTTATGGAGAGAAAATATTGAGCTATTATACCTTTTCAAAGAAGGTCTTTGAATCTTACAAGCTTAGAATACTCATAAAGTGTGGACATTGCTTTACTGATGGTAGGTATATCTGACTCTTCAAGCGCGGCAATAGGGTTAAGACCCCCAACAACAACTAAGCCTGCCTTGTCCATTCCGACTGGCATTTCAAGGAGGGGTTGATTTGGATTGCCTATAATTAATATGCCTCCAATCCCTTTTTCTTTTAGTGTTGCTTTTAATTCTTTTGCCTTTTTAAGACTGACAACGGGTATTTCTCTGAAACTCGCTAATACACTCCCTTTATTATTTCTCACAGCGTTCATAACATCGGTCATCCTGCTTTTTATGAATATCTCAAGTGGATCAAGGGATGAACCCTCATAGCTTATAAGGGAAGTAAATCTGACCGGTTCATTATATATCTGTAATACACCACCAAATTTCGATGTTATTGGTATCCCCACCTTCAGAAATATACCATTTATGGTAACACTGCATACCGTACCAAACCCTATCTGTTTTTCGGGAACAATAATGTCATTAAGCTTCTCTCCGCCTTTATGAATAATGACTCTATCAGACATTACATACGGTGATGAAAAAACAGGTTTCATAATCTTCAGTGCTTCTTTCATTCTTTCTTCAGGGAAAAATGTTACATTCAGGATAATATCTCCTTGCATTCTCTCAAGGTCAAGCTTCATAAGATAGGATAAGCTATCGATTTTACTAATGATAAAACCTATTTTGTCAGAAACGAAAGCTTGCGATAGTTCTTCCCTTCCTTTCTGTGTAATCTTTCTTCCTTCCTTTCCATATACCTTTGTGAAACCTCTCTCATCGAGAATTCTGAGATGGTACCTGACAGTCCTCTCAGTTAGATTTATTCCATATATCTTTAACTGTCTCGATATCTCTCGAGAACCAAGACAAACATCCTGATGTTTCTCCAGGATATTAAGAATCGAAAGCATTGTTTTATTCATAATATGACCCAGCTTTTGCATATCTAATAGCTTGCCTCTTTTTAGTCTCCGTTATTTTTTCGAATCTAATAGCACACATCTTCATCTCGGGTATCTTTGATATTCCATCAATTATAGGGTTCAGTAATAAATTAATCTTTTCTTTTTCAAGATTCATTACCGCAAGCCCTGCAGGGGTTAAATTTGTTAATCTTGCCTCTGTTTCCAGAAAACCATGTCTTGAAACGATTCTGATTACTTCTCTGTCAGATATCTCAAAATCATCTGCATCTTTTGGATTAATGAATACACAACTTTTAGATTTTAAATTTTTCAAACCTACAACTTTCTCAGATAGTACTCCACAAAAATAAATATCCCTTTCTACAGTAAAAATAATAGGATAATCTATATCGGTCTTTTCAGAAGGGTGTGTGTATTGAAGCGGAAATAGATTGAACTTTCCTATTCTTTCTGGCAGGTGCTGAATCACTGAAATTATCTCTGAAAGGATATCATCAGAACTTCTGAAAATAAAACCTTTATCCTGAAATCTTTTAGCAAGTTCGCAGATTATAACCCAGTCAGGAAGCGAACTACCTAATGGTTCAATTGCTTTTTCAATTTTCTGTGTCTTTCCATCAGTATTTATTATAGTACCATCTTTTTCAGCAAAGCTTGCTGCTGGAAGAATAACATGTGCATAATTTGCTGTATCATTAAAAAACATATCCTGAAACACAATGAATTTTGCCTTCTTCAAAGCAGCATGTACTTTCTTCGAAGGAGCAATAGAAGATGTTAGATCTGTTCCGATGATATACAGTGCTTTGATTTTTCCTGCAAGAGTGGCGTCTATTATTTCTGTAATTGAATGGCCCGGTTTTGGATTTAATTTACAACTCCATAAAGACTCAAAGGTCTCCCTTGCTTCAAGAGATGCAACAGGCTGATAGCAAGGATAATAATCTGGTAAGCAACCAATATCGCAAGTTCCTAAACTATTATTCTGCCCTGATAGAGGATTAAGAGAGAGAGGATATTTAATATTCGCTGTGAGGATTGAGAGATTTATTAGTGCATGTACATTATCTGTCCCATTAGAGTGTTGAGTAATCCCCGATCCCCAAAAGATTGAAGCCGGAAAATTGTTTGCATAAAGTCGTGCGGTTTCTTTAATAAGCTCACGAGGGACTCCGGTAATTCTTTCTACCCTTCCAAGAGAAAAATCATCGAGAGTTTCTCTAAATTCATCAAAATTATTGCAGTACATCTCTACAAAAGACTTATCATATAATTCCTCATCAACAATCACATTACACATGCCCATCAAAAGAGCTGAATCTGTTCCCGGATAAGGCTTAAGCCATTTATCAGCAATACTGCAAAGTTCGGTTTCATTCGGGCTTATAATTATAAGTTTACAACCAAGGTCTTTTGCTTTTTTTATTTTTAGACCAAGCATAGGAAAAGACTTTGTTATATTTGTCCCTGCAATTAGAATGCAAGAAACCTGCTCAAACTGCTGTTCAGTTTGAGCAGAAAAGCATGTATTGTCAGCCGTGTCAGAGCTAAAACCGAGACATTGGCCTGTTCTACGGAATGCGTATATTGCAGGAGCATAACAAAATCTTGCTAAACTATCAATGTTATTGCTACCCATAATAATGCGCGCAAACTTTTGTGCCACATAGTTATCTTCATTAGTACATTTTGTTGATGCTATAAGAGCAAATTCTTCACCCTTATATTTTTTTAATTTTTTTGCAACAAGATTGAGAGCTTCATCCCATGAGGCTTCCTTAAAATATGATGAAGGATGTATAGAATTCCCCTGTACTTCACCTTGATAAGGAAGAGATTTAATATGGGAATCTTTACCTTTCACTGTGTCCTTTCTTATTAGTGGTTCCTTCAATCTTTCGGGTGAATGTACAAACTCAAAGCCAAACCTTCCTTTGACACAGAGATTCCCAAAATTCATAGGGTTAGATTTATCAGCTCTTACTTTAACAATTTTATTATCTTTGATACCAAGGTATATACCACATCCTACACCACAGTATGGACAAATAGACTTAATCTCTTTCTCAGGTTTCTCATTTTTTCTTAACGTAAGCGCACCAACAGGACAACGGATTACACATTCTCCACATGAAACACATTTAGATTGCGATATTTCCATATCTCCGAAGGTGGCTATTTTTACGTTATTGCCTCTGCCCACAAAATCAATAGCATCAACCTTTGTGATCTCCCGACAAGTTCTAACACATATACCACAGAGAATACATTTATTATGATCTCTGATAAAAAAAGGATTAGAATCATCAATGGGGAGTCCTGAAACAGGTAGTCTCATATTCTTCTGAATTTTCTGTTTGTCTATCTTCATATAAGCCATAATTTTCTGTAACTGGCACTGTCCTTTTTTTAGGCAATTCCTACAGTCCAAATGGTGATTTGCAATAATCATTTCGATAATCGGTCTCCTAACCCTATCCAATTCCGGGCTATTTGTTTCTAAAGCCATACCCTCTTTTGCAGGTGTTCTGCAGGATGCTACAAACTGTCCATTGTCAAGTTCAACCAGGCAGACACGACACGCTCCTTGAGGCTTCAAATCCGGATGATAGCAGAGATGAGGGATGTAGATTCTGTTTTCTAATGCCGCTTCAAGAATGGTAGCCCCTTGCCAGGTTTGAATCTTCTGCCCATTAATCGTTAGACTAATCCTTGCCATAGCTATCTCCTTTTATAAGATATCGCAGACTCCTGCTGGACATCTTTTATCATTTATATGTGTTTCAAACTCATCTCTAAAATATCTGATGGTTGTGAGTACAGGATTTGGGGCTGTCTTACCAAGACCACAGATAGAACTGCGTTTTATTGATCCAGATAATTCCAAAAGAAGATTAATATCTTCAGATCTTCCTCTGCCCTTTGTAATATCATTCAGGATTTCAAACATCTGTCTTGTCCCAAGCCTGCATGGTATACACTGACCACAAGACTCCCTACGTGTAAAATCGAGAAAATATCTTGCAACGTCAACCATACATGTATCATTATCCATAACGACTAATCCTCCAGAACCCATAATCGATCCAGCTTGAGTTAATGAATCAAAATCAACTGGCATATCAATCATATCAGCAGGCAGACATCCACCAGATGGCCCTCCAGTTTGTATTGCCTTCAGAGATTTTCCTCCGGGAATCCCACCCCCTATGTCATAAATGATTTTGCTGAGTGTAATCCCCATTGGTACTTCAATCAGCCCACAATTAACGACCTTTCCGGTTAATGAAAATACCCCTGTGCCTTTGCTCTGTTCAGTCCCAATCCGGGCAAACCAATCCGAACCATTTATTATAATTAATGGCACATTCGCGAAAGTCTTTACGTTGTTCAGCAGAGTTGGTTTATTCCATAACCCTTCTTTTGTAGTTCGTGGACGCGGCATAACTTTTGGCATTCCCCTTTTTCCTTCAATTGAGCGTACTAATGCAGTAGATTCTCCGCATACAAAAGCCCCAGCACCTTGAAAGATATTTATGTCGAAACTAAAGTCTTTATCCAGAACGTTATTACCAAGGAATCCAGAGTCTCTTGCCTGCTCAATGGCTATTTTCAGGCGACGAACCGCAAGTGGATATTCTGCTCTTACATATATAAACCCCTGCTGTGCACCAATAGCATAAGCAGCTATGATCATTCCCTCTATAACTGAATGGGGATTACCTTCCATAACAGACCTGTCCTGAAATGCACCAGGGTCTCCTTCGTCGGCATTACAGATCACGTATTTAATACTTTCTTGTTCTTTGCGGCAGGATTCCCATTTTTTACCTGTAGGGAATCCAGCACCTCCGAGTCCTCTTAGACCTGACATTTTTATTTCAGAAATCACATCATCTGGAGTCATCCAATCAAGAACCTTTTTCAAAGCTTTATAACCGCCTATTTCAAGATAATCATGTATATCTTCTGGGTCTATCGAACCACAATATTTCAAGATTGTGCGTTGTTGTTTGTTGTAAAAAGGAATTTTATGGTAATAAGGAATAGCTTCATCATTTGTAGGGTCAATATAAAAAAGTCTTCTCAGGGGTTTACTTGACAAGACAGACTGAATTATCTCGTTTGTGTCACTGGACTTAACTTTCGTATAGAATATGCCTTCTGGCTCAATAACTACAAGAGGACCTTGCTGGCAGAAACCGTGACAACCTGTGCGTTTAACAATAATGTTTTTCCCATCACCTGAGTAGTTTAGATTATCTTTAAGAGATGCAAAAATATTTTCAGAACCACCTGAAATGCAACCTGTTCCCTGACATACAAGAATAGTGTGTTGTTTATCTGGCATTATTACCTCCGTCACTGCCTCCATCTGTACTGAAAAGTTCCTTTGCTTTTTCTGGTGACATACAACCGGTTACTTCTTTGTTTATCCTTATACATGGTGCCAGTGCACAACATCCTATACAAGCAACAGTTTCCAGAGTATATTCAAGGTCTTCTGATGTTTCTCCCTCCTTGAGATGAATTGATTTCTCAATTTCATGAAGTATTTGTGTTGCTCCACGAATATGACAGGCAGTACCTCTGCATACTGCAATGCGCTTTCTGCCCAAAGGTAAAAGTCTGAATTGCTCATAAAACGAAGCGACTGAATAAACATGGATATCTGGCACACCGATAAATCTTGCTATATCCTGCAAAGCCTCTTTTGGTAGATAACCAAAATTTTCCTGAACCTCTTGCAGGATTGGTACAATTTCGCATCTTTCGCCTTTATAAGAAGCGAGTATTTGCTCTAAAATTTCTTTTTCCAAGACAGCACCTTTGTTTCACCACTCATCCTCCTTTTATATAAGAGGAGGTGAGTGTTATTTTTTCCCGAAATCCTCTCTCATCCAAACACGTTTTCTTCTGAGGTTTTTATCAAAACTTAAAATAGAACACATTGCACGGCAGATTCCGCATCTATTACATTTATCCGTATCTGCATAAACATTGTTGTCCTTTTCGGATATGCTTATTGCTCCTGCAGGACAGCTTGTCATACAAAAAGGTGATGCGCAAAATTTATAGCAAATTAAATTAAGCATTTTATTCCTCCTTAAATTTCATTTATCTCATCCTAAAATATTCTCAGCTTCTTTCATATCCACATCCATTAAATATGTAATACCGGACACATCTGCAGCCTCACGTGTAAGTGCCATTATGTCATCTCTATCGATAAATTTAAGAGAAAATTTCCGTGCTCCTGCCATAAGCTGTCTTAATCCTACAGCAAGCCTGTCATAGTAAGTGTAAATTCCGATAGCTGCAGGAGGTATTTTTTTGAAATCCTTTCCATATTTTTCTTTGAGCTGGGCTGCCCCATTAAATGTCCTCAGGAGTGCCTCCTCGTATTCCTTGCCTTTTCCGTAAGCTTCTTCTATAAGTTTTCCCTGAGTCTTTCCCACCATACCAGCTGTTAGCGTTGAACGTCCCATACAAACAGCCTTTACAAAAGGAGCTCCTAAGGCTATTGCCTTAAATATCTGATCCTCAAGTATGATGCCACCTGCTATGGCAACTGATGGAATAAATTCACCTTTCTCTTTCAGCCTCTTAAGGTATTTATAGAGTAGGCTTTCGAGGTAAACAGTCGGTATACCCCACTCATTCATCATTCTCCATGGGCTCATCCCTGTACCACCTCCTGCACCATCAACAGTAAGGAGGTCAATCTTTGCTTCTGATGAAAATTTAACAGCTCTTGCAAGATCAACTGGCCTGTAAGCACCAGTTTTGAGTGTCACATATTTAGCACCTATTTTTCTAACTCTTTCAACCTCTTTTAGAAATGATTCTTCATCAACCATACCAAGACGGGAATGCCTTTCAAACTCTGCAATACCACCAAGCTTGTGTGCTTCCTGCACTGCTTTATTTTCTGGATCAGGAAGTACAATATATCCCCTTTGTTTCAGTTGCATCGCCCTTTCAATTGTCGGCAGTTTTACTTCTCCCCCAATGCATTTTGCTCCCTGCCCCCACTTCAACTCGATGCCTTCCACCCCAAGCTTTTCGACAGCATACTCAGCAACTCCAAGACGTGTATCTTCTACATTCAATTGAACAAGCATTGTGCCAAAGCCATTGTACCAGTCTTTGTATACTTTCACTCTCCGTGCAAGTTCTGGTGAATTGACAACCTTTCCATTTTTGATCTCAGCTTTCGGATCCATACCACATACATTCTCTCCGCACACAAGAATTGATCCACTTATTGCGGCTCCTATTGCTGTTCCTTCCCAGTTGACACGTGCAATCTCTGTTGAACCAAGTGCACCTGTAAAAAATGGGACTTTCATCTTAATTTTTGTTCCATCACCAACTATCTCTGTTTCAACATTTACAGCAGGGAATGTTGCCTTATCAGGATCAGCCTCACATCCAACTGCACCAACACAGGTTCCATGAATATTGAAATGAGAGAAATCAACCGGGTAATCCTTTTCAGAACCGGAAATAACTTTTCCAAAAGGTTGTGGATACATAACTTCTCTTCCTCTGAGTGCAGACCTTCCTACCTCACAATAACCAGGACATCCATCCACGCAGTTTACACATAACCCCGAGACAGGTGAAGGGTCTACCCTTGTGGTTGTTACTGTTGCGGCACTTGCATTAGGTTTGCTTAGACTCATCTTTCCCTCCTTTGAATGAATTAAGTATTTTTAATAAAAGAATTGTATTCCCAAAGGAATTTTCAGTATTTTTAATCTGAATAGTTAAAAAAATACTTCTTCATAACCTCCTTATAATCTTTCAAATAAGGTTTATATTGTCGAAAGGGAAAAACCAGATTAACACGATTTTCTCTACTAAGGGAATTACCCATAATTTTGATGCTTTGTGAACAATTCATATCGGCTAACGGTTACCTTTTGCTTAAGTTTAAGACATAGATTATAAAATGTCAAGAGAAGAAATTATTGCCGGAGATTTATGACTTGTAGAAAAAAAATCTGGGGTAATTTATAGGTGATTTATAAGAGATCCTTAAATTTTACCAGCTCAGAAAACTTGTAGAGTGTTGACATTGCTTTACTGATAGTAGGTATTCCTGCTTCTTCGAGGGCTGCGACAGGATTAAGTCCTCCAACAATGATCATACCAGCCTTGTCTATACCAACAGGCATCTCAAAAATCGTCTGGTTGGGATTCCCTATTGTCAAAATCCCACCAATCCCTTTTTCTTTCATATAGTCTCTTATCTCTAATGCCTTTTCTACACTCACAACCGGTATCTCCCTGAAACTTGCAAGTATCTTGCCTGAATGATTCTTTACAGCGCCAGAAACATCTGTCATCCTGCTCTTTATGAATATCTCCAGTGGATCAAGGGAAGAACCTTCATAGCTTATTAGTGTAGTGAATCGCACCGGCCTGGAATTAATCTGCAACACTCCACCAAATTTTGATGTAACAGGGATCCCTGCCTTTAGAAAAATCCCGTTTATTGTCACACTACATACAGTGCCAAAACTCATCTGTCCTTCAGGTACAATAATATCCCCTATCTTCTCACCTGCACTCTTCAAAACAACTCTGTCACACATGACATAAGGTGATTGAAAAACTGGCTTCATTATCTTCAACACTTCCTTTAGTTTCTGTTCCGGGAAATAGGAAATGTTAAGAATAATATTCCCCTGTTCTGTATCGAGATCGAAATCAGTAAGGTATGAAAGAGACTCAATCTTGCTTATTATGAAGCCAACTTTTTCAGAAACACGGGCATGTAAAAGTTCTTCTCTTCCTTTCTCTGTGATCATCCGTCCTTCCTTACCGAATACCTTTGTATAGCCTCTTTCATCAAGTATCCTGAGATGATACCTCACAGTTCTCTCTTTAAGTTCAATACCGTGAATCTTCAGATTTTTTGATATTTCTTTTGCACCTATTATTTCATGTTTTTTATTAAGTACTTGCAATATAGCAAGCATTGTTTTGTTCATATGAATATAAACTCCTTTTTTAAAATTTTTGTATGAGGGTATTTAGAGCCTGCCTAAAAATCATTACTTGTCTCCCCAAATCTGTTTAGGGATTTTATAAACCGTTGATTTTTTTATATGCCGAAACACGTTCAGCATGACATATTATACTGTATCATAAGTTTTTAGACAGGCTTTATATTTATATCCCCACTTTTTATTTATTTACAATCTATTTTGCAAAAACCTCTTCAGTTTTTTCTGAACCAAATAGTATTCTGTTTGCTTCTTCCATATCAGATTCCATTATATAGGGAATACCTGTAATTTCAGATGCTTCTTTTGTTAAGGATACAAGGTCAGAACGGTCAATATATTGGATTGCGAATTTCCTTGCACCTGCCATAAGCTGCTGAAGTCCAAGCTGCAATCTATCACAGAATGTGTACATTCCTATTGCACCAAAAGGAATTTTCTTAAAGTTTTTCCCATACTTTGCCTTCAACACTTCAGCAGTCACAAAAATTTTCTCTTCAGTCTCTCCATATTTTTTTATTTCAGCAGGGAGTTTATCTTCGCTAATCCATCTCTGGATATTTTTCCCTACCATTGCCGGAATCATTGTAGCTCGACCCATGCAAACCGCTTTAACAAATGGAGCACCCATCGCAATCGCTTTGAAAACATGATCCTCAAGAGCAAAACCTCCTGCCATAGCTATATCAGGCACATATTTTCCTCTTGCTCTTAGTTCGGAAGCAAATTTATACGCAATAGATTCAAGATAAATTGTAGGGATACCCCATTCGTTCATCATTCTCCATGGGCTCATTCCTGTTCCACCACCAGCACCATCAATGGTCAGTAAATCTATCTCTGCATCTGATGCAAACTTCATTGCCCTTGCAAGGTCTGCAATCCTGTATGCACCTGTCTTGAGGGAAACAAATTTAGCTCCGATTTTTCTCAGATACTCAACACTCCTCATAAATCCTTCGTATTCAACCATACCCAGCCGTGAATGTCTTTCAAACTCTTTGAAAGAACCTTCTTTAAACGCTTTCTGAACAATATGATCTTCAGGGTCCGGTAGAACAACGTATCCCCTTCTTTTCAATTCAATCGCCCTTTCAAGAGTCTTCAGCTTAACTTCTCCACCAATATTCTTTGCTCCCTGTCCCCACTTTAATTCAAGGCATTCCACCCCAAGCTTTTCAACTGCATACTCAGGAGATCCAAGCCTTGCGTCCTCAACATTCTGCTGAAGAATAATTGCACCATATTGATCCTTCCATTCGTTATAAGTATGAACCCTTCTTGCAAGTTCAGGAGAGTTTATTACTTTGCCATTCTTTATCTCTGCTTCATGATCCATACCCACAACATTCTCTCCAATCACAACCATGATTCCTGAAATAGCAGCTCCTATAGCCAGACCTTCCCAGTTATCCCTTGCTATGTTTGTAGAGCCAAGAGCACCAGTGAAAATCGGTATCCTCAAATTCACTTTATGCTTATACCCTATGGATACTTCTGTCGAAACATTTGTAAATAGAGCCTTATCAGAATCTGCTTCTGTTCCAAGAGCACCAACACATGTACCTTGAATATTAAGATGAGAATAATCTACAGGATACTCCTTTACAGCTCCGGCTGTAACCTTGCCGAAAGGCTGCGGATACAAAATTTCCCTTCCTCTGTAAGAAGACTTCCCGATCTCACATATTCCAGGACAGCCGTCCAGACAGACAGAACATATCCCTGAATATGGGGATGGATCTGACACCCTGTTCTTAGTGCCAGTTGCAGCACTTGCATTTGGTCTACCGTAATTCATTTAAACCTCCTGTTATTTAGTATTATTTAACATTTTATTGTTAAATTTCAGTATTAATTAATTAATACAGCAAAAAAAATCCAACTATTAATAAAATTTCAAAATTCATGGGACTTAAAAAACTACTACGAACTGATTAAAAGTATCTCTGCGTTATCACCTCCTTCATTCTTTATTATTGAAGGCAACTCATTTGTCAGGTAAACAGAATCACCCGATTTAAGGATCTCTAACTGATCATTTATTTTGATGTATATGTCGCCTTTAAGGATATAAATTAATTTCTTCCCTTCTAAAGGAATAACCTCACTTTTTACCTGTGAGTAAGGTTCAATGATAATAAGAGTTCCTGACATAGAACCATTTTTAATAATGTTGAAACCCTTGAAATTTCCATTTTTATAAATTAGATTTTTAAATACCTTTTCTTTTTTAATTAACCACTGTGCTTCTTCAGATTTCTTCTCAAAAGTATCTGACAAATTCGCACCAAGTGCATTACATATCTGGATAAAAGAATGAAGTGAAGGTGTTATCTGGTTGCTCTCCAGTTGCGAAATGAAACTTGGTGTAAGACCTACTCTTTCAGCAAGCTCTTTCTGGCTCATACCCACCCGAATTCTCAATTCTTTTAACTTTGTACCGATGTCAAAGTGTGGTTCTTTACGAGAAGATGTAATCGAAATTATTTTTCCAATTATTTCGTAAGAATGAGGTTTAAAAGCATCTCTATTTGGACGTCCTTCCAGCTTCAAAGCCTTTACCCATAATTTATCTTTTCTTTTGTATAATTCCAGAACAACCTGGGTTATATGTCTTAAATTCGCTTTAAACTTCTGGCTATGAGCATCTTTCTCAAGTATCCAGTAAGCAACAGTTCCAAGGTCATATAAGCGCGGGCAGAGATAGGTAAAAAATTTATATGTCTTGTTCTCATCTCCCCATAAATCTTGCATTCCTGTAAGGCTGTCAAAAACATATCTTCCCCCAGACTGGAATTTATCTTCGAAAGAATTGAGAAGAGAAGTGAATTTTTCTATATCTTTAGGTTCTTCAACCCTTATAACATTTGAATTAACAGAGTTATCATAGAATTTCGTGAATGTTTTGTCATTCTTTCCCTTACCTGAAGTGAAGCAATCAAGCAACACAAATTTATCATGAAGGGGGATTTCACCTAACTGTTGAAAGATGCTGTATGGTGACTTGTTAAAACTTATATAGATTACGTTACAATCCTCAGCAAAAGACTGGCTGATAAAATTTAATACAAATATCTCTGGAGAAGTTCCTGCTTCAACCTCCCAGACTACGTTATCTCCCACATATAGAGAGTCGATTAGATTGTCAAGATCTCTAATGCCTGAATTTATCTTACTCATAAATCCTCGGTTAACGGTTGCCTTTTGCATTAAATTTAATGAATTGAATTTAGAAATGTCAAGGAATGAATTTCATCACTTCCCATAAGTTTTAAAATTTGATAAATTATTATATTTTTAGAAAGGAACACATATGTATTTTCAGGATATAATTTTAAAACTCCACCAGTTCTGGTCATCGAAGGGGTGCATTCTTTTACAGCCTTACGATATAGAGGTAGGGGCCGGCACTTTTCATCCTGCTACATTTTTCAGGGTCTTAGGTCCAGAGCCATGGAAAGTTGCATATGTCGAGCCTTCAAGAAGGCCTACCGACGGCAGATACGGAGAAAATCCGAATAGACTTCAACATTATTATCAGTACCAAGTAATTCTGAAACCATCTCCAAATGATAGTCAGGAAATTTATCTCGAAAGCCTATCTTATCTTGGAATAAACCCTATGAAACATGACATAAGATTCGTAGAGGATGATTGGGAATCACCAACACTTGGAGCGTGGGGGCTTGGTTGGGAAGTCTGGCTTGATAGCATGGAAATTACTCAATTTACTTACTTTCAGCAAGCAGGCGGAATAGACCTAAAACCGGTCTCTCTTGAATTGACATATGGCCTTGAAAGAATTGCAATGTATCTGCAGGAAGTCGATAATGTTTTTAACCTTAAATGGAGTAAGGGCATAAAATATGGAGAAATACACCATATTGCTGAAGTAGAATTCTCAAAATTTAATTTTGAATATGCAGACACTGAACTTTTAATGAAACAGTTTGATGCATATGAGAAAGAATCCATCAGGTTGAATAAGCTTGGCCTTGTGCTTCCTGCATATGAATTCTGTTTGAAATGCTCGCACACATTTAATCTACTCGATGCGAGGGGTGCAATCTCAGTCACTGAAAGAATTGGTTATATTGCAAGAGTTAGAAATCTGGCAAGGCTATGCGCAAGTGCTTACTACAAACAGAGGGAACAGATGAAATTCCCGCTTCTTAAAACCTCATCCTGACCCTGTACGTAAGCTTCACCTCTTTATCCTTTGGAACATGAATATTAAATTCTGCGGTAAATGCCTCTGTCTTTGCGAATTCATGGGATGAACTGAGCATTTTCCAGTCTCCGGGTATCGGTTCGACAACCTTGACCGTTACATCCTCTTTTTTGTGATTCTTCAAGGAAATCTCAAAAGCTGCCTCATAAGTATCATATGCGATCTTTTTCCAGTCTGTCTGTTTTCTGCTTCCTATCACATCAAAGCCATCACCGAGTTTTACTCTGATCTTTTCATCCTTTGGCGTATGGTCAATCCTGTCCTCTCCTATAAACTGCAGGCTTCCTTCGCTGTCGCGTTTATAGACCCTCACGATGCCCTTCGGCAATGGCATCCCGAGGTGATGCTCTTTCTTATTCTCCATCTCTACAAAAACGCCCACTTTCTGGTTTGACATGGCTTCACCATACTGGCTGTAGTAGTAATATCTTGCTCCATAGAAAAGGAGTTCCTTTTTTACAGGGATATCTCCGGCTGTTACAAGGTTTATCTGTTTTGTCTGATTATCTTTGATTGTTGAAGGTCTCTGTAATGTATATATATGGTATTCAAAGAATTCCTCTTCCTTAAACTGTGGCTCTGCCTTTGCAGCAATATCCGCTACGCGGAGCATCTTCTCTTTATACTCATATTCATCTCTTACCCTTTGCACATCACCTGCTACGAGTTTGAGTTTTGAATTTTTGTATGTTGTACCGCTTTTATTATCGATAGTAACCCAACCTGAAAGATCAGCCTTATCATCTTTATCGTTCAATGTCACGACATAATCAGCCCGCCAGTTAATCCCGTTTGTGAGATATGATGCCTCAACCTTCTGAGCCGAAGAGAGGCTGTTATCGATAAGCCAGACCAACGTCGGTTTTAATATAAGATTCTCAGGAACTTTAGGGAATATGATTCTTCCTGGATGGTTGAAAGTTATCTCATTATCTATCTTAAATATTGGACCGCCATTATTTGATAGCAGAGTTGCCTCAACTATCTCTTCTCTTTCAGTATATGGATTTTTATAATGTAGTTTTACTTCTTTGCCGACATATTTATCGAGCAGTTTCTGCGGATTGAGCAGGTCATATTCGTAGTTCTGTTCAAGAATTTGAAGGCTTTCTGGCTCAATAAGAGATTTTATATGCACACTCGCAGGGATTATCTGGGATGCAACATCCATAAACCTTAATTCGTTTATACCTTTTGGTAGCTTTATCTCGCGCTGGTCTTTCACAAGGCCAAGATTTATATTATAAATTGTTATTGCCACACTGCTCTGGTCTTCAAGCCCTGTGGAAAAAGACTTAGTCTTATCCTCATCGCTTTGAGCGATAGCCTCAGAACTAATAATTATCAGTAATAACAAAACACAAAAAATTTTCAAAAATCTACTCATCTTCTTAATCCCCTTTCCTCTTAGATTCAATGGAGTAGACAGAAGCTTTTCCTACTAATCAATATTGTGCTTTTTTATACTTAGCAAGCTCTTCTTCAAGCTTCTCTATTGTCTCTTTTAACTCTTTTATTCTCAACTCCCTGCCAATAGCCATTTCATAAAAGTCTTCCAGTTCTTTGATTCTTTTTTGAATCTCTTGTTCAGCTTGCTTGCGTTTGGTTATGTCAGAAAGAATAAC